>Ga0209755_10006320_pt1 | contig 13162 bp, 8 predicted proteins | sample TergutCo191P1_FD_187301 | JGI IMG/M metagenome (GOLD analysis project Ga0209755, IMG submission 187301) | Cornitermes sp. P1 segment gut microbial communities from Petit-Saut dam, French Guiana - Co191P1 (SPAdes) (version 2) | ecosystem: Host-associated > Arthropoda: Insects > Digestive system >... | reverse complement strand
TAACTCCGAAAGAAGGAAAATCAACAGGTGTGATAAAAATCTATTACGATGGTTTAGAAATACTGCCAGCAACATTAGGAACATACACAGTTACTTTTGATGTCGCTGAATCAATTGGTTGGAATGCAGCTTATCAATTAAATGCCGGAACATTGACGATTAATGCTGCTAATCAAAATCCTGTAGCTTCTGATTTTGATCTTGGTAACCTTATTCAAACAGTTGGAAATGTTAGTCCTGTAATAATTACTCCACAAATAGGAAAATCAACAGGCTTAATTACAATTTTTTATAATAATTCTACGACACAACCGTCAACAGTCGGAACATACACAGTTACTTTTGATGTAGCGGCTTCAACAGGCTGGAATGCTGTTAATGGGTTGGCTGGCGGAACATTGTTAATATTACAAGCAGTTTCAAATAACCGTTTTGAATACTACTGGGTAGATGCACATGGCAGTCTTGTTACAACAAGCGGTGGTAATACAAATATTGATCCTGGTGAAATATTAACAATTACTGCGCAAAGTACAGGCTATATTGTAAAGCAATGGCACCTTAACGGCATTAACACTGGTCAAAGCGGTAATATATTTATTTTTTCTAGTACAACATCTGGTAAACATACAGTAGGGCTGTTTGTTGAAAAAGATGGTAGATTGTACAATACAAATATCAATATTACTGTATCTGTACCTATACCTATACCTGTATCTCGGACAATTAAAATCGATATGTATGATGCTTTTGGTGACGGTTGGAACGCTAGCGGCGGATTAAGAATAGTTGTTAATGGAAATCAAGTTGCAAATAACGTAACAGTTACTCAATTTACTAATACATACACATTCTCTGTTAATACAGGAGATGTTGTACAAGTATATTGGACTGTTGGAACAGGAACAAGTTACCAATATGAAAACTCATTTATTATCTTTTATGAAAACAGTCCGCCTAGTCCGCAGTTTTATTCTGGTTCGCTTAATAGCCAAAACAATGTTGGTCCAACAAGTTGGAGCGGGACTGGTTCACTGCTTCATAGGCTGCGTACTGCAACAACATCTGGTACAGTAAGCGGTACATTACTAGGTACAACCAACGGTACATTGCTAGGCTCATTTACGGTTCAATAAGGAGAAGAAAAATGACAAATAGAACGAAAAGAAATAAGAGTTTAATTAATTTCTCGTTATTCGGGGTTATTCTTGGTTGCATTTTAATTTTTATTTCTTGTCCTGAATCTTTTTATCAAGAAAATAGAAGTACACCTGTTGAATCAGGTTATGGTCTAATACGAGTTAATTTTATTGGTGAAGGAAGCGAGCGAACAGTACTCCCTTCAATTGCATTTAGTAAGTACGAGTATACCTTTTCAAAAGCAGGAGGAAATTCTGTAGAAAAAACCCCAGATAACAGCGGATTCTTTGCTTTAGAAATTGGCAATTACACAGTCACTGTAAAAGCCTATGCTGGTAATGAAGAATCATATACATTGGCAGCAAATGGAATATCATCACAATTTACTGTTGGTTCAGGAAATAATTCTACTGTGGAAGTACGGCTATCAAGTATTAATACAATAGAAAAAGGTCAATTTAGCTATACAATAACCTATCCTACAGGTGCTTCTGCGGATATTTATTTGTTAAATTGGATAGATAATAGTACAGTTGCTTTAAACCCTGTAACACAAGTAAATAGTAAATCTCAAATCTTACAATTAGAACAAGGATCTTATCTTTTTACTATTCTTATTAAGAAAGATGGGTTATATGCAGGAGTAAGTGAGGCAATACATATCAACTCATTGATTACTACAGAATATACTAAACAATTTAGTGATGATGATCTTCTTGAAGCAAGGACTCCTCTTTCAAGTGATTATGATATTAGTGGAATTGGTACATTCCTTTATGATGGTAATCAAAGAAGTGTAATTGTAACGCCTATGGCAAATGCATCGTTTGGAGCAATTACCATTTATTATGAAGGAACTGGAGGTGCATCTTACGCAAAGAGTACTACTGCACCTACAAATATAGGAACGTATAATATAACTATTGATGTGGAAGCAGTATCTGGCTGGAATAGTATAATAGGGTTACCTATTGGTGTTATTACAATCAATGTTCCTGTTATTACTATCACCACACAGCCATCAAATAGGAATTTGACAGTTGGAAGTATAAGCGGTAATTTATCAGTTGTAGCCAGCGTTACAAATAGTGCAACTCTTAGTTATCAATGGTACAGTAATACAATTGACAGTAATTCCGATGGAACTGTAATAAGCGGTGCAACAGGTTCAAATTATTCAATTCCCACAGCTCTTTCTGTAGGAGTATATTACTATTTTGTCGAGGTAAGGGCAACAGGTGATGCATTACCTGTCCGTTCTAATGTAGCAACAATAGAAGTTGTTTATCCGAAGATTAATGCACAGCTTCCAATTATAACAACCCAACCTGTAAGCGCTACTATTAATGCTTATATAGCACATACTTTATCTGTAACAGCAGTTTCACCTGATGGCGGTACACTTTATTACCAATGGCGTAGTACCACAAGTCCATCTACTAGCGGAGGCATACTGGTCACAGAGACTTCTATCTCTCCAAATTTTTATCCGCCAACAGATAAAACTGGAACATTTTATTATTATGTAGAAGTTTTTAATCAGATACCTGATAATGGTGATGGAGGAATTAAACTTGGATATCGCACAAGTAATCCGGTTGCGTTAACTGTTATGGAAACTTCTCGTCCTGTTATTTCGATTAACACTCATCCAGTAAATAAATATTTTTCACATGGAAATGTATACGACAGCTTAAGTGTGTCAGCTAGTGTGACAAATGATGCGGTACTTAGTTACCAGTGGTATAGTAACACTACGAACAGCAATGTTGGCGGTACCGTTATAAATGGAGCTGTAAATTCAAGTTTTAATATTCCTACAACATTAACAGCGGGAGTATATTTCTATTTTGTTGAAGTCAGGGGATCTAACGGAGCTACTTCTGTTCGTTCAAATGCAGCGACTGTTTCTGTGAGAACAGTCACATTATATTCATTGTCACATCGGGATAAGTATTACATAGGTGCAACAGAAAGGTCTCTCCCTGGTGGTGATTATTCAGGTCAAGCAATAGTTTATGCAAATGATGAAGTATATATTGCGGGAAAAGAAAATGGAGCATGCTATTGGAAAGGAACAACAAGAATAGCTCTCCCTGTACCTTCTGATGCCACTTATTCCATAGCAACTTCCATTACTGTTATTAACGGAGTTGTTTATACTGCAGGATATTACTCAAGAGGAAGTAGCATTAATTATGATATTAAAACAAGTAGAGCATGCTATTGGATAGGAACAACCAGAGTGGATTTACCATCACCTTCCGATAGTATGCCTTCTAGAGCTACATCAATAACAGTAGCAAATGGAATAGTCTATACATCTGGCAGTTATTTTGAGAATGCCACTGTAAACGGCTTGGTAAGTAATGAAATAGCTTGTTATTGGCAAGGAACGACAAGAGTTGATCTTTCCAATGATAGAATTAGTTCTAGAGCAAATATAATCACCGTTGTGGATGGGATTGTTTATACTGCAGGTGCACATAATACTATTGGTAGTTATTATAGTACTCCATGTTATTGGAGAGAAACAATAAGAATTGATCTCCCAATTCCAGAATCATCTGAAGCTAGAATGGGAGCTGATTTAAGAGGAATTACTGCAATTAATGTTGTTAATGGAGTTGTATATACTACCGGCGGATATATTAGTAATAATTTAAGTGGTTCAAATATTTCTACATTGTGCTACTGGCAGGGAACAACAAGGATATATTTACATAGCGAAATTTATACTGACATTATGTCACTTCCAAATATTACCACAATTTCAGTAGTTGATGGAATGGTATATACGGCTGGTCGTGTTAAAGTTGAATATATCAATAGTCATTATTACGGTGGTATATGTTATTGGCGAGGTACATCAAGAATTGATATTACTAATAACTCTAGTGGCATTATTCTTTCACAGTATATGCTTATAGAATAGTAACCGAGGCTAGGAGACGCATTTGTAAATATCATTTTAAACACTTCTGGTATTAAGTAAAATAAACGTAACCGTCAAAACAACCGGTGAAAACCTAATCAAAAACTGCAAGGAAGCGATAAAAACTTATGAATTAAAAATATTCCAAGGGAGCAGTTTTGACGGTTACGAATAATTGTAGTTTTTCCTTAAACTTGCACCTAACGTTTGTTAAGCGATATTTGATAATTTTTTATATTTCATATTTTTTAATAAAATATCATTATAAATTGACAACTGCACAATTACGTCCTCTTGTTTTTGCGGCATATAGAGCTTTATCAGCCAGATCATATAAAATCTGTTTATCGCTTATTGATTCGCAAGGAGATATATGCACTCCAATACTAATAGTAACATATGGAGCTATTTCAGAATGTTCATGTTCTATATTCAAATCCCATATCATCTGATTAACTTTTGCAGCAATTTCTTTTGCATTGATAGCATCTTTTTCAAACCATAACATTGCAAATTCTTCACCGCCTATTCTTGAAACATAAATATTCATGCTTTCATTAAGGCTATTTAAAGCTTTACCTATCTTGCGCAGACATTCATCGCCTTTAGGATGCCCATAATGGTCGTTATAGAGCTTGAAAAAGTCTATGTCCAGAATTGCGAGACATAAATAATTATCTGACTGGCGGGGATTAACAATAAACCTTTGAAAAGTCTGCACAAAATCTCTGCGGTTTTTTAATTGCGTTAATTCATCTATGGTACTTTGATCAAAATAATTATTCCGTTCATTTTCCAACTCATTTATGGTTAACGTAGATGTTATCCTGTGTGTTATAATTTGCCATCCAAAAAATAAACTCAATAGCCCGGCAAAAAGAGAGTTTGTTATGTCCATAATACTGCAATTAAGAGGCTTTACTAAAACGGTAATAACCATAAATATTGCCATTGCGCTTATCGTATGAAATAAATAAAACATTGGTGAGATATTAAACAAAAATAAAGCGCATATCAAAATGCCCATAAAAGATACTGCGTATTTTCCTGGATTTGCCCAAACGCCTAAATATATACCAAACACAATTACATTTATGTAGTACAATGTTATTAAGAAATAAATAAACCGTTTTTTAAATATTTTCCCATGTTTTTGCTGCTTATATAAATTATTTGAATAAATAGTAAAAAATAAGGCGATAGCTGACGTGCCTATATAAAAGAGGGCGTTAAAATAATTTTTTGCGACAAATAATGGGTAAACGGTAAAAATAAGCGCAAATATAGCTACTGTTCTATTTGCCAGGAATAACTTGTAAACATTGTCTTTAAATACTCTATCAATACATTTTCTGTATTCTTCAAATCCAAGTGAATAATAACGCCATTTATAAAACAATGTATTCATATAATATTAAGAAGCGATAATTTCCTTGGCGTTTTTCAAAACACTTGATATTTGCTTGCTTGCTTCATTTACTTCGTGTACTCTTTGTGAAACATTTTCGGAAATTTGCTGCAATTTATGCATTTCACCGGAAATTGAGCCGCTCTGTTTTTGTATATCTTCACTACCTGTACGCACAATTTCTGTCTCATTTTTAATAGAGGAAATTGATGTAAGGATTTGAGCTCCGCCTGCTGCCTGTTCTTCCACCGCGCTATTAACCTGAGCAAATGCGCTATCCATTGTTTTTATTTCGCTAAATATTAAATTCATTGATTTTACTGTATCTACAGTTACGCCGCCGATACTTTTAATGGAATTATCCATGTTACGAATTTCTTCTTTTATGTTTTTTGATTCCTTACCTGCCATCTCCGCAAGTTTTCGTATTTCATCGGCGACAACTGCAAAACCCTTTCCGCTCTCTCCAGCATGAGCCGCTTCGATGGCGGCATTCATTGCAAGAAGGTTTGTTTTTGCGGAAATATCCTGTATTATTTTATTTGCTTCCTGCAGCATAACCGATCTTTCATGCAGATTTTTTACTTCCGAATCAAGTTTTTGCATTTTTTCGTTGCCGGTCGCAGCTGCTTGAGTCAACTTAACAGTTATTTTTGTTATCTCGCCTGTTACCGAACGGATGGAATCAATACTCGCTACCATTTGCTCTATAGACGATGAAGAAGTGTTTATATGCGCAGCTTGTGATTCAACTGATGCTTCAAGGTTATTTATGGATTTGACTATTTGCGAAACATATTCTGAAGTTTGTTCAACGGATTTTAACTGAGCAGTGGTTTCCATCTGCGTTTCTTCAGTATTACCATGAATTATGCTTAATGCCTGAGAAGAGTCTAAAATAACTTTATTGAGTTTTTGTCCGTCAGCGGTTGCTTTTTCCAAATGAATGGTAACATCAGCGGTTGCTTTTTCTACTTCTTTTTTCAGGTTGTCGCGTTCATCGTTCAGTTTGGCGTTTAAGATCGCTTCTTTTTTGTCTTTTTGATTGCCGACATATTCAAAAATTATCGTTAAAACAAGGATAAAAATATAACCTGCTATGTACCTGAACTTAACTGGATATCCCATTTCAAAAGCTGTAGTCCCCGGTACATTAAACAATACAGCCGCTGCAATAATGACCGCTGTAGATTTAATTATTCCCAAGGTCATCTTACACAAAAAAATTGATATTAACGGGTATGTAAACACCCAAATCGATACCCATAAATTAAGATCGCCATTATAAAGAAGGAAGACGCAATAAGCTCCGTACATTATAACAGTTGGTATTGGTATGAATTTCAATGGTATCTTCGTACGCATGGCAATCAGCGTAACTAATGCCGCTATCGCTATGGCAAAATCGATCATGGCTCTGGTAGAATCTGTAGACAACGCCTGTATGCCGAATATTGTCAGAGGAATTACGGCGATCATGAAAATCGTATTCATGATCATATATCTTACCTGATCATTGATGTTGGCAAGCTGAAAATAGCGGTTTCCCAAAAACAGGGTCTTGAATGTATTTTGTTGATTATTCTCTGTCATATTATTTTTTATTATATTGACAGTAAATGAGAAAAAAAGAGGATTAATAGAAAACGGCGCAGAATGCGCTTGAAATGGTGTAAAATGCAACATTAAAGTCATTATTCGGAAGACTTCCACAATACATATACATTTTTTTATTACAAAAAACGGGCAGGGAGATTTGGCCGTAATGAGTATTGAAACATATGAAGAAATTATTGGAAAACTGGAGTTATATAAAAAAATATGCTGGAATGAAATGATGAACCAGTTAGTATTTTCTAAAATAATTGATGAGTTAAATATAAAAGAAATAATGTAACGCCACGCCGTGCAGAAAGAATTTTCTAAATCAACTTGATTTCATTGGTGGAATTGCATTCGGGATTTAATAACATTAAGAACGCCCCAAGGCTCCCTCGCGCAGCAAGTTCTTGGGTATTAAACCCCTCAGCACGAATAAAAAGTAAGAGGCAGCGCAGGGTGACTAACACCTAAATTCTTCTCCGCGTCTCTGCAATAAAAGCTTTACAGCACGCCGCAAAACCTGAAAATAACGGAAAAACCATTGTCGCAATATTACCGGATTCCGGAGAGCGGTATCTATAACACAGTTATCGAATTCGGAAGATTCTTAGGGCGATTCAAAGCTAGTTTTAGTGCAAAATGATATAAAAATACAGACAATTACCGTCTTGGAAACGAATTTCAGGCTAAAATACTCGCTTTTACCTTCACAATGCCGGTAAAAAACCTCTTTTGTTGTAACTTTTTAACATAAATGGTTGTATATGTAAAAGTAAATATGTTACATTTAAAAGTAGCAAGCGCGAACAATAAACGTAAAAGAGAGGTTAAAATGAAAAAAATAAACAAGATATGGCTTAACATAGCTGTAATCGCAATCGTCGGACTTGTGGTATTCGGGTGCGTTAATGACATTAATATTACCGGCAGCAATCCGTGCGTAATTTGCGATGTTGATCCATGTGTATGTCAGATCGGTATATCTTGCGTAACTTGCGGCGAAGACCTTTGTGTATGCCTGACAAACACTCCCTGCGTAATTTGCAGTGAAGACCCTTGCGTTTGCGATGAATCTGATCCCCCAATCATTAATAAAAATATTGAAGATTGGGAGCTTTATACTTTAATTCTTGATATGAAACAAGAAATTGAAGATTACGGTTTTACACAACCAGCTGATGAAGATTTTTTAGAAGCCGATGAAATTTTTAATACTGCAATTGACGCTTACATGGCTGATGAAGACGAAGCGGCTGCCTTAGGTGAAGAAGCGAAAAATCTTTTTGAGAGTATATTAAAAAATGGATGGATAGCTTATCTAGCACCTATAAAAACAGCAGCTGCAACAGAAAGAGAACTCGCTGTAGCAGAAAGAGCCAATATTGCATCCCGCGATTTATTCCGTAATGCCGATGCTCTATACAACCAAGCTGATACTGACTATGAAAACGAAAATTTTAAAGTCGCAGCACAAGGGTACATTGAAGCAAAAAAGGGCTTTACATCTGCAAGAGATGATACAGAAAGTAAAAGATTAAGAGCGGAAGAAGCGATAAGAATAGCAGAATGTACTATTGGGGGAGGACACTATTTCACTTTATGGCAGCAAACAACCGCTCCAACTTGCACGACAGCGGCAATAGAAACCGAAAAATGCTCTGGATGTACTGTGCTTGGAACAGAAACGCGGTCAGGTGCTCCCGCGCTCGGACATAGTGAAAACTGCGGTCATTAATACACAGGCAATGGGGAGTGACTTCTCCATTGCCCGCTTTAATGTTAAATGTATAAAAAGGAAGTTATTATGAATAGGACTAAAACTTTGATGCTGTCGGCGGCTTTCTTTTTGGTGTTGGCAGGGACTGCACAGGCGCAGCAGACGCTAACGGCAAACTCCCATGCGACTGTAACTATAAATAGCGGTAAGAGAGTGCAACTGCGTTTTACCGCGCCTTCTGCGGGGGATTTCACATTTGAGTCTACGAACAACGGTTCGTTAGACCCGGTGGCGTTTGCGAATTCGCCGGATACCTGGGGGGCAACGAGAAATACGATTATTAACGATGACGGCGGGAACGGCAATAATTTCCGCTTTATGCGAAAATTAAGCGCAGGGGAAGTTTTCACTTTCTTCGCGGGAGTTCGTAATGACAACAGGGTAAACGGCACTTATACGGTAAGCGTTCAAGGCATCCAGGCTGCAACGCAGACGCAGACATGGGCTGGCAGCGGCAATAGAAACGATGCAGAAAGAACAATCGACAGATTCCTGCAGGAATTTTATGATAGACATCAATACCGCGGAGGTATTTCTCTTGCCATTACCCGTCGTGAAAGGCTTGTTTATACAGGAGCCGTCGGTTTTGCAGACCGTAACCATACTGTAAGATTAACGCCTCAGCATAGAATGAGGTTAGCTTCCGTGTCAAAGCCGATAACATCTGTCGCAATAGCAAAATTATCTGAGGAAGGAAGACTGTCTCTTGACGGTAAAGTTTTTGGCAGGGACGGCATTTTTAGAAACGCATTAGGTATGCCGACCTATAACAGGAATCCTGTTGATGTAACAGTGAGACAGATTTTAGAGCACAAATCGGGTTTTAAAAGAGACATTCTGGCAAACAATAGATACAATTATGTTGTAGATAGAAATACCACTGCGACCCCGCTTGATTTTTTACCCGGTGCTGAAACTGTATATTCAAATTATGCTTATAATATTCTTGGCAGAATAATTGAAACAGTAACCGGAATGCCTTATGAAAGATACGTTAAGGAACATATACTCAAGCCTTGCGGGATAGACGGAATGAGAGTAGGCGCGGATGCACCAGGTCCTGATGAAGTTGAATATATCGGAGATAATTTAACCGCAAATCCATTAAATAATGCCCCCGGTCCTTCAGGGGGATGGGTTGCAAGTCCCATTGAACTTATGAAATTTATGGCTCATGTAGATGGTTTTTCAAATGTACCTGATATTTTAAGAAGCGATACGCCGCGGATAGGGGTTCATTCTCATTCAGGCAGATTGAGTCAGGGAACATGGACAATATTGCAAAGAGACTCAGACGGTTTTAGCTGGGCATTGCTAATGAATTACGTGCCGCCAAATTTTGAACAAATCGATCGTCCTGCACTGTTCAGGCAAATTAAAAATGCAATCAGAGAATGGCCTTTAGGAACCGATTTGTCCGGTGTTAGCGGCGGCGATATCTCGGGCGTGAGAACTCCTTATAATGATTTTTATTCCCGTGTTTTATCTTACAGATTTGCAACCGGAAATATGGAAATTGTCGTTAATGAAAATATTACGCTTAACAATCCTATAAATATCGAAGCTCCGTGGACAGCCGGAGCGGCGCTCACCATCCGCAGCGCTAACCGGGCAAGACCTGTTACGCTCACGCGCGGTACATCAGGTGATTTATTTACAGTGTCCAGCGGAGCAACGCTGATTTTCCGGGACATCATCATAGACGGCGGAAGCGGCGCTTCCGGTAGAAGCGGAGGCGCATTTGCAAATAACGGCGGCGGAACGCTTGTGCGTGTTAACGGAGGCTCATTCACCATGAACGCAGGCGCGGTCTTGCGTAACAACGCAAACAGCGGCAGCACCTCTGCCGCCAATGGCGGAGGCGTAGTAGTGAACGGCAATACTGCTGCATTCACCATGTCAGGCGGAGAAATTATCGGTAATACATCCGGTTTCGAAGCCGGCGGCGTGTATGTGAACTCAGGCAGTACATTTACAATGACCGGCGGTAAAATAAACGGCAACACTGCCAACAACAATCCGGGCGGCGTGTATGTGCGTGACAGTACATTTACAATGAGAGGCGGTGAAATCATCGGCAACACTTCTGCTACTATAAGCGGCGTGCGCGTTCTTAGAAGCACATTCACATTAACAGGCGGCGTAGTAGCCGGAACAGGAACGGCGATCACCAATGTTGTAAACGGCACATATAACCTTAACACCGCCTCCCCCAAAAACGCCGTGGTAATCGCGTGGAACCGCGCATCAGGTACCTCCAGCGAAGCTTCCCGCGGCACGTTAAACTACACCGCAGGTTCAAACACTCATTTAACGCTATCGCAAGGAGCCACTGCAACATGGGCGAATCAAGGCGGTGTTCTGGGTATTTCGTATGCGAATGGCAGTAATAAGGGGTGGATAAGGCAGTGGTGAGAACGAACTAACAATGATGTTTGAAAAAAGTAATAAATTCGGCAGGGCTCATACATGGAATATCTGAACTTTCAAAATCGGCTTTGTTGCGGGTGATTATATATTCAACATTATTCTCTTTTGCGACAGTCTCTCATCACGAATTTCATCAAGGCTAATGTCGCCCAAACCCGTTGCCGCGCCCAAAAGACGGTCGGCACGAGGTGTGTTCCTGACCGCTGCCTCCCCCTGTTTTTCTGAAGATATGGCAACGGCACTACCATGCTTTACGGCACTTGCCGGAGTAAAATTGATGATGGTCCTCCCCGTCGGCACTTCGCGGGGAACAGTTATACGGCGGTCAGCCGGAATATCTATGGTTTGAGTTATGGTCATAAATCAAATATACCACAAATTAGGATTACAAACAATTAAGAAGAGAAATGAAAATAATATATTGGAAACAGCGGACTTTTAGTCCGATTAATTTCATTGTCATTAGGTGCAATGGGTACGCTATGGGCGGGGCGGGCGAGAGCTCGCTGTTTGAAATTTCTCTATTCTCTTTACTATTTGAAAAACACCCAGAGCGGCGCCGAAAGCGGCAAAACTGGAAAACAGACGATCAATAATGTTGATCGGAATACGGGACATAATCTCTTTCAGGAGCATTGGAACATTGCTGTTAAACATTGTCGGCACAGCCGCAGGGTTTACGGCAGCCGCTTTAAAGAAACCGATAAAGACAGAAATACTGCCGCCTAAAATACTTATAGCAAGGCAAAGAGCAAAGGAAAGAAGCGTAAGAACAATAACCCTGTCCATCAACGCGCTGAGGCGGCTGCTGCCCGCTTGATACATCGGAAGCGTAGTATAAACAACATTCATTCTCAAATCCAATTCACGGGGAAACAACCGGATAAAGAACCATGTAATAAGAGCAGCGGCAACATTGCACAGGGCAAATAAATAATATTCCAAACCATAAGCAGTAATACTATTTATATTTGTAAGAGCGCCCGTAATGCTCCCCCATAGAGGACCGTATAAAAGCGTAACTGTAATAGTAAAAATCGTATCAAGATACAGAGGAAGCCCCATCATCGAAATAAAGACTTTGTATACAATCATATTCAGCAAAGCTCCTGCAATGCAAAATATAATCGAACCTATTAACTTGCGCATGGCTTATCATACTATATATAATATGAAATATCTATGCACGCGCAGGAATCGGAATTCTATCTTAGCCTGATATGGCTCTTTGTAATCATCATAACTTTTCTCATGCTTTTTCTTTGTTATCTCTATCTTGCGATAAAACGCGCGCTGCGAAGGGAATCTATGAGCCTTGCTTTTTCGCATCTGGCGATTGAGGGAATGGAAACAGAGCGCCGCCGCGTATCACGCGAACTCCACGATGTTGTACTGCCGCTCGTGCGTCAAGAGCAGGTATCAGATATAATACGGACAATCTGCATGGAACTAATGCCGCCGGATTTTTCAAAACTTTCTTTAAATGATTCATTTAATGATCTTTGCGCCCGATTCTCTGCGCGGACTTTAATTAAATGCGTTTGTTTTATAGACGAGCAATTGAATTTTAAAAAAATCAGCGCGGAAAGCCAACTGCACTTGTACCGCATAATTCAGGAAGCGTTTACCAACATTGAAAAACATTCCAAAGCCGGACAGGCATCTCTCGTTGTCAGACCTTCATCAGAAAATATTTTGATCTGCGTGTCCGATGACGGAGTAGGATTGCGCAATGAACCTTCAAAAGGTTTGCGGTTCGAAGGACTCGGCATAATGGGTATGCGCCAGAGAGCCGCGATAATCGGAGCAAAGCTTGATTTTATCAGCGAAAGCGGTAACGGGTTAATGGTAAGAATAGAGTTACCCCCCC
>Ga0209755_10006319_pt1 | contig 13166 bp, 7 predicted proteins | sample TergutCo191P1_FD_187301 | JGI IMG/M metagenome (GOLD analysis project Ga0209755, IMG submission 187301) | Cornitermes sp. P1 segment gut microbial communities from Petit-Saut dam, French Guiana - Co191P1 (SPAdes) (version 2) | ecosystem: Host-associated > Arthropoda: Insects > Digestive system >... | reverse complement strand
GACAATTAAGAGACATCCATCACTCCGTCACCACCGTGGATAGGACCCATGCTGATACTAACCTCTTTGATCATGCAGACCTAGGTAATCATCTCCTGCAGTCATATCCACATGTTATGAATCAACTAGTAGGTGTCTAGGAAGTGTGTCATCCCCGTTGTGTGTGTGTGAAAATTGGAAAGGGTATGTAGTCAAACACAACTATGCCAATTAAGGTGTATTTAATGACTATACTAGACAACTACATGTTTCGGGCTTAACTGGCCATCTTCAGGTTGTCTTAAAGAGAACTTAAGGTCCTACTATATACACTGTACGCGCACAGTAGGTGTGTTCTTTAATCCGTGAACACTAGTATGGCTGTAATCCGTGCGCGTGGACGGCTGAACTAGTGCTGCATGTAGTGGAGTGCACAGGAAGCACATATTCATTTTCGGACGCAAAATGTAGATGACATTTCAAGAGTGTGCTGTACGTGTAGGGTCCGGTCATGATATAGTCAATGATGTGTGTAGTCAATGCAGTTCATGACGCGCAAGTGCATGGGGAAGGGCTGTATGGGCTATGGATATGATTCGCTTGACAGAAGAAATTGTCTCAAAGCAAGCTGTTGAAACTACAGATGTTTTGAATTTACGGAAGGGGGCCGTGAATAATATGGTTGATGTTCGAGCTTGCAATAAACCAGGAAAGAGGGTAAGTTCAGTACGTTTGGCTAAAATTGTGAAAAGTTGGGTACGTATGGAAAGTAGGCGTGTGCTGCCTGGTCGTAGTGACTTTTGAGATGTGCGGTGTGTGTTCATTGGGCTATGGAATTTGCGTTTTTATAATGTGTTCGTTATTAAACACTACATGATGAGGGGATTTCCTGTCAGCTTTCATGAAAGGTTGACATTTGTTCACGATAGTGGATCTGCATTTGTTTTATACAGGCGTCCCAAGCAATGTAATGCTATTAGGTGGGTGAAGTGTTTAAAATTAACCGCAGAAATGAGATGATATTTTGTCGGAACTACTTATTGTTATGGGCCAACATGCTTGATTCTAAATGATAAGTAGACCCCTGTATTTTAATACAATACCATACATGCATCTCTCCACGATACATTCCGTGTATCCAAAATAAAGTCGTGACAGTAGGATGTGGAATAAGTCATAACATACAAAGTAAAAAAAAAATTATGAAAGCTGTGTAAGTTTCTTACATGCAGTATTTTAATGGTACACAAAACACGTTATATACAGCATATAGTATGATACGAGATAATGGTAAACATCAGAAATTTATCAGGAGAATAAAAGGAGTATGTATTTAAGTATATTTGTAATACTGCTTTAAATTGAACCTTTTTACTAATCAGACTTGTTAGTTTATGTGGTAAACAGTTGCATATTTTTATACCAACATACTAGCCTTACGTACTTTTCAGAAAACATGAAGGGTTGGTAGTGTGTCTGTGAAGTTGGTATTTATTCCTTGTATTAGTACTGTGTACTGCTGGGTTTGAGATTTTTCTTGCCTATTTACAGTGAAGTTCATTAATGAAGATATGTATTAACATGCAAGATGTAAAATTTCTTAATTGCTTAAGAGTTGAAGACAACGTTTATAGCTTTTGCACCAACTGTAATTCTAACTGTTTTATTTTGTAGAATAAATATCATGTTACTGTAAGATAAAGCACATTATACAGAGAAAGTAGGCACAGTAAATTGTTGGATGTTTTCCATGTTGATGAAATGAAGACTTAAATGCATAAGGAACTCCCAAAAAGTTTGGACTTATTTGGTCAGTATGATTAGATTACTCAAGTTGAGGTGGTTGTCAGTTTATAATCCAAGCAGTTTTGTATGTACATACTCTTCTATATATTTGTCTTCATAGCCCATACTTAATGATTATTCATGTTATCTAGATTTGAGACTAACTGACTGGAAGTTGGACAGTTACTGACATGAGACATGACTGATTCTGCAAATAAATAATCAACATTCTGTGTAGATAATATGACACTACTGTGTGGGCTCTGCTGAGGCATATACTGTGCAGGAACAAGTTATATAATGCACTTTCATGTAACATTGCAACTTTAAATTATGATATAAAATTATTTAGGCCAGCATTGAAACAGTATCTTTTAGCTCACTCCATTCATAATGTAGAAGAATTTTCTTCTTTTGAAATTTTTTAAGTATTGTGCATATTATAAAGACTGACACATAATATATTGTAGTGTTTTCTGACATTTTCTTAGATAATGCAGCAGTGTTATCAGTAACTAGCTACAATGGTCATGGTATTGTATTGCATATCATGAAGTGTTGTGCATCTTGGCATTCTACCGTGAAGGTTTTATGGATTGTAACAGGTTTCTTTGTAGCTGTTTGTCTCACATTACTGGAACCAGTTGTGTTACAGAAGTGTTATTGAACCAAGAATTTGACACTTTTTATGTTTTAGAACCAGAATTAAAACTTGTTTGTAACTTCTGGATATGAACAGTAGAGTAGATGAGGATTCTGTTCTTCTGGCAAACAGTGTCATGTCAGTGCATAATTTGATTCTGACCTTTTGAGAGAAGGTAATGCCCTGAACTTCAAGGGTAATTAAGTCCTAGAATTTATTTACATTCCATAGATTCCTTTATAGGACTGAGCCAAGGGGTAGTACATGTAGTAATAGAAGTGCTGTGTGTATTACAGGTGTAAAAATTATATATATCATTATAAATATGAATAAAGAGTCACTTCCCTCCCCCTGCCCCCCAACTTTTTTGTTTTATGGAGCAATATAATAACACAGAGTACATGCGCTATCACCTGCAAAGACTGATATTGTTGTTACAGAAACAAAATTTGTGACTGATTCAATTTAATTTTATATATTATACATAATTAATTCACAGTGTGGAAGACAACTTGCAACAGACAGTGGTTGTTGAATTGCAGGGTTGCCATTTGTGAATGTAACTATTGAATGTATCGAGAGAACTAAACATGCAAAACATGACACAGTCATTTGCTAACACTGTAGAAAAATATAGTACTTATTTAGTACCATGCTCCAGTTTCTGTATGAAGTTTTGAGGAATAGGTTGGCATTCTGACAAGATTTTTCTCCCAATAGTTAACCTACCTGTGTGTCACTATTAAAACCTGAAAGTAGAACTTGGATTATAGTTGATCTGAAATCTTCACTTGGAATAAAGTTGGTGTTCTTCAGCCTGAATTTCAGTCACATGTAGCTGTCAGAAAAATAAAAAAACTCAAAACCTAATCTCTTGTAAATTAGAAGCCTGCGTATAGTTATCAGTGTAATCTTAAAGGCTAAATACAGGTTCTGTTACTAAAATGAAAATTCAAAGCTTAATCTCCATTCCAGGACTAGAGTGACAAAGATTTTATTTTGTAAGGACACTGTACTGCTTTTAGGGGAAAGTAGTCATAACAGGGGAACATTATTTTGAATATTCAGGTGTTCTGGGATTTTACATTGTGTAATTGGGCAGAAGAACCTAAGATCTCAGAAACATTATTTCGTAAATGTTAAGGTATAATTGAGAGTTCTTAGTTTAGAAAAAGTTCTCCAAGTAGAAAGAGTGTGATGGGAAATGGTGTTTTAATGCTGGCTTAAATACTTTTATGTCATTCTTGAAACTTTTAGTGATGGGTGGAGGATGACTGAGTAACTTTATTCTTACTGCCTGATACTGAGTGATGTCACCATTCAGCATATAAAAAAAATATTAATGTCTTTTGCTTTTATTGTTGTGTACGTCTAACTTCTCCATGTTGTCCACAATGAAGGCCAATAGGGAGAGCAAGAATTTGTGAGTGTCCTTGTCCTCCCCTCCTCCTTCAAGCTTTCATGGGTGCTGCACACAATGAAGTGTTTTTGGCTGATTAGCCATGTGGCAATGAAGGTAGTAATCAGTGTTTCAGAGACTGTCTGTGTCTGCATCATCAGGGGGGTTCACTTTATTATCTTTGACTTTGATTTGAAGTATTTCTCAGTGGTATGTTTGTTTTAAAGTATAAGGAAGAGTTGCTTGAGTATGTAGTGTCAGGAGCATTGCAGCATTAGTTGTGTGTGTGAGTGTTACTGTGTGGAATATGAAATGTGTTATATTTGGTGAAGTGGGTGTGTTGCAGGGATCAAAGGTTGAAGAATGTGTTTTGAGTGCAATATTGTTATCAAAGAAAATGTCAGTAATGGGAATAATGTGTGATGAGATGAAGTGGATTATTTTGTCCAAGAATGGGATCCTTTGATGTGCTGTGGTTTTTGGCTTGGTGCACACTGGGATTCAGTAATACCACATAGTGGTTTCTTTTTTACATTCCCTATTATCTCTAAATGTCTTGCAGTGTGGGATTTGATTGAGTGAGTGTGTGTATTTGTGTGTGTATGCACGCACACTCATATTCATGAACACACTAGGCATGTTATTTATGAAATAGTGATTTAAATGCATTAAATAAGTTGCTCATTTATCCTTGAGGAATTTTAAGGCTATAAATATTTCCTTGAGGTGATGATGTTTAGATTTTAAGGACAGTGATATTGAAAGATATAGGAAGAGCATGTTCATTTGTGATGAAGGAACATTTGAGTGATGTTAGGAATATTTTGTTGAAAGCTTTTATGTGATCATAATACTACATGTGTCATGAAGTAGGAACATACAGTGCTGCAAATATGATTTGTTAAACCTTCACAATTATGTTATTATACAAGTGCAGCCATGTGAAGCAAGGCATGGCAGAAAAAAATTTAAACATGGCTGACTTGCTTCCTTCTTGATTTTGTTACAGTTTGCGAAAGTTTTTGCTCCATTATACTTCCTGTTAGCTAAATGCATGAGGCCACTGCACTTTCTTGTATGAGTGCTTGTGCAGTCAGTATGAGGGTTCATGGAACTGGTGATGCTGGTCAGACTTCAGCTGTCCATTACTCATTACTTTCTCCATAAGAACAAATAATTAGATTCGATGCCACGGTACTGGTCAGGAGAAGAATAAAACAAAGGAAAAATGTGCTGCTTATTAGAAACTAAACATTTAACAGTTACATGTGTCAGGACGCAATGCAATGGAAGTCCATTCCATCCAGATGTGGCTGACTGCCAGACATTACATTAACTCAACATGAAAGCTTCAAATCTTCTATAATCATAGTGTATCTTACATTGTTTCAGATATTATCTGGCTCATTGCAGGTTATAGCTACCTTCAGAAGAAGCAAAAACATATGTGTATACTTCTCTTGATAGTATATATTTTGTAAATGTATTCTATGTGTGTGTGTATGACATGCATACATCCACATCAAATGATGACCATGAAAACTGAGTAATATAACTGTAGCATTATTTGAGTAGGTGTTCATTCTCAATGTTTGAAAACAAATGTTACTGAAGCCTAGTGCAACAACTTTCTAGATTTCAACTTTTCTTTTCTGCCAAACAAGAATTCCATGCCTTTCTGAATCAAGGCACCACAGAATGAGAAGCTTTCAGTTACAGTTGTTTGACTAGTTTCTCATAAATTGTCATTAGGAGTGTGCAGAAACTGTTACCTGTCTTTGTTATGTTTGCTTTATACATTGCATGACTGGCAGATTGGTTCAGAACTGCAGCACACTCAGGCCCTAATCATGTCCTCCATTTAACTTCTCTTCCCTGAGATTGTTGACCTTTTAATTACTGCACTTTATCTGGTATTAGGAAATTTACATTTACATTCAACTAGATGGATATTTTTTTTTTAATTTTGCACTTCTCTAAGAGGTACAGAGCTCTTTAAATACCTATATTTTATCAAGTACATTCTGTTAAATCTTTATTTAATATTTCACAGAGTTTGTGCAGTGCAGCAAGGCATGACAGAATTAGTAGTGAACCAATGAGATAAGTTACTGATAACCAGCCCTCTCACTTGTAGGTGCATCTTGAGGGATGCAAGGGGGCAAATGCCCCTCAAATATTTTTTTCTGCCTCAGAATAATTTAATCAATCAACAGTGTGTGTGTGTGTGTGTGTATTTGAGGTGAGACTTGGGCAAAGGCATGTATGTATATTAAGGACAGGTTTGGATGAATCCTTCCCGTCCATCTAACTTGATACCTTCATAAATTTAAGTTCTTAATACTGATGGTTGACTTTGAATCTCACAGAGGGTGGTCCTTATTTATTACTGGTTTATTTTATGCTGCTGCTAGTATCTCTGATCATGTAGCATCTAATGGTGGGATGACTGGTGAATGATGAATTGGAGATGATTTGGTAGGAAGTGGTTGTGGCCAATCTCACCTACTGTAGTGGAATTTTTCTTGAGAAACTAAGGAAACCCCCAAAACCCCTTGATAGTTGGTGTTCCAGGTGAGATTTGAAACGAATACCTTCCAAATACAAGTCTAGATTTTACCACTACATGGGCTTGATTAGAGTCCTTCTTGAGAAGCTAAAGTTGCTTAGTAAGCCCAGAAATTCTCTGTCATTTATGGAACTGGAAGATCATTATTTCTTCCTCAAGTACCTGTCACCTGTACACATCTGAGTCAGTTCCAATCCATTCCAAACTCCCACTCATGTGCATTTTAATATTATCCTCTCATCTGCACATAGCTCTTACAAGTGGTCTTTGTCCACGAGATTTAAACCATATCTGTCCTGTGTGTTTTATGTCCCCTGCCTGAGTTTCTTATTCTAATGAGGTGTGGCAGAGAATATGCATCACAAAGTTACTCCTTATGGCTTTTTTTGAGGCCTCTTTTTTATCAAGTTGTTGATGGTTCATTGTAAACACAAAATTATTTCCATCTTATGTAAAATGTTTATTAAGTTTAATCACTTACCACCACAGTAAGTGTTCATATAGTTTTCAGGGTGTTGCTACTTAATTGGAGCTAGGCCTGTTAAATCCTGTGACATGAGATATATTCACATAAAAAGTACATATTTTTTTCATTATAAAAAAGTTTTGGACAGTTTGTGTGCCCTTTGTTATGTAAACAAAAATGAAATTCATTATTCTATGTCCCCAGTCTTGGCATGATTTATTATTATCCTGTGATTATGAAAAATATGGGTTGTGGGTTCCTCTACCATGTACCATTCAAATTATAAGGCCATTACACAAAATTCAGTAGGTCTGTTTTATGTGATGTGGTCTATAGACCATGGGCTGCAAAATGAAAGATGTGTTAACATATTACTGTATAATATTTGTGACTACTGAAGACACAGGAGCTGAGTAAAGCAAATCCATGTAAAAGAGACTAGCCATGGCTGTGACCAATATATTGCCTAATATATATATATATATATGCAATGATTAATGTGTTTCCAGTTACATTAGTTTTTGTGCTGGTTGATGTTTATATTAAAGCTTAAACATTTCCCTGTTATTCCAGTTTCTTCATTGCATTTGCATGTCTGCAGAGAGCTTGTTAAAATCATTCTAACCTTCTGTTTGTGTATGTGTGTGTAGCAACTGAAGAATTACTGAATAGGTTTTCAAAACATTTGGTAGGGGGAATGTTATGAAGAATTGTCAGGTTTTTTAATTTTTATTTAGATCAGACAGTTTTAATAACAACTTTTATGTGAAGATCTACAAGTGTTTCTGTACATGTGCTCAGTACTTGTCACTCTTGATTGTAGTGCTGCTAGGGTGTGGGAAAACCATTATCTGGCACACTAGATTTGTGAATAAGTGAATGTACCATGGTTGTTGTGTTATGCATGCACTTTATAATTGTTTTATACACAGTCATGACCTAAAGAACAAACGTTCATAGCCATGTCATGGCTTAGGTGGTTAGTTGGTGCTGGCTTGTTACTGTGGGTGCCTGGCTTCAATCACAGGCTAGTTTTTGTAGGATTTGTGTGGCACTGGGCCAGATTTTCCTGCAAGTGCTTTGATTTTTCCACGTTTCCCTCTTTCTACTAATGCTTCTTATTTCTGTATTCATCTATCATTGATACTGTGTAATCTCAGCTACTGATGGCACCTTTAAATAGCACACTTAAAAAAACAAAACAAAAATTTTATTTGCTATATAAATGAATTTCTGTACCTCAGACTTTATTGCCTTATGGTTTAGTGGGTTCCTGTTTTGTGTTTGGTAGGCCCTTTATTAAAGTATCACATTGGACACTGGCCATCAGGACAGATCTTTCGTGGTTCTCCACTGTCCCTACAGACAGGTGCCTGGTACAACCTGAAATTAGACTACAACAGCTTATTTCCACATTTGTTGTAATGTACACACAGACCTGTGTGTGTAGTCACACCCAGTGCCCTAATTTGGGGATTTAAGATATACTAAGTAGTTTAAACACTCTTCTTTTCACAGATTATTGGGTGTGATATATATAACTCTAATTAGACTATTAGTGTGAGAATTGTGGGATTATAATTGTGTGTACAGAATTTTGTTGGCAAAACCTTTGGCAAAATTGCCACATGGAGGGAAAAGGATGATGTGAAAGCATGGTATTAATGTAGGTGTTGAAGAATAGTCTGTGGGTATGTGGGCAGAATTCAACTGGTTTACGATAGAACCAGTTGCATGGTTACAGAGGTTATGACACTACATTTAGATGACAAAAGAAAAACTGAATAAATGGAAGAATGTGAATCAAATTGATTAGAATTTTACAAGAAGATTTCAGCAGAACTTTACAACTCATCAAGTTCCCTGGGTAGCTTGTTGATTTGTGTAATGCTCTACAGAAATCAGCCTCTGCGTGCAGACATTTTGTATGCACCTTTTGTGCTGAAAGTTTAATGTTTATCAATTACTTTTAACCAGAAAATGAATGTTCAATTATAAGCACATTATTAGCTTCCTGTAACAAAATATTTAATTCTTTGAATCTTCTCTACTCTTCATGCATTGGTGTTTTTCCCTTCAAGTACATAGTGTTTGGGTGTCATTGAATGTTAAGCAGATTTGTGAGATTTTCATCTTTCAGCCACAGTTTTGTATTAGGATTAATTCCAAAGACACTGAAAGGCATAGTTTCCTTATCGTGAGCAGCAACATTGAGGTGTGATTGGCTGAAGGTTCAATTAATTTAAGTTGCAGGGTTGCTGATGTTAAAGTAGTTAACACATAATAGATTATTATTGGTTGTGGTGCAAAGTGGTCTGATGCCCACCTCCTTCATTTATGTCTGTCCTATTTCAGTGTCTGGATATGGCTTATAGTGAGATTTTTTTTCAAGTGCGCACTTCGATGGAAGAGTCAGTCACTAAACCCATTGGGTAGAAGTTTACTTTAAAGAAGCGCAGTGTAGAAAATACAGCGTTAATTTACATTACATATCTTAATGTGTTTTTGTGACTGTAACTCATTGTCTTTGTGAAGAGGTAAGTTTGGGTGGGATGTGAATGTAAACATGTGATATAAAAGATGGGTGGAAACATCTGTTAGGTAATGCACCATGTTAGTGTGATGATGACATTTACATTGTGTGGTTGTGACGAAGAGAGTCAAGGTATATTTGAAGATCTGTTTGTTATTATAGTGAGGAGGTGGTGGGAAAGCTTTGGGGAAGTTACAGTTATGGGTGAAATTGTGTACAACGTGTAATCATCATAGTACTCCCGTGTTGAAGCAGGCAGATGAACTTCGTTATCCTTCACGTAGATAAGTAAAGGCGTTTGTCAATCCTCTATGGAGATATGACACAATGTTTTAAATTTTATGAATGAATTTATTCTTAAAATTTATAATGAGATGTGTGTATTTGAAAATGACTTTTTTATTTCATTTGCAGAATTTGTATGTAAATGTATCACACCTATTTTAATTTTTAATCAGTCATCAGATGAACTTTGACATGACCAGTTGTACACCTGTCATTCTCTCAATATTACACCCCAGGATCACTGCTTGTTGCAAGGCATATTGGTCTTGAAGATTTAAGTACTCAGGACTGTCATGTTACAATTTTATGTTGGAAGATTTGTCTAAGATTGGACTGTATAGTTCATATATCATCCCTCCTTCCACCCATCCGCCCACCCACCCATGCATCCATCGATCCATCCTGGAATAATGATAACTTTTTTTTGTAGTTGGGAATTGTTGTTTAATAACACAGAATCTAACTTCCTGATACAGGATTTTTCTTAATGAATGGCATTTGCTCAGCTCTTGTGTAAACACAAAAGCCAGCTGGTGGACCCAATCTTGGACCAGTTTTTTACACAACTCTTTCTGTTTTGGTATTAATAATAGTTCATTTTATTATTTACTACAGTCAAACCCTGTTACAATGACATTGGTTTTTGCGATACCTCATCTGTAGCATTAGCTATTCTTCTGTACCAGCTAATTCCTTACTGTTAACCATAACATTACACGCCTTGGTTATAACAAGTCTTGTTTATAACGACACAAAATATTCACCCCTTCATGATTTTATAATTGAGTTTGACTGTATTTTTAGTATAATCTTAACTTCTGTTAAAGGAACTGTTAGAAGCATATTTTCATGTGCACCTAAACATATTGTTTTTATTGTCATAATTGTTGTTTATGGGGTGTGTTGGAGAGTGATGGAGTTGCATTTTGGTCATTCTGTATTAAATCAGTACAGCTCACAACTGCCCTTGTGCACCCTGCTTCATCTGACAAAAACATGAGCTCTGGATCAAGAACTCCATTGTCTACTGATTCTTGAAACCACCTACAGTACCAGCGTCTTGTTCCAGTCTAGAGTTCTGTGGCTGTAAGTTTATGTTGTTGTGTTTGCAGAAGTGTGTGTGTGTGTGTGTGTGTGTGTATGTATGTATGTATGTGTGTATGTATGTATGTATACTTACTTACTCCATGGTGCAGAATCCTTCTTGAGAAGCTAACTGGTTTTACAGCTAGTCAAGAAATTCCCCCCATTTCACGGAACCTGAAGGTTCATTATCCACGCATCTACGCCTAGGTCTCCCCATTGGTGTCTTTCCCACCGGTTTCCCCACCAAGACCCTATACACCCCCCCTCTCTCCTCACCTATATGCGCCACATGCCCAGCCCACCTCATTCTTCTCGATTTTATCACCCGCACAATGTTGGGTGGGGAGTACAGATCATTTAGCTCCTTGTTATGCAATCCCCTCCATTCCCCCATTACCTCATCCCTCCTAGGTCCAAATAGTTGGATCCTTACATGGTGGCCCCTAAAATCAGTTAAGAGGAGTGAAATTATACAATTTGATACTTGTGTAGGAAGTGTCATGTATCAAAGTTTGTCAGAATCTGTCAAATGATTCAAAATATTCACACAGAAGTTCATATATATCACTGCAAATAAAGCAGTTCTTAAGATAATCCAAACTAAACCAAAATAAGAAAACAGTGTAGAATTGCCAGAATTGGTCAGGTGGTTTGTACCTTGTCAGATCTGGACATAGAAACATAATATGTCTGATACATGACTATTGAAATTTGCTTATATGTATATGTAGTTATTTCGATTATAATTGTAATTCAGTAACAAGTTGAAGTAGTGAAGTTGTTTGTGGGACCAAATGGTAGAGCCTGAGTCAAAGTGAGAAGTCCCTGAAGTTGTCAGTATTTACAAAACATGCCAGGTGTACAAACTCACTAGTTAAACAGGCTGACTCCATGGAGGAGAATCCTTTTTGAGAGGCCTGTCACTTCTGAGCTCATAAAATTACTGCACTTTATAGAACTTGATGATTTGTTACCATGTTACAAGAGCCAATTAACCTGCTCTTGTGCTGAGCCAGTTGAGTTCAGTCCACACCTTCCCAACCTATTTAAGATCTATCTTAATATTATCCTCCCACCCCTACCTTGCGTTCAAGTTGTATGTTTCCCACTGACACTGTGTACACATTTATCTTCTCCCTCATACATGCCACATGCATTATCTAATCAATGATCATACGTGGTTGTTGTATTGTGATGGTAAATACAGCATATAATAATAATAATAATAATAATAATAATAATAATAATAATAATATTTTGCTGAAATACAATGGAACAGATACAAAACATAAGTTAAAGTAATCTGTTTCTGAAACTGTGTAGATGAGTGCCGGCATTTTGGAAGAAGATGTTGCCGCAACTGTGTCTACTGTTCAAGAAATGTACAGACAGCTGGACTCTGATGGTATTAATAAACAACAATGACGACAGCAACACCACCACCACCTACTACTACCACCACCACCACTACTACTACTACTACTACCACCACCACCACCACCACCACTACCACCACCATCACCTCTACTACTACTGCTGCTACTACTTCTACTACTACTACTTTATGACATGACTTACTGTTACTGCTATACGTTATAGTTTAACTTCTTGATAGTGAGCTGCTGCCACCCTATCCAACATATCGTAAATAACATGCATAAAAGTTATTAATTTCGTGATGTATGTTTATTTGTTTTCATTCCCCAAAATACATTGTATTATTTACTAATAAAACGGTAAGGTTCATCCTTTAACATGCCGTGAAGTCACAGATGTGTAGATATATGTAGCTCTACTCTTTCTTTAAACTCTGCGTTAAAGGGGATGGTTGATTAACGCCACGCTTCGGTCGCTGTAGCATCAGGAACGACCCTGTACTCATTATATAGGAGGGCCGATATAGACGGGTGCGGAAATCTCGCCCCCCACAACCGGGGTTCGATCCCCATCATTTACTGATATTATTCAAATTATTATACAATTTGTAAGTAGATAAACACAACAGGCTGTCTTCTGTTCAGTTCATTTTATCATTTATTTCTGTACTTACGTATATGAGTGCTCTTTCGTTTGCATTTATTTGTATATTTAATCGATATTTTTGTTTGCACTTGCTTAACTATTCTTGTATGCATTTTACTATGTAGCATTTCTTTAAAAAATTGGTCCGCTTTAAAATAAGAATTATTGAGGAGGACATGAGACACATTTTCAGGTGTGAAAGCTCACATGACACAGTACATGACGTAATCTGACCCTAACTAAGGTTTGTTAGTGAGATATTCGTGTGTGAAGCGAACATGACAATAATTATAAGGGAGAGGAGGAAGGAGGAGGCCTGAACTCCAGTGGGCAACCAGCGTGAGATCTAGATCGTCTCCCAAGATAACATTGTCCTTCTGGTGTGAGAAAGAGACCATG
>Ga0209755_10006318_pt1 | contig 13168 bp, 2 predicted proteins | sample TergutCo191P1_FD_187301 | JGI IMG/M metagenome (GOLD analysis project Ga0209755, IMG submission 187301) | Cornitermes sp. P1 segment gut microbial communities from Petit-Saut dam, French Guiana - Co191P1 (SPAdes) (version 2) | ecosystem: Host-associated > Arthropoda: Insects > Digestive system >... | reverse complement strand
GACCTTTAAAAATGCCAACTCGTAGGTAACCGATTCTTCGTCTGCAACAGCTTGCTTCAGGAGCTTATCCCGAGATAGGTGCACGCAATCCACATGCTGCATCCCCGATCAGTTTCAACATTATCCTCCGACAGATGCTTGGGTCTCTAAAGTGGTTTCCTCCCTTCAGGCCTCCCGACCAAAACGTATGGTTTAACTCTTTCTTATATCTTGATTTTAAATTGTTTTGTGAATTGCCAAGAGACCAGGCAAGGCCTATAGCAATGAAACATGTTAAAAGCCTGATAGAAATTTGAACAGTATTTACAGCTATATCACATACAAAATGATCAAAAGTAGCCAAAATCGATGGTGTATTTTTTTTTTGAGAAAATCATCGATTTGTATTTCAAATTTACCGTACAGCATGTTTCAATTTGCGATTTTGTAATGATTTAGCTACCGTCAACTTTTGGAGGTGCCGATCATATTTGACATACGTGCGCATCTGCCTGTCACCTGCAGCAACCAAACACTCAAGTGATGAGTAACAGCAAACATGATACTGATACTAAGCTAACGTCACGCAATAAATCTGACAAATGGCATATGTTTGAGTGAGATGAGATACCTTATCACCGTCTTGGAAGGTGGATATTTATATAATTTAATTCTGACTACAAACCTGGAAGCAAATCCACTATGGAAATAACGATCGTGGTCTTCTTAGTCATAATACTATGTAGTTTCGTACGTTATCAGTGGAATCTCCTACGGACATCTTCAGGGATTTTCTATTCTGGAAAGCGGAGACCCAAGTTCTTCCGAAACTCAACTGCATGGATTATAAGCCAGATGGCCAGTCGTGACTTTTACCTCCGCAAAACCCGTCAAATCCCTTCACACAATTACATAATTTACCACACACAATACAAATTTGTCCTCGTGAATTGGCTTCCTGCAAGATTCTAACCGTCCTACGGAAATGCGATCCCTTTACAGCTACGTCCCAGATCAAACTATTTGTTGCATCGCAACGCGCAGCAATCAATGCATAACAGGCAATCAAAAATTTTCAGAGACCTCACCGTGTGGAAACCATCCCTGATTCTTCCGCTTTGGATTCAGGCTAAGTCAGTCAATGCACTAACATGACTGTTGACCTAATTAAATACAGCGCCGATCCCAGTGGTAGCGTGGTCTAAGGCCGCTCGCTTACTGGGATTGCGGCTTCGAATCCCGGGGGCATGGTTGTTTGTCTCTTGTGAGTGTAGTGTGTTGTCAGGTAGAGGTCTTTGTAACAAGCCGCTCACTCATCCAGAGGAGTCCTAAACCCATTAGGGCTGTCGAGCCATGGGGAAGGGTAAAAATAGGCTACAGCGTCGTATGGTACGATTAATGCGAAGTATGTATTTTAAAGGATAGGAAAGGAAGCGTATGCGATATTTTATGATAGTCTTTGAACATTTGTTGTACGCGACTGACAAAAGCGACGGAAAAAATCTAAGTTCTGAGAAACGATTTTTGGGCCGAAGTCTAAAATATGACGCACGAATGCTAACCATTTAAGAGCAATGACCGTTCTTAGCCCTGGGGAGTCTCAAAAACCGACAGTGGCTGCTGTAACCTTTGCACTGCATTCACATTACAGCGTTATCCTGTATTACCACTTTTAACACCCCTGATTTACCAGCCTACTTTAGTATCGCTCTGTCATGTTTGAATAGGTGACCTTATCGAAGGCGGCATTACGTAAGCCGAGTGCTTATTACCTTGTAGTACTAACCACGTTGGCACTTGCATTCAGGATGACACCGGTTCGAAACTCGGTCGGGAATCCAACTATCCTTACGAACGATTTATTATTAATGTTGTTGTTGTTGTTGTTGTCGTTGTTTTGGCCATATTCTGGCTCCGAGTACAATTACTTACACACATATTGTATATAATTAACAATTAAAACGGAGTCACAATAATTTGACAGTTCCCTTTACACATTTCCCTGCAAAATGGTTTGGTATCCAACCATATCATTTAAATTCCCATATAACATATTTTAACAAATCCAGTGAAGACAAGAATGTAATGTTTACTTACAATCAGTACTGTTTGTATTTCATCATTAAACGATGTGTGTAGTGTGAACTCAAAAATTCGCAATGTTCACAGCTACTTCACATTTTATTGCTGCAATGCGAAAAGATACTGCTGGCACAAAATGGACATTTTGACTACCAATGCAACTGGAAACATGTAGAAGGGGGTGTTTGGGAAAGCAATTCATCCACTGTTGAGTGTACTGTGCTGGGTTTCCGAACTATGACGCTGTGAGTACGCTTGATATAAGCCAGCAGGCAAAGACTGGTTCAGTGCCCAAACCGTCTTTACACTGTGTCATGGGATGAACCTGAATTTCAGGATCTCACATACATACACATACACTGAGGATTCACAGCAACAAAATAAACCCCAATAACATTTTCTCGCGTGAAAATCATCACTGAACGTGAATTAAAATATCACAAAAAAATGATGACAACCAATTCCATCTGGTACCGATATAAACCCTTTAAACGCTGAGTTAAAATCCCATCTGCCATTTGTTAGCATTATTAGGAGATCACCATATTCTTCACGTTAGCAGGATAGGGGTTAAGAACATACACAGTTCTACCTCCACTCTTCACATTGTGCTGCTCATAAAGGTAAGGCAGTCCCGTCACAGGCCTGGAGTAGTCCAGAGGGTTCCAGGAAGTTAAGGTTCCCAGATTACATGACAATAGCACAGGATGGTGGTAAGGTTGTCATTCCTATGCACCGGCCGCCTTTACCCCCAGGAAATGCTCCTGTTACTCATTTCTGTTAGAGGCTAAGTCCACCCCAGGGCCATAGTGTGCTGCTCATATTAACTGGTACTAAACAATACCGAAGTAGCTTGGATCTTTTATTGATCTCTCTTATACTGACATTTAACATTACATTAGTTGTTCTTGACTGTTTCATGTACATTCATTTTAGCTGATGAAAATATATTAATGAACTTACAGTAACAAACCTCCACTGTAACAAACTGGATATCCAGTTTCCTTTAGGACAGACAAATGTTGCTTCAGTCACATCACAACCATTTGAACAGCCACTGAAACACACAACACTGGCAATTATTTACAAGAAAAATGAACACCTGTTAACAGGAAAGGTGCTCCCTCTTCTTCAGAGGTGATGAGATTCTTGATGAGGTCAGTCTGCAGAAGGCCTCAGTGCCCTTGTGCCAAACTGTCTCCCAGATTTCGACAAAGAATGATAGAAAATATCATCCCGAACATCTGTAACATTCAGAAAATATAGTCAGATAAATTCAGAGTTTATTTACCAGTTTTAATTAAATAATAAAGCTGAAATTGGTCATACGAGCAAAAAAGAGAGAAACTGATGAAACGGATGACACGAGCAGTTAGACATTATCACTTAATGACAATTTATCAAAATTTTAGCACAAAGACAGAAGCTGTAAGTTCCTATGAAATGTTAGTAAATTTGTATCATTTTACATGACATCACACCCCAGAAGACAGTATTCCTCAATACACTTGTAGTTGCAAAAACAATTACTCACATGGAGAAAAGCTATGCCAATTCCAAGGCCAATAAGTAATGTTGTGTCTTCCTTGAACCACTTCACAACATCTTCTAAACAACCCTGGAATGGAAGTAAAATATCTTCATTTTTATTCTACTTCCATATACTTCACCAAGTTTTAATGTCAGTGATATACCTATGTGGCCACATTATACTAGCTGTGAGCATTTCAGAAAAGTAGTAATGTCCAATGTGGGCTGGGTAGTTCAGTCGGTATACCGACTGACTACAGGCTGGACGGTCCGGGATCTAATCCCGGTGGGGACGAGATTTTCAGCCGGTCAAGACCGGCCCTGGGGCCCACCCAGCTTCCTGTAAAACAGGTACCGGGTCTTTCCCAGGGGTAAAGTGCGGCCAGGGTGTGCTGCTGACCACTCACCCCCTTCTAGTGCCGTGGTCATGGAAGAGTAGAGCCATATATCTACCCACCCTCTGGGCCACACTGGGCCTGTAACGGAATAACTTTACCTTTACCTTTTAGTAATGACCAATACAAATTATTTTGTATTCAGAAAAGTAAAATAAAGTATGAAAAAATTCATTAGTTATATGTGTGAGTGCATGTGTGTTGTAGCACTCATAGCAGTTTGCCAACACCTGAATGACAAAGAAAGCTAGAGGTGAAAATCTGAAAGAATGATTGTATTGTATGTATTTCTTCCTCCAGCAAAACAGTCTGTGCACATAATTTCCCAAACTTTGGTCATATTGTTCAGAATTTACCATTGGAGAATACATTTGGAAATGAAGCCTAATGAACCAAATTTACAAGAATGTTGACATGGTTCAGTCTAAAGCTCAGCATCTCCCAATCTCACTGCATGAGTTACAGTGTTCAATGAATGTAAATTAATATGGAGCAGTAATGGTGTACTGTACATTGGATTTACAGTGTAATATAAATATTTTATAAGAATTTAAGTTTATTCCCATGCATCTAAATGCAAAGTAATATCAAAATGGCAATAGGCATAGACAGAAACAATGAGTTGTAATTACTATTCAGTTTCTTCATTCAGTCAAACATGATTTGATGTTTGGTCCTGTCTAAGCTGTTGCAATTATTCAAGACAGTTAAATATTAAAATAACTAAAGAAAAAGAAAGAGAAGTACCTCTTTGTGTCTTGCTGGCTTGTGTTTAACCACTTCACTATTCTGGCATGCTGTCTCATCTTTTGGTTGTGGATGCTGCCATGGTTCCTCCACCTGCCCACGAAAGTGACTGCTGTTACTGCATTATGGATATATTTCCCCACTATTAATCATGATTTCCTTACATGTTCATCACTTCAAATGTTCTATACTGAGATCTCAAAAAATATTCATACTTGACAATCATAATCAAAAAATGAATTCCAAATTATGAGTGGACTTGTTAAACTCCCTTAAATTTTCAAGGGTTAAAATCTACCAGCTTCTGAAGGCACACTTTCTTTCTCATTAGGAAGAATGTGGTTTCATGAATAGAATTTACATTTTACAGGTGTCATAATGCTATTTATCACACTACAGTAGAACATGCAACAACTGCGTACACAACAATCAGTGTTATTAATTTTGATTACAGGATCAAGATTCTTGTGAGTTATCATCAAAAAAAGCCTAAAAGAGTAAACTTTGGAGGTCACCTAAATAGGGTGCTGGGACACTGTTTAAGCCAAAAACAAACAAAACACTTCCAAGAGACTAACAAACCTTTTCTATTCCTTCTACGAAATCTTGCTGTCTTGCTTTTCTCAATGGTTTGCCAAGGCAAAACACTGTTATGCATATAACACACAGCTCAAACTTCAGAAATACATTTTAATGGGCACTTCACAAGTCATAACTTAAAAGTTATTAGCACAGTTAAGCAATCATTGTATGTGAGGAGGGGTGCGCTCACAAATTCTAACAATAAAAATATGGCCAGAGGTTTACAACTGCTGTGGAGGTAGGACACCTTCTACACTACAACAGCTGACTCTTTGACAAGAGAGTTGTGCACATACACCAGTTCTTTTGTGCATCCTTGACAATCTGTGTAAGATGCGACCTTATAATGATCATATCAGATCTCTTTTCTGTTTGTTTACATGTTTCGTCTCCCAAATCAACTAACATATATGGATGAAACTGGATGCCTGACTAGAAGCTGTCTGAAAAATTAATTTATGTTCATACTGGTATACTAAATTAACCTACAAATATTGTTTCTCTACACAAAATATATTAAAAATTGTCAAATGCAACTTTTTAGACAAGAATACTTACAATGCCAAGTTACAGGAAAAACAAAATGTGGCAGATCTATGCGCAACACATTTTGATCACTGCAAGTGGTCACAGAAGCCCATTTAATTATAAAATTATGGCTTAATTTCAAGACTATCCTCTCCGCATTTTATAATTATTATGGATATATCAGTTCTACTGGATTCTGCCAACAGTCTATTACACCTGGTTTTTGGGATTTATCTATAATATAGTAATATTTCAAACAGAATAAATTGTATTGTAAATTGACCACCATTAGAAAGAAATTTTATCTTCATAGTGAAGTAAGCAGGCGCAACATCTTTCACCCAAAGATGAAATGAGATCCAGCTTCTAAAACATTTTGCTGTCTTTGAATTATAGATAAATCATTAAGTCCAGAAAGCCAGTAATACTACATAAAAGTTTACTCAGAAAAAAAGGTGCATAATCACATAAGAGACACAGTCTTACATATTAATGCCATTTACTGTTGGTGAAACACTCAAGGAGAATATTCCAATTTTTAGGGATGTTGGTTCCATCTTTATGATCTAACAATCTGTATGAACTGCTAGAACCTGAAGAAGGAAGCAGCTGTATTTACCAGCTGACAAGGCAAACATCCCAGAAGACTTGAATCACAATCAACACCACTATGAAAACCCCAAATCCCACACTTTTAGAGAAAGTCATAAAAGCCTATATATGGATTAAAGTGTTAAATAACAGTGAATATGATTAACTAACCAATGACAGAAAAAAATTACCCTTAGAAACTAATATTACCATTCTTACATCATGCATGAATAAAACTGTCACAGTGCTTTGCACTTGTAGTCCAACTCACGTTGCATTAGTCATGAATTAGTGACGTCCGTGGATGTTACATTGTAGTCCTGATAAAACTACAACAACATACACTACAAGCCTACCACCCAGCAGAAAGTAACTATGCTTACACTCTACATTAGGAATACAAACTGAAAACAGTACCATAAAGCCTAACAAAATCATCCTTGAAGAGAACACGACATAAAAATACTGGTAAAACAGATCTTCATAACAATTACAGACACAATAATACAACCAAAACACATTACTGACATTGCTGTCCCAAATAACCATAACAATGAGCAACAAGAACACAGAAAATCCACTAAACTTGCATATGAAGATAGCTTCAGGGAAGATACTATCCTGTCCTTGACTGGGATAATGCCCCTCTCTCTGCAGGCTATGTGACCATAGTTTCTGAGCACAGTGGAATTCACATATCAGAATATCTCAACAACAGGGGTAAAAATGTGAAACATAACATTTTCCCTGCTATCTGTATACAATGCTTTTGATATTCAACTATTTCAGTTGGAAGGTACATTGAGTAGTGGATGAAGGCTAATTTGGGTGCAGAGAATTTATACTGTAAAATAAAAGATTCTACTACTTGATTCCTGTTCTACGACAACATATGTACAAGCCTCTGTTTACAAAAAACAGTACATCAAATGGACACTGTCAGTATGTCTGTCTGCCCACCCCATGTCCTCATATTCATGTCAACATTTCTCTAACCACATATGTCTGTTGAGTTTTTCAATTTCTGGATCCTTTTACAGCTTCCACAAAGTCTGGTCTGAGAAACTAAACACATATAAAAGGATATAAATTCTTTCCATACTGCCAAACTAGGTTATAATGTGAAAGAATGAATGTGTTTGGCTTCCCACAAAGATAACCTAATCCATATGTGTTTCAGAGAAACATTATAAATATGCATATGGTAAATATTCCAAATGCCACTATTTTTTCATAACAGATGGTTCTCAGAAATTTGTCACAAAAAACTTCAGGGTACAGACCTCCTAATAATACTATAATCACACATTTAGTCAATCTGTCTTTCATTTAGTATTTCATCTAATAGCACAAAATGCTATCTCTGTTTCAGACACACGTATCACACAAAACTAATAAACAGGAACTAAAAACTGGCAGCTGCTTTCTGTTCTAGAAGTTACAGCATAATACTAAGGAAGAAATCTTTACACATACAAAACAGAAATGTGACAGTAAATATTTGTGCCACAACAGGGACACCATGCACACTTTGGGACTCCACAACTACGCACGTTCACCACTTACAGTGCCGTTGAAGAATCTTGACACTACAATAATTGGACTTCCAGCATTGGAAACCTAAACGGTAAACAGGATGCAGGAATGAAACAAGAGAAAAAGAAGACAGACCTTTGTATATATTCAATTGAAACTTGAACAGGCTTAAATTTCATAAGTCTTTGTTTGGCATTGTTCTGTTAGATACAGAAACTACAACTACTGATTTCTAACCTTCATGAACTAGTACAAACTTTTATAAATTTTATTAGAAACTAAAACCATAATGATTGGTTCTTCTTTCCAAATGAGTAAATCACTAGAAATATGGCAGCCTTTTGTGGGTGTTTTATGAACAAGTAACAATGTATCAATACAAGTCAAATATGCAGTACAGTATAGTGTCCAAGATATGGACAGGACAACCAAGAAATTGCTCTTCTATTACTGGCATGGGCAAGTGACTTCTCTCCTCAAAAGTGCCCAGACCAGCTCTGAAGCCCACCCAGCCTCCTACTCAATGGGCATTGAGGAGCTATTTCTGCAGGCATAATGTGGCTAAGGCATGAGGCTAACCACACATCTTCATCTAGTGCAAAGTTACGAATGCATTAAGTCATTAAGTTATACATCCATTCCCCATATGCCTACATGGTGGGCACACAGAATGTTACTTCCACATGCATGCATGTGTGTTTGTAGAGGCACTACTTTACTAATATCGCAAACAAACCAGAATATTTAATTATGGAACAAGCACAGCAGATGCAAAGTTAGTAAATGTCATTCATAACAAAAACAATGATTCACAAGTGACAGTACCTTTCTGTTCACCAGCATCATCAATTTGGAGCAGAAAAGTAATGCTACGAAAACCTTCTCTGCCTCCACCAGCAGGGAGGGATGTGATGGGTAAAGAGCACAGATCCTATATCAATCACTAAGGCCCCCTGCTTCAAGAACAGCCACCAGCCTGTGATGGATGGCAGGCAAAGTCACATGCATAATTACCTCAGTATCAACCAGCAAACAGTTGTTTAGCTTGGGAAGCTGAGTTAATGATGCTGTCATGTTGTGATGTACAAAGATCAAGAGTGTTTACCCACCATATTGCTCTACATCACTGAGACTGGTTGTCCAAGAATATATTACAACTTCAAATTGCCATAAAACATTCAAATTTGCTGTTATTTCTTTCAGCTTTGGCCAAATACAATGTCATATTTTAATCAGATCAATTACAGTGCCATAGTAATAACTGCTATGCTATTTGTAAAGAGTGTTACAAGGTAATGTTTGAATAAAATAGCTTCGTAGACCCACACTTTACACTTAACATACAGAATATTAAGCATAATATATATATATGTTCCACATTAGTGGTTTGATGACACATTTTCCTGTAACCACTACCATTACATTGGGATAAAAAAACATTGTCTTTATTTTGTAAACATTCATATAAACACAGCTTAATAACCAAACAGAGGACTTATATTCTCTTCTTAAATCAAAGACATGTAATTGCAACTCACATCTGTGTTGGCTAGTATGCAGCATGTAGGAGGCACATTGATTCTTGAACGAGCAGAAATTCCCACACTTTCATTTTGCCATTTTGTATTAATATAATCAGCATCTGAGAGGACACCACAGCAATTATACTGTAAGAAGTAGCAAATGACATATATTCATGCCAAATAAACTCCTAATTATTTCTTATTTTATGCTCGAAATCACCTTCACACAAGAAAACATATATAAATGAATAAAAACAATGAAACTACAACTATGGCTCTCTTTAAAAATTATCTGACATGTTATTGTATGATGTTCATCTTAAACCATGTAGAATGCAGTTTTATAGCCTTTCAAGTTAAAAAAATTACAGAATTGTGTTGTGGTAAACTGTCTCATCCATTCATATACAGTCATCAAATACTTGAAAGTCTGGAAAATGCAATGTTTTGTATCAATGGATGTTGAATGACTGTTGACACAGCATCAATACATAACCTACAATCCAAATACAGGTACTTCAGAAAATCAAATAAAGGAACAGAAGTAATTATGAAGACAGACAAAACTTTTTAGATGCCACCACAACCCTACGAAGCATTCACTAAAATTTCACACACAGAATTCAAGATCTGCTGAATGTATTTTCAGGGAAATGAATATTTAAGATTTCTGTGAAAAACTGGCCACCTAATCCAACTTCCATGTATATCAGAAAATGAACACTTTACAAGCCCACCTACAGTGTTTCTGGATACATCTCAAGTTTGGCATGCTAAATATTTATGGGATGGACCATGAGTGTTGAGAAGAAGCTGTAGACAGAAATGAAATGTCCATTTTATGCCCTGCACACCTCTTCCACATTGGCATTAGAGATCTTTAAATAAAGAGACACTAAGTGTACATGTCCAATGTTTCCTATTAAACAACCAGTAACGACCTTCCTAACGTCTTCCCCGTGAAGAACACAATGAAGTACACAGTGAATTTGAATTTTACTGAAAACAAATCTGTTTTTAAATACTAATATATTTTTAGAACTATATAAAATACTGTTGTGTTTGACTGTTGTGAACCTTTCCTTTACTTCTAAATCTGTTTTTGTCTTCAGTGGCATGCTCTCTTACGGTATGGATCTGAGGCATACACTGTAACACCTCATATAAAGGTTACATTTATTTTAAAAGGGTAATAACAGGGAATATTAAATTGTTGATACTTATTCTTTAAAAATCATGTAGTTTTGAGTTCCAATTTGAGTATCAATAACATAGTCAGTATAGTGACTATGCTACAGGCTGGGCAATCAAGGGGTCAAATCCCGACAGCGGCAAAAAACCCGTTTCTTTTCCAAAAAGTTCAGACCAGCTCTGGGGTCAACCCAGCCCCCTATTCAATGGTTGTGGGTGTTCTTTCTCCAGCCATGAATCATCTCAGGAGTGAAGTTGACCACTGACCTCCATATAGCGCAGAGGTCAAGAATGAGGGGAGTTACACGTTCCCTTCATCACATGACGTCACGGCATGTACAGAGATTATACTTACTCTTTACCACTGTTAAGAGGCGCTTTCGTAATTATATTGAATTTTTGTAGCAACGGTGAAGTGGGAGGGGTTTTGTGTTCGTCCCTAGACAACAGACAACAGTACGTCACGTACAGATGGTTAAGCAGTCGCCGTATTTGTAAGCAATAACGTATTTTCCTGTTTTTGACACATAATAAATACTGAAAAATAAAGCAAAATGTTATCTTCAATGTGTTCAGGCCTCTTTTTGTTTTAACTCGAAACATTAACAATAAGACTTTTTTTTTTTACAAAAACCGAAGTGATTTTCTATAAGTAGCTAATACATTCATACAGAAATTTACATTTGTTCAGTTTGCGCCAAATTATTCCCTTCGACACAAGTTATCACACGTTTCTTATTCAAAGTGAACTGCTGAAGATTTAGGAAAGAGTAGAGTGGATATGGCGTGAAAACCGAACATCCTCGCTTCTCTGTCCTACAGTCAGTCGCCTTGCCATTGGTCCTACTTTTTCTGTTTCCTTTTTTTTTTTTTTTTTATTTCACGCCGCACGTACGCACAGCTATTGCAATAGTGTGTATAGCGCACAATAGTTAAATTTCCCACCAACTTCCAAGTGAATTATATTTCAGAAAACTTTCAAGGAAGTCATAAGGTTCTTTCATAAACAGTACACATTTGTCTCGTTCGTCTTTCTTCACTTGCAAGTTGATGGAAAATTCTTGTAGTCACGTGTTCATGATTGTAGTGTAGTTGCTACACATGCACACCGAGTTTTTACTGTGTGAATGCTGTTAACACATGGACACTTTGGATTTAGATAGATGTAGTAGTGCTGTACCAGACGAAATGTGTTAGTTCCACTGCTTCATAAACAGGAACATTAAAATATATTTGATACATAGTTTGATATAAATAATCATTTTCTGCTATTAATCCATCTAAGTACCCAGCTCATCCTATCGAATATGCGCCCCTATTCAGAGGCTAATATGTCAGCAGCTCGCCGCTTATTCCAGTTGCGAGCCAGATGAATCCACTCAGAATTTTCACTCCTTGCTCCAATTAAGAACCGTTTTAATATTGCCCTTCCATCTACGTCTAGTTCTTACAAGTGGTCCTTTTCCAGAAGACTATCCCACCTAAACCCTATGTGTACCCGCTTCCACCCGTCCCTCCCATCTCATCATTCTTCAGTTCTTTAACTATAAATATTTAGCGATGAGTGCACGTTGTGAAAATCCTCACCATTCAATCTTCTCCACCCTCCTCTTCCTTCCTCTTACCTCCAACTATTTATCCCATACCCCACTCAAAATATTCCCAGTCTGTTTCTCCCTCTCAGTGTTTGGGACTGCAAATCCATCTTTCGATATAAAATTTCTCCGCAGTGAAACATTAAAGTTAAATCAATACTGAAACACGCGAGTTTGTATTCACATACAAATAAGGCCCATAGTTTATGTAGCTCACTACCGCATGTTGTGACAGCGGGCTTAACAGCAGAGTGCATACAGTGTTCAAACTGAACTGTTAAGCTCTATGTAAAAAAAAATTTCTTTTGCATATTGTTGGTAAAATTTTGCAAAATGTAGTACTTTTGTTGCATGGGAGCCTGCAAAAATATATTTCTTTAGAAATTTCCATAAATATAGGTTCCACATAAGAGAACATACGTGTGTGTGTGTGTGTGTGTGTGTGTGTGTGTGTGTGTGTGTGTGTGTGTGTGTAAGTGTTTGGGATTTCTGTGCACAAAAGACCAAATAATAAAGACTCAAATATGGGACAAGATTCAGTGTTTACAGATGTGGTGTTACTGCTTTATACAGAGCGACCCACACACACTATGACAGACCAACACATAAAGGTCCTATACAAATAACATTTTATACAACGCGACCCACAAACACTGTGACAGAGAAACACGTGAAGGTCCTATACAATTAACCCTTTATACGAAACGATCCACAGGCACGATGATAGACCAAAAAATAAAGGTCATATACTAATAACACTTTTTACAAAGCGACCCACACACACACTGTGAAAGACTAAGACATAAAGACACTATACAAAGCGACCCACACACACATACACACACACTATGACAGAAAAACACATAAAGATCTTATTACGAATAACACA
>Ga0209755_10006317_pt1 | contig 13171 bp, 12 predicted proteins | sample TergutCo191P1_FD_187301 | JGI IMG/M metagenome (GOLD analysis project Ga0209755, IMG submission 187301) | Cornitermes sp. P1 segment gut microbial communities from Petit-Saut dam, French Guiana - Co191P1 (SPAdes) (version 2) | ecosystem: Host-associated > Arthropoda: Insects > Digestive system... | reverse complement strand
TAGGCTTGATGAGTTACGCGATTACGCTGATGAAAGGGAATTGGACGAGGTTCTTTTATTAATCCCCTATTGCAATCCTGTTTATCATACTCTTCGTTATTTAAGTGAGTTAATTGATCCAAAGAATTCTGATGAAATTGCTACAACAATATTGTCAATGACACTATTTTCGTTCGCTCTTTCTGAATCTCCCAGGGGGGAACTTCAAAGGCAGGCAAAGGAATACAATGTAAACTACACTTTTCCGGACGCCGCAAAGGAAAGTGAGGAATACCAAAAACTATTTCCTTTGCTTTCCAAATTCTGTATGCTTCATGATCCGTTCAGGGATTTCAATAAAGTTTTTTCGAAGCTGAAAGATGATGACAGGGCAATGTCATGGTGTTATTTACCGAAAGAAGCCGAAATAACACTTGGAGACATCAAGCAGCAGTTATCTTTGAAAAATGAATTTAGTTATGTCGGGATGATGGACTACAAAACAATTTTACCCCTTTCAGAACTTGAAAAATACAGTGAAATGAAAGGCTATATGGGGAAAAAAATAAAAATCGCAGGGGTCAGGTATATTGTTTGGGTTACAGAAAAGGAATTTAAGAAGCTGGGGGAAATATGCAGTCAGCTTGACAGTAAGCAGGAAATATTTAAGCAGGAATGCACTAAACTTGCACACCAATTTCTGGCAGTATATACCGAACGACAGAATTTATACAAAAAGTGGATTGCAGAAGAAAATAAAGTCAAAAAACAGCGTGAAGAGCTTGAGCAAGAAAGCAAATTGCAAAATGAAAACTACAAGAAAAAGAAGCAACGCTTTATTACTTGTCGAATACTGATATTGCTTCTCCCAATAGTTGGTCTCGGTATTTTAGAAATAGTATCGGAAAATTTAATCGTTTATGGAGTAATATCCAGTATCATATTTATTATACTGGGATTTATTCTCATCCGTAAACCAAAAAAACCAAAGATTCTTGAAGAAATAGATATGCCCCAGCTGCCGGAAGAGCCTGTGAATAAAGAAAATCCTAATACTAAAGCTCTGGATATTTTTCTTGATGTTTTAAGCTGTGAAACATTAAAAGCAGAGAATCGAAAACAGATTGCAGAAGGAAGTACTTGACGCTGTACCATGATTCAATTCCGTTAGCCAAAGAGAAGCTTTTCGGCTATGACGTATCTGACGGACAGTCAACGTGAATTCTTCAAGTGTCAGATCAAATCTTGACGATCACAAAGAATGTGAGTACTTCCTCACTTGTTGAACTATGTACAGTGAATTAGCATTTTCTCGTTTTTATCCAAAACAGGATTTTCACTGTATCCAATAATTCCATAGCCAACATACTCGTTTATTTTGGCGATAGGGTTTTGCGGATAGCATTTTAGCATTTCCTCAAATATTTTGTTTTTCTCGCCTTTTTTGCCGTACATTTCCAGGTACTCTTTCACTTGTTTGACCGGATTGTCCAGCTTGTTATCTGGAGCTTTCATTTCAAAGAAAAATACTTTCCCTTCGCCATCGTGCGCAACTACATCAATTTTCTTTCTTTTTTCGTTTCGCCTGCTGAAGACGACTTCTGATGCGACAAAATAAAGGTTTTTTACGCCGAGCAGATTTTTCAACTTCTTATTATCATGTAAATCATTTATCATGTTTGCCTGATGTGGATATTCCTTGTTTCCGTTGATTTTTCCATTGCTCCCACCGCCAGCCGCAAAGCCTTTTCCAGAATTGTAGGTGTTCGCAATTTTATCCCAATCTATTGTCTTGTTGTCTGTTATACAACCTGCCAAAAATTCAGCAGCGCTTTTTACCTTTGTTCTGCCAATATATATTCCGCGCATAGGTCGATCATGATGAGTAGTTACGATAGTAACTTTGTTCGAACCTGGTCTGAGATGGAACCATTCTATAAATTTTTCATACGCATCAGGATTCTCATTTTTGAACTCTTCAAGTTCTTTTTTCGCTGTTTTTGCGATCAAAAGTTGTTTTGCGTAGTCTTGAATATTTACCACCTCGGTACTCCCTTTGCTTATAATATTTATAACTAAATATTATTTCAATATATGTCAATCACACAAATAGGGTAACAACACTAGCTCTATTTTCCCTCCGCGATCTCCGCGCTTTGGCGTCTCTGTGAGAGCTCTTTGAAAAGAATAATCTTGCCGTTCATTTTATCTAGATAATATTTCCTGCTATTGTTCATACTGATCAAAAAACTCTCTTGGTGTGATTATTCTTTTCTCGTTGGGAAAATGCTTTTTATTGCCCGTGATTAAATAGTCAATATTCCCATCCTTATACACCTCATAGAAATTTTTGTCATCTTCATCAGGAAATTTTATTTTTGAGTTTTTTGCCGTTACATATTCTCCTTCTTTGGCAATAAATTCTATAACTAAATTAATCAATTCTTTATCCGGCTTTAACTTGTCTCTGTTGAGAACATCTGTATATTCGGCAAAAATACTATTGTCATAAACTATTGTTGCTTTTCCATCCAGGACAAGAATTAATATCTTTGAAGACAATCCTTGCGGAGACAATAATGCAGAAACTATAATGTTAGTGTCTAATACTACTTTCAATTCTTTCGTTTCTGCCTGGCATTTTTTATCTCGGCGTTTATTTCCTCCAAAGTCATCTTGTCAGTTCCGTTCCTTACCGATTGCTGCTGTAAAGGTTTGACGGCAGTTATTGCTTTTGCTCTCCTGACAGCAGAAATTGTTTCTTCAAGGGTTTTGTCACTTAATGGAGTTAATAGGGCCACTGGTTTCCCATTGTTTGTAATGACCATTTCTTGTTCCTGGGGTAATGTTGCCCAAATGTTGGCAGATCCTGTTCTAAAATCCCTTACAGTAATAAATTCCAATATTCCTATGTGTGCTGGCAGGTGTTATTTTTGTTTGCCCTTACGGAAACTTGAAGGTGAGCGTTTTATATGGTAAAATTCACTGTTGGACGAAAATGCCAATGGATTAGAGGTGAACACCATGGGAAAGCAAAAAAGCAAAAAAAACGAACAGAAAAGTCTGAAAAAGCAGGAATTAATCACAGGTAAAGTTTTTAATTTCTGCGGCTGCAAATGGCGTGTGCTTGAAGTGTTGGCTGACAGGGCCTTGATAATATCTTTGATTGTTTTTGAAAAGCGCCCATACAACACGCAAGATACAGATGTAACATGGGAAACATGTACGCTGCGAAAATATCTGAACGGAGAATTCTTACAGAGATTCACAGCCGAAGAGCAAAGCAGAATTATCGAAGTAAATATCACAAATAACGGCAATCTATGGTACGAAACTGCCGGCGCCATAAATACTGATGACAAGATATTTCTGTTTAGCCTTGAAGAAGCCGACTGGTATTTTGGTAACAGCGGAGATTATCAGAACAAATGCCGAAAAACATTCGGCAACGGCAAATGGGATATGGATGTCAACGGCAGGGCATTTTCCAACAACCATAATTTTAGCAGATACGCGCTTTTTAATGGATACCAGCGTTGGTGGTGGCTGCGGTCACCCGGCAGTGACAGGGGCAGAGCCGCGGCAGTCGGCTCCCGCGGTCATGTTTTTGTCGACGGTATTCCTGTCGGCGACAACCTTGGCGGAGTCCGCCCGGCGTTGTGGTTAAGTCTTTGAACCAATATTGACCTCCCGCTCCCTGCTTGCCCAAAAAAGTAAAAAAAGTAATCAGGAGTGCCATGTTTTGACACCCTTTCAGTGTATATTTTATCAATAATTAATTACCTAGAGGAAAAACATGGGAAGCAATTCTTTTATGAATAGTGAGGAATTTAAAAAGGGCTTTTATGATATTCTTAAACGGGCTCTGTTTTGTTCTGAGATAACAAGGCGTGAGGGTTTATTGTCATTGGAAGATGTTATGGATCACGAAAAAGCAGAAAACCGGGACATATTTGAATATGGCTTGCGTTTTATTATTGATGGTTCGGACGGTTCGTTCGTTGATAAAATATTATTAAATATTATCAATCAGGAGAAAGATGAAACGCGGTTTTTATTAAAGACCATCCAGAAAGAAGCTGTAATAAAAATTGCGGAATATAACAATCCGCGAGTAATTGCTTGGTGGCTGAATTCATATACCAATATTCCTCTTAATGATCCGGAATTTAAAAAAATTATAGATGATTCGGATATTGGAGTATTAATGTGAAAGATCAAAACATAACTTTGGTCATTAAAAACCCCGCAGCCCTTAAAAACATTAAAAAACCTGCTCTTGATGTCTGTTTGGCGGCTCTTATGCAGGACGGATTGCTTATCGGGCATATTGATACGTCTCTTTTTACCCGCAGGGAATACTTTACCCTGTGCCGCGCTGCCGTTAAATCGAACCCTAAAGCCTTTGCCCTGATACAGCGGGACAGGCTTGTTTCGGGGGCTCCGGAGGATTTAATGTTGCTGGCTGTCGAACATAACGGCCTCGCGCTCCGTTGGCTGAAGGAGCAAACCCCTGAACTCTGCCTTAAAGCGGTTAAACAAAATCCCAAAGCCCTTGCCTATGTCGACAAAGCCATGTGCGATGCGGCAAGCCCGCACTGTTACGCGCTTTTGCAGGAAGCGGCGCAGGAAGAAAAAGCAAAAAAGAGGAAGGAGCCAAGAGCGAAAGTTTCAGGAGAAAATGGAAAACAGGAGCCTAAAATCGATCTCCGTGACATTGACCGGCAGAGCGAAGAGATCTGCCTTAAAGCCGTTCAGCAAGACGGGCTTCAGCTAAAATACGTCCACCGGCAGACGCGGAAAATCTGCCTGGCAGCATTCAACCAGAACCCGAACGCTCAGGATTTTGTCCGGAACAATGATCTGGTTGCGTGGGGTGATTTATTTTTTGTAGCTTTAGATGCATTAGTTGATATGCTGGGTAGTTTTAGTTCTCTTGCATTCTACGCTAAATCAGCAGTCGTGAAGGAAATCCCCGAGGCGCTTAAAAAAAGTACAAAGCAGTCTTACTACAGCCGATGCCAAAAAGCCGTGGAAGATAATGCCTGCAACATAGGGCATATAAACCCAGCTTTGCTTTCAGCCGAGCAGTACAAGGACATCTGTATTAAAGCGGTAAAAGAAACGCCTGAGGTAATAAGTTTTATAGGTGAAGCGGATATTGACCAAGACCTCTACTTTGAAATCTGCCGCACAGCGCTTATCGCATTAGAGGAATCCAGGCTCGATAGATATTTCAGCAAAATACAAAGCTCTCGTCTGTCTAACGGTCAGTATTTCAGGCTTGTTGAAATTTTATTTAAGAGCTTTTCAGAAAGCCGGCAGTTTTTGTTGCTCCTTGACACAAAAAAATTTACAAATACGCAGTACTTTGAAATCTGCCGGAAGATACAGGCAAAAGGTACGCTTAAATTGGAGCAGATACAAAGCGGATTATTAACCAAAGAGCAGTATTCGCGGCTTTGTTTTGTTGCGATAAAGAAAGGACATTCCTCCATTAGCGATCTTGACAGGAAGCGGCTTCAAAGCGGAGCCTGGCTTGAATTATGCAAAACGGCGGTCAGGAAACAAGCTTCATACCTGTATTGTCTTGATGTCCATAACGGAAAAGATTTCAAAGAACTATTAACGCTTGCCCTTCGTAATGGCGTCGGCTTAAAATATATCGCGTTACAAAATTACAGGCAGTGCCTTGCGGTTGTCAGAAAAAACGCACAGGAACTTGGCTATGTCCGGCCCGAACAGCTCTCCTCGGAAGAGTACTTTACAATCTGCAAAACAGCAGTTGAAAAAGACCCGAATTCACTTCGTCATGTAGATGATAAAGCCCTTGACATAAAACAGTACCACTCCCTTTGCGCAGCGGCGGTAAAATCTTTACCCGGGGCAATTCACATGGTTAACCGGGAGAAAATCCCCGAGCGCCTTTACAATTCATGGTGCAAAAAAGCTGTAAATAACAGCCCGCACTGGATAAGAGACGTTCCGTTTTCAGAACATTATTTTGATTTATGCCTAAAAGCCGTAAAAAAGGACGGGGCGGTACTTGAAGATGTAAAATACCTGCGTTTAACGCCTGAGCAGTACGCCACAGTCCGCGAAGCCTCGGCGAAACATGAAAAGAAACAGGAAACATAAATTGACAATTTGACCGGTTTTTATTATTTTTACCGGACTATGATTCCCTTGCGTAAGCTTTTTGAACTGCCGAGAACCCAGAGACTGCGAAAAGCGGCGAAGCTTGCTGAAGAAGCGGAACGCCGGTTTATTGTGTCCGGAAAGCTTTGGCGGGGAGAGGCCGAGTACCTTGCCGCGGCGGTTGAATTACTGGCGCGGGATGAGGCTTTTTCTCCTCTTGCGGCAGAGGCGCTCAGGGCCGCGCAGAAAGTTTTGTCGGCAGACAATACGGAATTGGAAAGGGAGGGAATACGCCGGGCCCTTAACAGCGTTCATTTTTTGCTCCTGTCCGAAACAGGACGAAATCAGGCGGATTGGGATTTCATAGGAGCGACAGGCGCGCTGGATTCTTCAAAGAGGCGCAGCTTCGCGGGGATGCAGGTTTTTCTGGAGGATATACGCTCGCCGTTTAATGTCGGTTCAATGTTCAGAACCGCCGAATCCTTTGGAGTTGAGAAGATCTGGCTTTCACCTTTCTGCGCCGATCCCAGGCATAAAAGGGCCGAGCGCAGCGCCATGGGCTGCATCGAAGTTCTTCCCTGGGAGCGGCTTTCCTCGGACCCTTTCGCCGGAGAGGAAGGCGCCGGGACGGAAGACACTGAACAGGAAAACGCCGCCGCGTCTTTTTCTGCGTTTTCGGAAGGCTCTTTTTTCACCATGGAAACCGGGGGCATCCCCATAGAAGATTTTCCTTTCCCTGCCCGTGGGATAATGATCGCGGGTTCGGAAGAACTGGGGGTCAGCCCCCGGGCGCTTGAGGCGGCGGACGCTTCCCTTGGGAGAGTTACGGTTCCCACCTGGGGCGCAAAAGGTTCGCTTAATGTTTCCGTAGCTTTCGGGATTGTGATGCAGGCCTGGTCGGCGCGGCTTTCAAAATCTGTCCCGGGAGATTGCGTTTAAGTTTATTGCAAAATATGCCGATATTGCATAAGGAGTATTCCGAGCTGCGTATGAAAAAGATTTTTATTGCTGTAGCCGTATTATGTTTCCTCTGTGTTTCCGCGTTTGCCCAGTCCGGACTCAAAATCTTTGTGGAGGAAAGCGCCGGCAGTCTGACCATAATCAGGTCAGAAGGAAAGACCAAACAACTCATAATCCCCGCGACAATCAACGATATACCGGTCACGGCCATCGGAGACGGCGCTTTTACCAGGAAAGGGCTGACGCTGGTTACCATTCCCGACAGTGTCACCCGCATTGGCGAGAACGCTTTTTCTTTCAATGAACTCACTACCCTTGTTATAGGCAACAATGTAGAGACCATAGATCGGGGGGCTTTTTCGAATAACAAGCTGAATGACATCACGATTGGGGAAGGAGTAAAGTCCATAGGGATGGGAGCTTTCATGGATAATGAGCTCGTACAGGTGGTTTTGCCGAATGGTTTGACCGATATTAAACCGTATGCCTTTTTCTATAACAGAATAAGGAATCTTACGATCCCTGACAGTGTTACAGCCATAGGTGAAGGCGCTTTTTCATCAAACCGCATATACAATGTGGTTATAGGCAGCAGTGTGTCGGAAATCGGGGATGGCGCGTTTTTTAATAACGCTATCACAAGCATTACCGTTCCCTCCGGTGTCAACACCATGGGAGAACGTGTTTTTGAAAGCCGTATGACGAAGGGAGGTTCCGGCCCGCCAATCGACTATATTGACGATACGGGTTCGGTGATCGCTACCACGTCTACCAACTTTGATACTTATTTTGCATCTTCAGGCAAACGGGCAGGGAAATATAATTATTCCCGTGCCGGCGGCTGGGTTTTTGAGGAATAGTTCTTGCTAACCTTGGCAGGAATAATTATAATTTAGCAGTTCTTTCAATCAAAGGAGAAAGGGATGAAGAAAGTCATTTTTTTAATACTGTTTGCGGTCATTTTAAGCCAGGGGTCGTCTCTCTTTGCGCAGCAGAATACCGGCATTTCTCACGAATCGGAATATTATTTCCATAATTTCGCGATAGAAACGATCTATACCTCCAGAATGGGTTTTTTGGTGTTGTACAGAAACAGCAGTAATAAACTATGCCGCACCCATATTCCCCATGAATGGTTTCAAACTATCGGAGGCAAAGGGGAAATTGTCTATTTGGGAACAGGTCCGGAATGGCCTTCAATGGTCGTTTACTACAAGAACGGAGAGTTTTCCCATGTGCGGCTCAGACTGCGCCGGAACATGGCTCATGAATCCTGGGGTGTGGTTCCTCTCAATATCAATATAGATGAAAGGTTTAAAGATATTGAAGAGGTTAAGATAGACTATTAATCCGATCTCAAATGACTTCCAATGAAACTGCTCTTCCCTGTGAAACGGGTATTACATCGTGTCTTTTGGATTTTATAAGAGAAGGTCATAAATTTCTGATTATTGGTCACAAAGAACCTGACGGTGATTGCATCGGCAGTCAACTGGCCCTTAATTCCGCCTTGCGAAGACTTGGAAAGGAAACTGTCCTGTGTTCTCCCGGCCCCTTCAAACGCGCGGAAATAAAGTGCTTTGAGCATTTGTTTTTCGTTCCTTTACTTGACGGGAGTAATAGTCTTAAGTTCAACGGAAAGAAAGTTAACGGACGGGAATTCAACAAACAGAATTTTATTGAAGATGATGTCCGTGTACTCCTCCTTGATTGTTCCACGATGGATCGAGCCGGAGAGCTGGAGCCCTATTTTCTGGGACTTCCCATGGCGGTGATCGATCACCATGCGAAAGGCGATTTTTCGCAATCGGGAACAAACGATCAAAAGTCCAGTGTTCCGGCTGAACTCTGTTACGTTGAAGTGAATGCCCCGTCAACAACGATCATGATTATGAAGCTGATCTCGGCCCTGGGTTTGAAATTGACCCGGGAGGAGGCGGAATTCCTATTTTTCGGTCTTTGCACCGATACCGGTTTTTTCCGCTTCGTGGATGATACCGGAGCTGAGACCTTTGAAGCCGCGACTGCTCTTATTCGTTCAGGAGCGAATCCCAAAGCCGCCTTCTCGGCCATCCATGACGGCAAGAGCCTTAATTCCCGCAAGCTTCTGGGACAGATACTGATCAGGGCGGAAACTTTTTTTGACGGGAAATTGATCCTGTCTTCCGAGGAGTACGATGAGATCCGCAGTCTGGGCAATGAAAGCCGGGATTCGGACAGCCTTTACTCGCTTCTTCAGACAATTACTGGAGTGGAGGCAATCGTGATCATTCGCCAGGAATCACCCGACTTTTGTACTTTGGGTTTCAGATCCCGTTCGTGGGTTGATGTCGGAAATATCGCGAGTGTTCTCGGCGGAGGCGGGCATAAAAACGCCGCAGCCGCAAAACGTTCCGGAACCATTGAGGAACTCAAGCCGCAGATTATCAAGGCCTTTGAACAGATTTTTAAGAGCTAGTCCCTTTCACATTCAATCCGTCTGAGAACGGTTTGCAGGTAATATCGGCAGCTTTGAAGAATTCCCAAAAGATTAAATGATATACATAATGCGGGAAAGGGCAAAACCGGATAAAGACTCCATATTCTATTAAAGGAGTCTTAGATGGACTTAGAAAACGATAAACCGCTTTCGGATTTATACCAATTGTTTCTTATCGGAAAGCTGACCAAGAAAGAATTTGAGGGACTTGCTTTCCAGTATTTGCTTGACAACTACGATCGTTATCGTCAGTTCGGCGGCAACAGGGAAAACTGGAATGAATTTCTGTCCTGGCTTTATCCCCGGCTTTCCAGGGCAATTGATTTGTACCGGGATCTTGGTTCCTCTTTCGATGCCTATATTACCAGCCTTGTTCACAACGCCGCCAGGGAATACAGGAGCAGGGAGGCGGATCACTCTTTAGCCGAGTTTGTCTGCTGGAAAGCCAGAGCGGAAGAAATGCTGCTGCATGAAAACGAACCCGAATACAGTGAGAGCTCATCTGATTTCTCGCTTCCCGCTGACGTAAACCCAAGACAGGTTCTTTTGCTTCTCCTAAAATCCTATTTCTTCGTTTCCGATGATTTTGTTAAAAAAGTAGCAAATACAATCGGAATGAATGCCGGTGATATTCAGGATATGATTAACGAGCTGAGAAGTAGACGCGCCGAGAAAGAAGCCAAAATCCACAATCTCAAGGGACGGCTTCATTGTCAGCACTACCGTTGTCTGACATACCAGAGAAGACTTTCCGGTACGCCGTACGGAACAGCGAATTATGAAAAAATGAAAGCTCGCGTTGAACGGGCGGAAAAAAGATTTTACGCCATGAAAAAACGTCTTAGCGGAATGCGGATGACAGCGTCCAACCGCATGATTGCCGAAGTTTTGGGAATACCACGAGGTACAGTGGATTCGAGTCTCTCCTCGATTAAAAACCGGCTGGTTTCAACGGTTTCAACAATCAAGTAATTGTGCTAACATCAGGATATGTCCACAGTTGATGACAAGAAAGTTATTTATTCGATGTACCGTGTTTCAAAGAAACATGGTACAAAACAGGTACTGAAAGAAATCAATCTCTCATATTTTTACGGCGCAAAGATTGGAGTTCTCGGTTTGAACGGCTCCGGAAAATCCAGCCTCCTCCGAATTCTTGCCGGAGTAGACACGGATTTTTCCGGTGAGACTTCGGTGAGTCCCGGTTTCTCCATCGGCTTTATGGAGCAGGAACCATACCTTGAAAACGGGAAAACCGTGAAAGAGATTGTCTCCGAAGGCGTTCAGGATCTGGTGGATCTTCTTCTGGAATTCGACAAAGTAAGCGAGGCGTTCGCGGATCCGGACGCTGATTATGACAAACTCGGTTCCAGACAGGCGGAACTCCAGGAAAAGATTGAAGCCGCCGATGGATGGAACCTGGACAGCCGCCTCGGTCTTGCAATGGACGCTCTGCGCTGTCCTCCGGCGGATCAGCTTGTTGATAATTTATCCGGCGGCGAGAAACGCCGGGTTGCTCTTTGCCGCCTCCTTCTGAAAAAGCCGGACATACTCCTGCTTGATGAACCTACGAACCACCTTGATGCGGAGACCATCGCCTGGCTTGAAAGACACCTCAGGGATTATTCCGGGACGGTCATCGCCGTTACCCACGATCGCTATTTTCTTGACAATGTCGCGGGATGGATTCTTGAGCTCGACAGGGGTGAAGGTATTCCGTGGAAGGGCAACTACTCTTCATGGCTTGAGCAAAAAGAACAGCGCCTTGCCCATGAGGAAAAGACCGAAAATGACAGGCGCAAACAGCTTCAGCGGGAGCTGGAATGGATAAATATGAGTCCGAAAGGCCGTCATGCAAAGAGCAAGGCAAGAATCGCCCAGTACGAAAAGCTTTACTATGACGATCAGCGGGAAAAAATAAGAGAGAGCAAGATTACGATTCCTTCCGGGAAGCGGCTTGGGCAGCTTGTTATTGAAGCCAAGGGGCTTTCCAAAGCCTACGGCGACCGCCTGCTTTTTGAGAACCTGGAGTTTAACGTGCCGCCCGGCGCCTGTATAGGGATAATCGGCCCGAACGGCGCGGGAAAAACCACGCTGTTCAGGATTATAACGGGAACTGAAAAAGCCGACTCAGGCGTCATAAAACTCGGGGAAAGCGTGAAGCTGGCCTGGGCCGATCAGATGCGGGAAAACCTGGACGGCGATAAGACTGTGTGGGAGCAGCTCTCGGACGGCCTTGACATCATCAGACTTGGAGGGGAAGACGGCAAGGGCGGAAAAGAGGTGAATTCCAGAGCCTACTGCGCCTGGTACAACTTTTCAGGGGCGGATCAGCAGAAAAAAGTGGGCGTTCTCTCCGGCGGCGAGCGGAATCGGCTTAACCTGGCGCTGATGTTAAAGGAGGGCGCAAATGTGCTCCTTTTGGACGAGCCGACAAACGACCTTGATGTGAATACCCTCCGGGCGCTTGAAGACGCCATAGACACATTTGCCGGGGTCAGCCTTGTGATAAGCCATGACCGCTGGTTCCTGGATCGCATAGCCACTCATATTCTTGCCTTCGAAGACGGGGAAGTTGTGTGGTATGACGGCAACTGGTCAGAATACGCCGAATGGCGCCGGGAAAAACTCGGAGCCGTTGCGGACAGACCCCATCGCTACGTTTATCGCAAACTGGAACGCTAGACCTGACCCGCAAGGAAAGTCGCGTCCTTGTCGGTGAAGGGTTTTCCGTAAATATACTCAAACAGGAAACGCATATCTTCGGGTTCAATCTCTACAAAGCGGCAGCCGAAGTACCCCAGAGTTTTATCCTTGTAACGCCGCACGATTTTCGCCTTCGTATTTACCGTCCGCCGTTTCGTCTTCATCGTTACCGAAAGTTCGCTGTCGGTCAGCAATGTTGCCGAGAAGCTTGAATGAGGATAGGTGAAAAGTAATCCAGAAACGCTGATATCTATGATTTTGCCCTCAAAGGGATCGTTTTTAAGTTTTCCTGCTTCAAAATAACCGTTGAGCTTGAGGGAAAAGGACAGAACTTTCGCGAACTGGTAAAGGTTGTCAATCACTCCGTAATCAAACGGCAGCAGTCCTTCTTTGTTAATCCAAATGTGAACATAGCCGAGTACATATTCCTGAAAAAGAATGGGAACCCAAAGATCCGAGAGTAATCCGGCCTTCCTTTTCTGATGGATGAAGCGGAAGTATGCGTTATTTATATGCTGTAAGTCTACACCTGTAGTCTCTAAGTACCTTTTAAAAATATCCTCGGTAATGAGTCGTTTTCTGGGATAGGGATCGTCATAGGGCAATTTACCCTGCGTCGAGGGAAGGTATATTGATTTGCCGGTTTCCGCAATCAGACGTTCCTCGGTTGACACAGGTTTTATATCCTTGAAGATGACCAGTTTGTAACCCGTTGCGAAACCCTTTATCCATGCCGCCATCTGATCAACCAGACCGCTTAAATTCCTTGGGTCTGCTGTCAGTTCCGGCTGGCTTTCGGCCTCGAATTCGGTAATTTTCGGATAGGAGAGGGAGTAACGATCTCCCAGAAAGGTAAACTGCACCTTGAGATCCGGCGGGGTGGTTACTCTTGAAAATGAACGGTCAAGG
>Ga0209755_10006316_pt1 | contig 13172 bp, 10 predicted proteins | sample TergutCo191P1_FD_187301 | JGI IMG/M metagenome (GOLD analysis project Ga0209755, IMG submission 187301) | Cornitermes sp. P1 segment gut microbial communities from Petit-Saut dam, French Guiana - Co191P1 (SPAdes) (version 2) | ecosystem: Host-associated > Arthropoda: Insects > Digestive system... | reverse complement strand
CGATGACTTATACGATCTAAAAAATAAAAATATCGTGGTAGTAACTACAGATTACCACATGTTCCGCTCGCTCGGTGTCGCAAGAAAGCAGGGTTATCAAAATGTATCAGGTCTTGCAAGCAGAAGCCAAATTACCGTACTGCCGATTTACCTGTTCAGGGAATATTTTGCCGTTGTGTTTTATGCGCTGACGGGGAGAATTTAAGAAGATTTTTTACCACTAACCATCACGAACGGTCACGAACATTGTCCGCTATTTTCTCTATTTTCCTAAGAAATATATGTTAGCTGAAGACTGTTTTCTTTAATTAAAAAAAAAGAAGTCGAACGACAAGTTTGTGTTTTTTGGTGTGGTTCGTGGTAAAACTCTTCTGCCATAGCTTTTGAATGAAAATTTGAGTTGATTAGAAAATGCGAAATCAAGCAATGATTAAATATCCAAATCCTCTCGCGTTATAAGGCAACGCACCTGTTTTGGGGTCTCGGAGTTTTGAGCATATTGGACAGTCTTCATCTATTCCCACATCAAGGATAGTTTCTTTTGCCTCTATAACTGCGTTCATTTCAACTTCTATAAAGTAAGTATATACCAATAATAAATAAAAAACAAAATACCGGTTTTATGTACTGACAGGAAAAATGTGAAGGGCTCTGGCTAGTGTGTATCGGTAAGCATCTCAAGATATTCTTTTACTGTTTCTTTTCTGTATTCTTTAATTTCTTCATTAACATCATCTTCTGTAAATTTGTATTTTTTTCCCAAACTTTCTCCATAAGCGAATATGCTTTCCCACTTCTTTTTTCGTTCAATATACATTGTATTAAGCATACAAGATTTGTATATGATTGTCAAGTCTTAATTGCGGTATTATAAAGAGAATATTTCGCCGTTTTGTTTTATGCGCTGACAGGAAGAATGTGAAGAAAAATATCTATTTAAAATAATTGCCACATTATAATCATCAAGAATATGACTAGTATTTATACCACTACATTGTTAGTATTTAAATTCTTCAATAATAAATGTTTTAATAAAGTTGATATTTTAACGATTTAGTGATATATTTACAATATAGTATGTCCTCGTTGAGGAAAAATAAACATTAGTGATTGCCCGCCGGGAAGCGAGTATCGCAAAAAGAGGTGTGTTTTTATGAAAAACTTTTTAAAAATGTCGGGAGTTATCACAATAGCTGTGATAATGTGTGCTTCATTTGCATCGTGCGTAGAAGAAGTAGATGAAATATCTTATACGATAACTTTTGACCCGATGGCTGACGATGTCGACACGCCGGAGTCACAATCCGCAATTAATGGGGAGGTGACAAATCCGTGGGCAACATATGCGACCAGACCAAACAGAGCCGATTTCGTTTTTGATGGCTGGTATACAGAAAAAGAATTCACAACAAAGTGGAATTTTAATACCGACAGAGCCGATGAGGATATGACATTGTACGCAAGGTGGCTTCCAGCTGTTACAGTAAACTTTGTTGTAGATAATAATGAATCATTATTATTTCCTTTAATCATAATTCCTGATTCTGATAAAATCGCAACCGGTACAAAAACGACGGAGCCGACTTTATTCAATGCCTCTTTATTTCTTAATTATGCTTTTGAAGGCTGGTATAAAGAACAAGCATTTACAAACAGATGGAATTTCGATGATCCTGTAACAGAAAGCATGACCTTATACGGAAATTTCCTTCCGTGTTTCACGGTTACTTTTAACTCTAACGGCGGATCGGTTGTAGCAAACCAGCCGGGATTTGAAGGTAAAAAAATTAATAAGCCGGCAGATCCAACCAAAGCAGGCAATGATTTCGCAGGATGGTACTCGGATTTAACTTTAACCACAGCCTGGAATTTTGATAGTGGTACAGTCAGCCAAGATATAACCTTATACGCAAAATGGACTGTCACAATAACATTTAACAGTAACGGCGGAAGCAATGTATCAGAACAAGTAATAACTTCCGGTACGAAAGCGAATTCTGTTAATAATCCGACAAAAATCGGCTTTACGTTCGGCGGGTGGTATAAGGATACAGGACTTACTCAAGCATGGAATTCAGGAACGGATACTTTTAACGTTCACAGCACATTATACGCGAAGTGGACTTTGGCTCTTGATCCCGGTTGGTACCAAATTACCGGAAGCGGAACGTCATTTACCGCAACTAAAGGCAGTTCTACGATAGGTACAACAGGTACGATATCGAGTGTTATTGATGCGATAAAATCTGACGCAAGCAACGCCGCTTGTACCATATTCTTTGGTGACGGCGATAATTGGTTAGATATTGGTGAAGAATATGTTCAGTTTAACGATGGCTGGGGTGCTATTACGCTTAATGGAAAAATAACCTCAGCAAAAGCTTATACTATTACTGATGCCTATGTATATGGCACGGTAACAATTGGTAATCATACTATGGAGAATAGTACCAGCAGTATTAGTTCCGTAACCAGCTACGCGGATATAAGAAACACTTCAGGCCCTCGGGTATATGCTGTTCTTTGTAGATTATCAGCAGCCAATTCAACAATGACTATCAACGGCGGCACCATTTCGGTAGCGTCAAATTCGTCAACAGCAATTGCGCTTCAATTATATACCGGTAGTTATGTTATAAATAACGCGACTATTACTGCAACAGCAGGATATGCAATATATAGCGATTCCAGCAGTACTTCAACGCTAACGATAGGCGGCTCTTCAAAAGTTACATCACAATCAGGTATTGCGGTATTCTCATCTTACGGCAGTTTAAATGTTAATGACAACGCAACTGTTTCATCCGGCACTGCGTCGGCAATTAATATTGATTCTGGAACTGTAACTATAAATGGCGGTACTGTTACTTCAGCGGCGCCGGCGACATATACACCTACTGGTGGTTCACTACAAAATTATGGCGCGATTAGATTAAGCGCTACTGGTTCTATTAATCCTAGTAATCTTATAATTAATGGGGGTACTGTGAGTAATACACATAGCACTAACGGTTATGCAATAAGCGTTCGATATACTAATAATTCTGTTTATAGCAACATAACATTAAAAGGTGGAATAATTACAGCGCCTGTAACCGCAATTAATCACCTGGGAGCACCGTCTTCCATGATTACTTTTGCAGGAGGACTGTCAAGCACTCTTGTAATAAACGGTGTTGTTATACCTTCCGTAAACACGGATGGAGATGGAAACGTAAAAGTTGATGGTACTTTTAGTATAGCCGGAAAAATAAAACTTAATTTCGTTTCACCGGTAGCTGGCAAGATAGCAGTTATCAACGGATTAGATTCAAGTAGCGATTTCGAGCTTACTAACCCGGGATTTACGTTGGGAGCAAAATACCTCAGCGAAGATTTGTTTATAGATGCAGAATAAATCCGGCTTTTAATCACAGATTACGCCGGGCGCGGTTAGGGATTTCCCTGCTGCGCCCGGTTTTTTTATTACGCGTTAAGCTTTTGCTGCGGCAAATAGACGAGCTTATCGAACTGCAGAATGTCCGGCATGAAAAGTAATATTTTTATCGAATCAATCTTTTGTTGTCTGCTCGTCAAGTTTTTCAGGGATTAAAACCGTGAGCTGATGTTTCGCCATAATCGTCCAAAAAAGCCGATTTTCTCCTCTGTGTAAATTTGCGATAACCTTTGCTGAGCTTCTTCGCGGTAATCTTGCGATACCCATGATTTATGACTCTTGTACCAATTAACCGCTCTGATATAAAAAGAAATAGCAGCTTTTGTCGATTTTTCATCACGCGGCATTTCCATTTCCTTTAACCTGGCGTTAAGATAAAAAACATCGCCGTTATATAAATATGTTTTTTCGTTATAATACTTTGCCGCGATTTTTTCCGCTTCTTTAATGTTGTTTTCGTTTATTGCGGCAAAACCCGTTTTTATATCATTTACTGCCTGCGCTTCCCATGGAAGTTTTATAAATGACGAAATAATTAATAATACTGCCGATACTGCCAAAATCGGTAAAAGCGTTTTCTTTTCGCGTTTTTGAAGATCAGTGTTAAATTTAAGATCCTGCGTATATTGCTCTTTTTCGTTTTCCTGAATTTCCGCAGTTTCCAATAATTTGTTATTCGATATTATATGATAAATTGTTCTTGCTAAAGCGCAGATAAAAATCGCGAGAATTACCCAATCTGTAACCGAAAAATAAATATCGCCCGACCATACTCCCCGGGGATCTGAAAGCAGAAAATTACCGAGTATATGATTAAGTCCTATAAACCATAAAACAAAAAATATTAATCCCGATTTAATATGACTTGTAAACGAAACTGGAAGCCTCTTTGATATAAAAAATAAAACTATATTATATATAATCGTCATCATTAACCCAACGCCTGGCAGTATAAAGTTTAAAAAAAGAAATAAAACCTGAAGCATCGCGCAGACAATAAATGACCTTATATACATTCTCCATTCTCTGCTCATTGCCGGAACTATCGATAAAATAATCATAGCAAGAAAAAAGATACATGATAAAAATGCCTTCCATATGCCAAGCTGTAAAGGCGAACCAAGCCATTGAAGGGCGAAAATTAATGTGGAAATCTGTAAAAACATATTAACTCCTTTCTTTATCCATTAAAATTTTTCTTATTTCAGAAACCAGATAAAAAGACCCTGTTGCCAGAATGGGAAGCGCTTTTTCTTTCGCAAATTCCTGCGCTTGTTTAATTGCTTCCTGCGTATCCATTACAAGCGCTGCCTTTTCTGATGATGTAACGCCGCAGAACGCATTATAAACTTTTGCAGGATCGCTTATCTTAAATGTTCCAGGCGTAGTTATAAATATTTTTAAAAAATGAGAATGCGCAATATTAGCCATCGCCGAATCGTCTTTGTCTGCGGCACATCCAAAAATTAAAATGTTACCCTCACCGTAAAGCGAACAAAATGTCTCGATGCAAAGATGAAGACTCTCTTGCGTATGTGCGCCGTCAATAATAAACGGCAATTGTTTCCCTATGTTTTCAAAACGCCCCGGTATTCTTAAATTTTTAAGTCCGCGGCAAATAGCGTCTTCGCTGATTTGTGTGCCAGTCAGGCAAGGAAAAGCAATTTTTAAAGCGGCTATAGCGAGTCCTGCATTGTATGCCTGCACTTTACCCGGAACAGGAATTGATAACGTATTGTTTTGTGATTCGCCAGATAATTTAAGCGAAAGATTAAATTCTGTGCCTTGCTTTAATATTTTTATATTAGAAAGTTCTGCGATTTGCGGTAAATAATAAAAATCGCTGTTTGTTTCCTGCGCTTTCTTTTTAAACACTTGCAGGGCTTCTTCGCATTGAGCCGCCAAGACAAGAGGTTTGTCTTTTTTTATAATTCCCGCTTTTTCGCCTGCCACTTCTGCGATTGTACTGCCAAGAAAAGCAGTATGTTCAAGTTCAATTAATGTAATTACGCTGACAAGGGGATCAAGTATATTTGTAGAATCAAGTCTGCCGCCCATGCCGGTTTCCACTACCATTACATCGCACTTTGCCTGCCGCGCACAAAGAAAAAACAAAAGCGTAAGAAGTTCCCAAAATGTCGGTTCACAGCCGTCTGCAGTTGAGGTATCAAAAAGCACGGCATGTGACAAAGGAAGACGCGTTTCTGTAATATCGCGCAGTTCGTCTCCTGCGGCGCAGTAAATTTCTTCATCAAAAAACGAATCGCCAAGGCAGATACGTTCCCGTATATCAGTTACATGCGGCGACATGTAACGCGCTGCGCGAAAACCTGCGGCGTTTAGCATTGCAGTTAACATGCTTGTAACCGAACCCTTGCCTTTGGAACCTGCGATATGTATGGAAGGCGCGCATTTTTCGGGATGCCCTGCAAGCTCTGCCAAAAAGCTCATCCTTTCCAGACGGAAACTTTTTGGTTTTTGCCCGCGCTCAAGATTTATAAAACCGGACACCCATTCGAAAACTTCGCTTGATTTTGAAAATTTATTTTTATTCAGATATTTCTCCAAAAACCTCTCGCCAAGGCGCCAAGTACGCAAGGCACGCGAAGCTATTGTTCATTCTCCTTTTCATTAAAAAGAATCTAAGATAATAATCAAATATATCTTAGGCAGGAAAAGACCCTGAACGTCAACTTGGCGTTCTTTGCGCTCTTTGCGTCTTTGCGAGAAATTTACTTTTAATTTAATTCATATGTTTTTCCGTATTTGATTATCTCAACATTCGGGTAGCCGTTTTCTTCCAAATATTTTTTAAGGAAGGCTTGCGATTTTTTCTCGCCATGTACAAGGAAAACACCCTTTAATTTTGATGTGTCCACCGCTTTAAGCCATTCAAGGGTTTCTTTGTAATCGGCGTGGGCGCTGAACGCGTTTATTTCTTCAACCTGCGCTTTTAATTTATACCAGTCGCCGTGGATTTTTACTTCGCTCTCGCGGTTGCGAATGCGCCTTCCTAAAGTATTTTCCGCCATGTAGCCGACCGTCATGATTGTCGTGTTGGGGTCTTGTATGTTGTGCATCAAATGGTGCTGAATTCGCCCCGCTTCGCACATACCGTCCGCAGAAATTATTATAAGTGGACCGCGATGGTCGTTTAATGCTTTAGATTCCTGCACGCTGGTTGTAAAATGAAGACTGTTAAAACCAAACGGATTTTTATGATGTTTGATAAACGCTTCCTTGATTTCTTCGCCGTAACATTCAGGATGCACCTGAAAGATTGTCGTTGCGTTAGTTGCCATCGGCGAATCGACATAAATCGGGATTTCGGGAATTATGCCGTCGTCTACCAATAAATGGAAATAATAAACAAGTTCCTGAGTGCGCTCAATTGCAAAGGAGGGGATTAATATCTTTCCCTTTTTTTCTACAGTCCGCTTTGCAATATCTGCGAGTTTCTTTATTGCGTCATCTGTAGAATCATGCAGGCGATCGCCGTATGTGCTTTCCAGAATGACATAATCGGGTGCCATTTCCGGGATCGCAGGGTTTCTTATAATCGGTTTACCCTTTCTGCCAAGATCGCCTGTTGCAAGAATATTTAATTCATCGCCGCCTTTTTTTATTTTTATCGCAGCGATTGCAGAACCCAAAATGTGACCGGCATCGTAAAATTCAAGGCTTACGCCGTCCCCTATGAACATCGGTCTGTTATACGAAACTCCGATCGTCTGGCTGACAGCTTTTATCGCATCCTGTTCAGTGTAAAGCGGAGTCCAATCGAATTTTTGCCCCTTTTTTTGCGCCTGGCTTTTTAAATATTTCGCGTCACGGGCTTGAATGTTTGCGGAATCCATCATTATAAGGCTTGCAATATCCCTTGTCGCGGGTGTTGCGTAAATATTTCCGCCGTAGCCGCGTTTTGCCAGAAGCGGTAAAAGACCGCAGTGATCAAGATGACCATGCGTTAAAATTACACTGTCGATACGATCTTCCGCAATGCCAAAGTCTCTGTTCTTTCGGTCTGCTTCAGCTCTGGAGCCCTGAAACGCGCCGCAATCGATCAGATAGCTTTGCCCGTCAATTTCAAGCACATGCTTGGAACCTGTTACCTCTTCGGCTGCGCCGAGGGAATAAAAACCTGCGTACATGTATCAAGTTTAGCACATTTCAAAAGAAAAGAAAATCGATTTTTAATCGCTAGTTTTAATAGAAAGATCATAAAATTAAAGATAAAAAAAGGCTGTCCTAGGTGGACAGCCTTTAAAATTTAACCAGAAATTAGCGGTTATTTTATTTCGATGTAATCAATGAATACGTCCCAAGTGTTGTTGTCGTTGATGCAAACCAGTTCGATTGTTTTGCTTCCTGCGCTGGAGTTGTTGAATGTGATTGATTTGCTGGTCGCGCTTGTTCCGCTGAAGCTGATTGTTCCAACTTGAGTTCCGCCTACGTTAACTCTGATTTGAGCTGAGTTGCTGTTGTTGGAAGCGCCTCTAACAGTGATTGTTCTGCTGCCGGAAGCCAGGTTTTGTGAAGTGGAGATCTTGTCGTTGTTAGCATATAACGCAACACCTGTGAAAGGCGAGCTTATGTTACCTGTATACTGACCGCCTTTTGTCATGCTTTCAGCTTGAACTGTTACTGTGGAAGAAGAAGTGCTTGTGTTTGAGCTGCTGCTTGAACTAGAACTTGAGCTGCCATTGGTTGCGCCGCATTTGCAAGTTCCGTTGGAATAACTATGAGCTTCATTCCATGTACATGCGCAATTGTCTGCCCAATGGCTAGTGGTATTGCCACCCCATTTCCAGCTGCCGCTTTTTCCGCATCCAGGGCAATTACCGCTTGAGGAGGAAGTACTTGAGGAGCTGGAGCTAGATGAGCTTGAGCTGCTGCTTGATGAAGAGCTTGAGCCGCCGCCGAGTGTTGTGTTGCCGTATTTAAGGGTGTAGCTTGAAATACTTCCGTTGCCATTGCTCTGCCAGCCTTCAAGACAAAGTGAAACTTCGTACATGTTGCCAAGGCTCATGCCGTTGTCGTACCATGCATTGAAAATGCCTGTTACATCGATAGTGCCGCTTGTGCGTTTTGACTGACGAACTGCCCAATATTGTTTAAATGTTTTTGTACCTTCGATTGATGGTTGATTTGTTCTTGTTGTTTCAAACAAATCGTATCCGTTCCATGATTTCTTTTTTGTTGCACCGGAAGCTGAACGGGGATCGTAAGTACCATAGTTTTCTACGATGTAGTATTCAACTAATGGGTTTTTTGACCAGCCATATACGCAAAGATAGGAGTTTCCACCAGGCGTAAATGAAGCGCTGTAAGTGATCTGAATGTTGCCAATCTGATTGTGGGTCTGGGAAGAATTAAATTTCTTGCCAGTGCGTGCCAGGAAGTTACCAATGCTGCTCCAGCTTGCGCTGAATGTGCCATTGTCATTTACTGTCATGCTTGCTGTGCCTCTGTCTTTCCAATACTCATAATCCCAGCCATTTTTGGTTCCTGTTTTGTCAGAAGTAAACGTTTCTGCGGCTCTTGCGCTAAGAAACTCATTGCCATCAACAAAGTCGGCATCACTGCAGCTGACCAACATGAACCCGCCTGAAGCCAAAAGGAGCGCTAACAAAATCATCATACTTTTTTTCATATTTTTCTCCCTAAAATTAAGATCAGGTATTCATACGAACACCTACAAAGTAAAATTTTAACACTGGTTTCATGATCTTGTAAAGAAAAATTTTCTTTTTTTTTACAATTTTTTAGTGGTTTAACCTGTCCTGACAGATGCGTGACAAATTGACGTTTTTCGTATTTTTGTCATAATTTAACGAATATGTATGTGTAAGAACAACTCATCAATTATTTTATCGAATAATTCTACATTATTAGAAACCCAGACCTCATCTAATTTTCTTACCGGGCTAACGGTAATAACAGTTTTTGAAAAAGGTCTCCAGTAAAATCTGTAAGCTCCGCTCATTACCAAAGATCGATCTATTCCGTTTCTTCTTGAAAATGCCGCTATTAAATCATTATGATCCAGCGAAGGACCGTTGCTTATTAATCCCTGATCCCCGTAAATTATCATACGGCCTGTGTAAAAATCAAGTTTACCGTCCTGCAGCGTCCAATTTAACGTGTAATCCATTTATAATTTATTTTAAATAATAATCCGAAAGCGCGCAATATACCGCCCTCGACAAAAATCCATGTTTTGGGTATAGTGTTCGTATCCTATTTTCACGGAGAATTATCATGAGAGTTTACAATTTTTCACCTGGGCCTTCAGCGCTTCCCCTGCCTGTTCTTGAAAGAGCGGCTGCCGAAATGACAGATGCCAACGGTTCTGGTCAGTCTGTAATGGAAATGAGCCACCGCTCAAAGGATTATAAACCTATTATTGAGAAGACAGAATCTCTGCTTAGAGAGCTTATGGGAATTCCGTCAAATTATAAAGTGCTCTTTTTACAGGGTGGGGCATCACTTCAATTTTCAATGATTCCTCTCAATCTGGCTGCAGGAGACGCTCCGGGTCAGGGCAAGAAAGTGACATATATCGATACCGGTATTTGGGCTGATAAAGCCGCGAAAGAAGCTTCAAAGTATGCCGTGGTTGATGTTAAAGCAAGTTCGAAAGACAAGGCGTATACTTACATTCCTGATGCTCCCGCGCCGTCGACAGGCGATGCGTATTATCACATTACATCGAACAATACGATTGTCGGCACAAAATGGGACAAACTTCCCGATACCGGCTCTGTGCCGCTTGTTTCGGATATTTCAAGCTGTATTCTTTCCGAGCCTTTGGATGTCAGCAAGTTCGGCATTCTTTATGCAGGCGCGCAAAAAAATCTTGGACCTGCAGGAACAACTGTCGTTATCATCCGCGAAGATTTAATCGGACACGCGCCTTCGTGGGTTCCTGTAATGCTTCGCTATGACACCCATGCAGGTGAAGGTTCCATGTACAATACTCCGCCGTGCTACGGCATTTACATGATCGGTCTTGTTTTAGAATGGGTAAAAAATCTTGGCGGCGTTGACGCTATTGCAAAGCTTAATCGCGAAAAAGCCGCGCTGTTTTATAATTATCTTGATTCGTCAAAATTGTTTTATTCGCCTGTGGAAAAACAATTCCGCAGTTTGATGAATATCCCGTTTGTTACAATGGCGGACGATGACGCAAAAAAGACAGAACAGGAAAGTCGTTTTGTAAAAGAAGCCGCGGCTGCAGGGCTTATCAATCTTGCGGGTCATCGTTTGGTCGGCGGAATGAGAGCGAGCATTTACAATGCCATGCCGATTGACGGCGTAAAAGCGCTGATCGATTTTATGAACAAGTTTACCGCTTAATTTTTAACAGGAAGGAAAAAATTATGTTTCGTATTAAAACATTGAATAAGATTTCACCGATAGGTTTGGAAGTTTTTCCAAAAGGCAAGTATGAGATTGGAGACGACATTTCCAATCCTGATGCAATATTGGTGCGCAGCGCCGATATGAACAGCATGGAAATACCTTCTTCTGTAATTGCAATTGCAAGAGCCGGAGCCGGTTATAATAATATTCCCGTTTCTCGCTGCAGCGAAAACGGAGTAGTGGTGTTTAATACGCCGGGCGCAAATGCCAATGCCGTTAAAGAGCTTACCCTTGCCGCGATGCTTCTTTCTTCGCGCAATATTGTAGGCGGCATTAACTGGACTTCTTCCGTTGCAGACAAGGCTGATGTTGCGGAGCTTGTAGAAAAAGAGAAATCCAAATTTACAGGACCAGAGATAAAGGGAAAGACACTTGGCGTTATCGGCCTTGGCGCAATCGGTGTAATGGTCGCCAATGACGCAATGGCGCTTGGAATGAATGTAATCGGTTTTGACCCGTATATTTCTGTTGACGCCGCATGGCATTTATCAAGCAGTGTTGCGCGAGCCGACAGTTTGGAAAGTCTTTTATCAAAATCCGATTATGTCACTTTGCACATTCCCCAAAGCGAAGCGACTAAGGGATTATTAGATGCGGACAAATTTAAGATCATAAAAAAGGATGCGCGTATTATCAATCTTTCGCGCAATGCGCTTGTAAAAGACAAGGATGTTGTTGACGCTTTGGAATCGGGAAAAATAAGCTGCTATGTAACAGATTTTCCGTCTGTGGAGCTTTTGGCTTGCAAAAAAGTAATCGGCATCCCTCACCTTGGCGCGTCAACACCGGAAGCCGAAGATAACTGCGCGGTTATGGCGGCTCAGCAGATAATGGATTACCTTGAATCGGGAGAAGTCCGCAATTCGGTAAACTTTCCAAAATGCAGACTAGAACAGCGTTATTCTAACAGGCTTCTTGTAGTGAATAAAAATATCCCAAACATGGTCGGACAGATTACGACAAATCTTGCCAATGCGAATATCAATATTCAGGACATGATCAATCACCATCGTGATGATTACGGCTTTAGCATAATTGATTCAGATCAAAAGATACCCGATTCTGCGTTGGAGCAAATCAGAAAGGTAGCCGGAATAATCAGGGTTCGCACAATAGAACAATAGAAAGGTAATTTTCTTGGAACTGAGTTTTCAAAGGATAGACCTAAAATATGTAATTCCCATTTTTACCGGGGCGCTTTTGTCCATGTTTATCTCTGTGTTCATATGCGTCCATTACGGTTTTTTCCCGGCAGAATTAATTGCGGCAAACGAAAAAGAAAAAGAAGTAGAGGATCTTTCTTTGCTTTTCTCGGCAAACGAAATAATTCCTGACCCGGTTTTATTGTATTACCGCGATCCTGAATTTAAAGACTGGGTTATAGAATTCTTTAGGGGGTTTTGCAGCAATCCAGAAGTGGTTCATGCCATTCTTTATTATTCCAACGAATTTGACATTTCTCCTGCGTTAACATTTGCGTTAAGCTGGGAAGAAAGCAGATTTAACCCTTATGCGATAAACAGACAGAACCGCAACGGCTCAATCGATCGCGGATTGTTTCAGCTTAATAACCGCACTTTTCCGCAGCTTGCAGATACAGCTTTTTATAATGCCAATATAAACGCGCGTCATGGGATTGAACATTTGCGGTACTGTATAGATACAGGCGGCACGGAAATTTCTGCGCTTGCAATTTACAATGCGGGAGCAGGCAGAGTAACATCGACAGGTACGCCGTATGTTACGCTTAATTACATCAGCCGCATTTTAGAAAATCGCAGAAAGATAGAAAGCCGTTTTCATACCCGTTTAATCAGGGAAGAAGAATCGCGTCTTTCCGAAAAATCGCAGGACAGCGCATTCGGCGGATTGTTTAACCGCTAACAGACATTAGCGGCTGCCGGCGTATACCAAAACTTTTACATCGCCCGAGTAATCGCCGTTAAAAATCAACAAGCGCTGTTCTTCGTGGTTGTATTTGTATTTTAATTCGCCCGTTTTTGCATTTATTTTGACTTTGGGCGATGCGCCGAAAAATATTTTTGGCAGGTAAATCATTGTCGGCGCCGTGATTTGGCTGTCTGCGGTAAATTTTAAATCAAATGCTTTTCTGTTCCAGCCAAAAGAGATTAATCTGCCTGCCGTTGCCATTGGATACGGTCTTTTCCATCCTGCCACGGCGCGTTCTTTGCCCTCGGAAAATATTGACAGGTCTTCGTCGTTCCAACTGTCGCCGTATTTGTTTGTATTGCTTGCCGAGTAATTCCAGATTGTAGAATGAAGAAGATTCGCGTCTACCGCGTCGTAATAC
>Ga0209755_10006315_pt1 | contig 13172 bp, 11 predicted proteins | sample TergutCo191P1_FD_187301 | JGI IMG/M metagenome (GOLD analysis project Ga0209755, IMG submission 187301) | Cornitermes sp. P1 segment gut microbial communities from Petit-Saut dam, French Guiana - Co191P1 (SPAdes) (version 2) | ecosystem: Host-associated > Arthropoda: Insects > Digestive system... | reverse complement strand
AAAAGTATTGACAACACAAGATACATGGGTTATACTAGTAGGGTAGTTAACGGTTAAAAAGTCTTTATTTTGTGTAGTTGTAGTAAATTTTTTTACATGCATTATTCAACAAAATAAAGATTTTGTTCAATAGGGTGGGGTTTAAAATTCGATGAAGCAACAATGACTTCATTATAACAAAGCGTAATCGCATATAACAAACTGTATTGTGAGGTGATTTTACACATGGATTATAGGCTTGAAACGCCTGAAGTTATTCGTGAGTTTCTCTTTTACCACGAAACAATTAAAGGACACTCTAAGAAAACTATCGACGAATATTTTCTTGACCTGCGAACATTTTTTCGCTTTTTGAAAATCCACAAAGGTCTTGTGCCGCCTGACACACCATATGAAGAAATCTCTATAATGGACATTGACTTTAACTTGGTAAAGTCTGTAACAGTCACCGACGTGTATGAATACCTTGCATTTCTCTCCAGAGACAGACCTAAGAGAAAAAACAGCCGCTACACAGAATACGGACTCAGTCCTGCTTCCCGTGCACGTAAAACAGCTGTTATAAGGTCATATTACAAATATCTCACGCTTAAATCAAACAACAACAGACTCACTGAAAACCCTGTTGCAGACCTCGACTCACCAAAGCTCAGAAAATCTCTGCCTCGCTTTCTGAGCCTTGGTGAAAGCGTAAAGCTACTTGATAGCGTTGACGGGCCGAATAGTGAGCGTGATTTTTGTATTTTAACAATATTTCTCAATTGCGGGCTCAGAATATCGGAGCTTGCCGGACTCAATCTGACAGATTTACGTGAGGATTCTATACGTGTACTCGGTAAGGGAAATAAGGAACGTATAGTGTATCTGAATGATGCCTGCGCCGCATCTATAAACAACTACATCCAAGTAAGGAAAAACCAAACTCCAATAGACACCCGTGCGCTGTTTCTATCATCAAGGCGTACCAGGATCAGCACCTCTACAATACACAATCTGGTAAAAAAGCACCTGCTTGCCGCAGGGCTTGACAGCACAAAATATTCATCACATAAACTCCGACATACAGCGGCGACACTAATGCTAAAAAGCGGTGTTGACGTCAGAACGCTCCAAGAACTTCTGGGACACGAACACCTCAACACCACACAAATCTACACGCACATCGAAAACAGCAGCCTCAGAGAAGCTGCCAAGCTCTCTCCCCTGTCAAGTTATAAAAAGTAATCTCAATCGTCTTTCCCAATTTCACTAACAAAATATGCGCCGCCTTGATTGTCGTCACTATTAACGAAGAAATCTAAATCATCAGAGTAACGCTACTCACCTCGCTATCTTATGAGTTAGTAATTCTAGAGTCTATATTAAACGGTTGCCAAGAGTTTGTCAAGTAAGTGCAGGGTAAATAGTGGAATTTGAAAATTGCCATCCTATCCCTCGTTTAAAATCATCGCAAGCTCTTTAATTGTTATATGCTCAGCTAATTCGACATTAAAATATGAAATCGGAATAAGTGGGCTGCCAATTCCTATATATGGATTGTTTGCAGACATTTCACTTACAATGTGCCGAACTATAACATCATCGATATTATCAAAACCATGGTTAAGCAATATACGCGTATCATTAAACCGTTCGCCGCGCGCCGAACCCATAGTCACAGCTATCAATCTTCTCCCGTTTTGAACCGCCGTTCCGGTGAAACACCATCCGGCAGGATTTGTAAACCCCGTTTTAAACCCATCTAAGCCCGCATAGTTGCCCAATAAAAAATTTGTATTGTCAAACGAATTACCGTCAAACTCAATAGTCTCCATTGCAGTGATTTCCAGTATCACCGGATGGCTGTTTATAAGCGATCGGGTGACTTCAGCCATGCCATGTGCTGAAATCATGTTAAGCGGTGATCTGCCCCAGCTATCGAACAAAGCGGCTTCGATGCCGAGTTCTCTCATCTTCTCGTTCATTCTCGCAACAGTCGCTGCTTCAGTTCCAAACACTGCTTCACCCATTTGAACAGTAGCAGCACCGGCAGAGCGCACAACGGAGGCTTCCATCAACTCACGGACAGTAAAAGCTGACCCTACGGGCATAACAACGTTTGAATAAGCCGTCATACGAGAAAATGCCGCATTTGCTGCACTTGTCCGTACTAATGTATCAAAACTTATAATGCCGTCACTAATAGCATCGAGAACTACGTAAGCAGCAATCATTTTTGCCATGCTTGCCGGAACCCTCTGCTCATGTGCATTATGTTCAAAAACGATAAGACCTGTATCAAAGTCCATTACAATAGCCGCCTCTGACGTGATAGTTTCCCTTACAAGATTTGATGCCAAAGAGCTTGTGTTCGCCATAAATGCAGGCAGCATTGCCGCAATAAGAAATGCAACCAAAAATCGCATGGTAAACCTTGACAGTTTTTTCATTTTACTTATGCTCCCATTCTTTGTATTCAAGTGCTTGTTTGTACAGGCGGCGATAACTTTCATAGCGTGATTTATGTATGCCGTCATCATTTATGGCTTTCAAAACGGCACAGTCCGGCTCATCCATGTGTGCGCAATCCAAAAATTTGCAATCCCCTATGTGCGGCTCAAATTCCCTAAATAAATAATGCAACTCCTCTTTATCTGCAATATGACCTGTATCAAATGCGGAAAATCCCGGTGTATCAGCAATGAGTGCTCCGCATGATAACTCATAGAGCTCAACATGTCTGGTGGTGTGTCTGCCTCTGCCTAATTTTTTACTTATCTCACCGATTGTTATTTTAAAGTTCGGGTCTATCGCATTTAGAATACTTGACTTTCCTACCCCTGAATTTCCGGTAAAAGCGCATGTAGCTCCTTTAATAAGCTCGGTAAGCTCCGTTATGCCTTTGCCACAGGTTGCACATGTTCTCACAACATCAAATCCGCAGCTACTGTATATATCATAGAGATCATCGGCGGAATCTAAATCTATTTTGTTTATGCAAATTACCGGCTCACAGTCGTTAGTTGTCGCAATGGCAACCATACGATCAATCAAAAACTTATCGGTGACAGGTATTGCAGCGGACACAATAATAACAAGTTTATCAATATTTGCAATCGGTGGTCTGATTAAAACGTTTTTTCTGGGTAGTATCTCGGAAATTACACCTTTTCCTTGCTCGGTAAGGGTATAATTTACTATATCGCCAACCAGAGGAGAATTTTTCCCAAGACGAAAGCGACCGCGCGCCCTGCACTCAGTCACCTCATGAGCGGATTTTACATAGTAAAATCCGCTCATAGCTTTATAGATAATTCCCTTTTTCATTCATCCGTACCCTTAGGGCTCGTCCGGTTCGTCCGGTTCGTCGGGATCGGGCGTGGGTGTCGGCGTCGGTGTTGGTGTTGGTGTTGGCGTAGGTGTCGGCGTCGGAGTCGGTGTTGGAGTTGGCTCAGGCTCAGGCGTTGGCGTAGGCTCCGGCGTAGCAGGAGGACCGGTTGACACGTGTACGGCAACTCGCGTACCCGGAAGAACTCTTTCTCCAACACGATTTATAAATGTGACAGTCCCTGCCGGGTCGGCAGTTTCAAACCTTGAAATGTCCATAATAAGATCCAATTCAGCAAATGCGGCACTGACTGCGGCTTCCGTACTGCCAACCATGTCAGGAATTATAACAGTCCTATCCTCCGGACCCATACTAAATCTGATGATAACCTGATTACCACGTGATAAAGCATCTCTGGCTCGCGGAAGCGTTTCGATTACAGTACCTCTGGACTCCTCGCTTTCAACCGGCTCGGTGTCGATTTGAAGCTCCAGTTGCAGATTCAGAAGTTGGTTTCTTGCCTCAACATAGTGTAAACCGCGCAAATCAGGCATCTCCGCCGGTGGCTCATCACCGGAAGAAATCCAGAGTCTTACTCTGATTCTTTCGCCGGGTCGCGGATAAGCGCGACTTCTGGCTGCCGCCGGGTCTTGCGATATAACAACGCCTTCGGCGACATCATTGTTTGGCTCAAAAGTGGTGTCAAATACGTACAAATCGAAGTAATCATCACTAAGCCGTATATCGTCAAATCTACGACCGACAAAGTCAGGAATAGTAATATGTTCGTCAGCAGGATTTAACCATTCGTTGATTGACGGGAATACAAAAATTGCAAGCAATACAACAACGAATACTACAACTGCAAAAATTCCGACCAAAGTAGCTGTGCTGCCCGATTTCCTTTTGGCATCACGATACTCCTCGGGAGACAAATCGGTTTTCGGACGCGTTGATATAGCAGGTTGCATAGGTCTGCTTGTTCTGACATCCGAAGCGTTTATTGCATCTTTTGGTATATATCTGGTTTCGTAGGGCGAACCCATGTCGGCAGATTGCCTCTCAGCGGGATTTGACATAGCATAGTTGAATATAATTCCCGGATTTCTGCGAAATTCTTCCAAATCACTGAGCATTTCATCTGCCGTTGCAAATCTGAGCATAACATCCGGCTCCATTGCATGCATGGTGATTTCTTCAAGCCCTGTCGGTATGTCCGGATTTATATCGCGAGGTCTGAGAGGTATCGCACTTATGTGCTGAATAGCAACAGACACCGGCGTATCCCCTACAAACGGCAAGCGGCTGGTCAGCATCTCATACATGACAACGCCCACAGAGTATATATCCGATCTGGCATCAACTTGCCCACCTTTTGCCTGCTCCGGTGAAATATAGTGAACAGAGCCAAGCGTCTCTTGCGTTAGCGTATTTTGAACAGACAGCAATCTGGCAATACCGAAATCAGCAACTTTGACGCTGCCATCCTTTAAAATCATGATATTGTGCGGTTTTATATCGCGGTGAATTATTCCTCTGGAATGTGCATGAGTCAGAGCCTTTGTAATCTGTGATGCAAAGTGCAGTGCCTCTTTCCAGTTTAAGAGCCCTTTTCTGTTGATATATTGTTTGAGAGTGATACCCTCAATGAGCTCCATCACGATATATTCGGTGCTGCCGCTGCGGCTGACATCATAGACAGCGACAATATTCGGGTGAGACAACATAGCTACAGCTTGTGACTCCGTGTAAAAACGCCGTTGAAACTCCTCATCGCCTGAGAGCTCTTCCTTTAAAATCTTAATAGCAACGAGCCTATTGAGACGATGGCAACGCGCCTTATACACATACGCCATGCCTCCCGCTCCGATGAGCTCTAAAATCTCGTATCTGTTATCGAGAATTCTGCCAATATACTTATCGCCAAATTCCATTTACAGTCCTCCCTGTTTCTTGTATATAACAACTGTAACATTATCGGGTGCTCCGCGTGATAGTGCGAGATCCAAAAAGGCCTCGCAACTGTTTTTAACGGGTTTGCCTTTTTTTAATCGGGTAAAAATCTCATTTTTAGAAGCGAGGTTAGAAAACCCGTCACTGCAAAGAAGAATATATTCTCCCGGTTTAAGATTAAGTAAAAATATGTCCGGCGGCTCATGAACACTCGTGCCGATTGCACGTGTAATTAAGTTTTTGTTCGGATGCACATGCGCTTCGTCACGAGATATTTCGCCTCTTTCAATCATATCCTCAACGACCGAGTGGTCTCTCGTTATCTGAAAAACTTCCGAATCTGTGACATGATACATACGGCTGTCGCCTACATTTGCCACCACTTCACCGAATTTAGTTGAAATTGCAGCGGTAAGCGTTGTCCCCATACCTGCAAATTCCAAGTCCTGTGTGCTTTTATCGAATACTTTTGTATTTGCAATTAAAACTGCATCGGTCATCTTTTGTGCGACATCGCTTTGATTGGTGAAATTTTGAACATGTTTAATCATGTAGTCGATAAATGTCTCTGCGGCAAGTGTGCTTGCAATATTTCCCGCATTGGCTCCACCCATACCGTCACAGACAACAAAGATTGCCGTGCCGTTGTCCTCATCGATATGAGTTTTAAAAACATCTTGATTAGATTTCCTTACCTTACCATTGTCCGTGATACCCCAAAACTCCATCTGCTATCTCCGTAAGCTATTTATAGTGTTTGCCATCTGAGTTCTCCGCATGATGCATTAATATCAGCTCCCAAAGACCTGCGGAGTGTATAGTTGACTTTATTCTCCTTAAGCACCTCAGTAAACCTGTCAATACTCTCAGCCGGACTTGATTTAAAATTGCTTTCTTTAAAACTGCTCAACGTTATAAGGTTTAAGTGACTGCCGGTATTTTTAAGCAATTTTGAAAGCATTTTTGCACTTTCGGGAGAATCGTTTACCTTGTCAATCAAAGCATATTCATATGTAACACGCCTGCCTGTTTTAGAAAAATACCTGTTACACGCTGCCATCAAACTTTCAACAGGCGTTCCTTTACTGGATGGAATAAGATACATTCTGGTACTGTCGTCGGGTGCATGAAGCGAAATAGCCACCGTTAATTGTACACCATACTCAGCTATTCTGTCAATATTTTCTATAATACCGCATGTTGAAACCGTCAGATGCCGTGAGCCGATATTTATACCCGCCTTATGACGGACAATTTCTATAAATCTCATAACATTTTCAAAATTGTCCAAAGGCTCGCCAATCCCCATCAAAACGATATTCGATATTTTTTTACCGCTGTCTTGCTTAGTAAAAAGCACCTGATCAAGCATTTCCGACGCAGTGAGATTTCGCTTAAACCCACCTATCGTAGACGCACAGAACAAACACCCCATCTTACACCCCACCTGAGTAGAAATACAAATTGAGTTGCCGTGTGCGTACTGCATTAAAACACTTTCAATTGCCTCACCATCGTGTAATCTCCATAAATATTTAATCGTACCATCAACTTTAGATACTTGTTTTTTTATTACAATCGGCGAAGTTATGTAAAACTCGTCATCGAGTGAACTGCGTAAATTAAGTGAGATATTTGTCATTTCATCAAAGCTGCTGACTCCCTTATGTAACCACGCAAAAACTTGTTTTGCCCTGTAACGCTCGTGCCCGGCTTTCTCAAAATGCTCCTCAATCTCACTGAGGTACATTGACTTAATATCACGTTTCATAAAATTTTGTTGCCTCTCATGTAATCCACTGCACTCATGGATTTCCCACCCGGAGCTTGGAGCAACTCTATCAGAATAGTTCCATCCCCTGTTACCACTTCAAGCTTTGTCTTATTATCGGTTATGACACTTCCGGGAGCAAGCTTTGTTTTAGTGTCGGAAATTTGTGCCGAAATCACCTTAACAGTTTTTCCGCTCAGCTCCATAGTAGCCATCGGCCAAGGGTTAAGTCCGCGGATTTTGCAAGATATTTGCTCTGAGCTGCACGACCAATCTATTGGCGACATTTCCCTTTTGAGCATCGGAGCATAAGTAGCTTCGGCATGGTTTTGTGAAATTCTACTTGCACTTCCGGCTTCTATTTCACGTACAGTTTTACTGAGCAGCTCTGCGCCTAAAATACTAAGGCGCGAGAACAAATCCCCTGATGTTTCATGCTCGCCAATAGGGGTTTTTTCAGTGAAAATTATATCTCCTGCGTCCATTTTTTCAGCCATGTACATAGAAGTCACGCCCGTCTCTTTCTCGCCGGATAAAACAGCATGTTGAATCGGTGCCGCACCCCTGTATTTCGGTAGCAAAGACGCATGAATATTGACACACCCGAAATGCGGCAGGGCAAGAACTTCCACAGGCAAAAGCTTGCCGTAAGCGACAACAGCGATGAGGTCAAACTCTATACCGGAGAAAATATCGGCAGACAATTTACCCTCAGGCTGAAAAATCGGCAGATTTTTCTCCAGCGCAAACTCTTTCACAGGACTATAGCTGAGCTTCATCCCCCTGTTTCGAGGTTTATCAGCCTGCGTAAACACGCCGGTAATTTCATGACCGTCTGTATAGAGTCTATCAAGTGATTTAAGAGCAAATTCAGGCGTACCCATAAAAACAATTTTCATAATGTATCCAATCAAAATATCTCTGCTCTCTCCGGACGATGTGCAATTTCGTCCGTAGGGGCGATTATTAATCGCCCGTTATTACGGTTTACGAAGCCATTCGGGCGATTGATAATCGCCCCTACGACCCCTACGAGTGTCACGGTTTCTTTCGCTTGGCTTCTTTGCGCTCCTGCCGCATTTCTTCGACTTCTTCATCTGTCAAGTAACGCTCGACTTTAGCCGTGAAGAGCTCTCCGTTTAAGTGGTCTATCTCATGGCAAATTGCACGAGCCGTCAGTTCATTGCCCTCATATTCGAAAAAATTGCCCTCCCTGTCCTGTGCCTTGATTTTCACCGACATCGGTCTTGTGACAATCCCATTGACGCCCGGCAAACTCAGGCAGCCTTCACTCCCGCTCTGCTCTCCGTCAATGCTAAGAATCTCGGGATTGATGAGTTCAACTGTCATTTCTTCCATTGCAGTTTCATCGGAAGTCACCTCAATGTTTGTATCAACAATGAGAGCAACACGGCGCAGCACTCCAACTTGCGGCGCAGCAAGACCAAGCCCGTCAGCTTCAATGAGTGTTTCACGCATATCGTCCAGCAGGATATGAAGCCGCTTATTAAAATCTGTTACTTCCCTGCTCTTTTTACTTAGTCCTTTATCCTCGTCTCTTAAAATTGTTCTGGTAGCCAAAATATTCCCTCCTTAGTGGTGCTCTACTCGCTACAGACTCAAAGCCGTGCGATGATAGTTTTTTACTATTTTACACCAGTTAACCTAAAATGGCAACAGCAAAGTCCGCAGGAACCGCAAGGTCCGCAAGCACAACCGAAGCAGAAAGAAATAACCGGGCCCCAATCGCAAAAGGCGCGCCGGTTGTTTCCTCTGGAAATACGAAGCAAGCCCACCGCCCTTGGCGGCTGTTGCCCGAGGGAGTGTGTTACTAGCACACTCTCTCTTTTATGTTCCTATTGTAACATTTTCATTTCCAATCGTCAACAGCATTTTTTACACAATATCCGTCATTTTAAGTCGTCGGTGTCGTTTTCACTTTCTACGACGTTGCCTGTTGAAACTATGCCCTCGTTGGTTTGTACAAGCAGAATTTTACAGGTGGGGCAACTGCTTTGTTGCTTTGAAATTGGGAAAAACAGGTTTGTACTACAGTGTGGACAAAGGATTGAGTAGCATTTTGTCCGTATTGTTGTAAGTCCGACAACTAACATGCCAAGGGCAACTAACATCAAGACAGCTCCAAAGGTATAAAAAATAAAATTGCTCGTAAAGCTGCTAAGCCTTCTGTGTCGCTCATCGGGCATCATTTCAATTGCAACCGCTGCAAAAAAAGGCGAAAATAACAGGTATACAATCGCTTTCGCGCTGATCTTTTTGATTATAGGGTAATTCTCCATCTATTTGCACCTCATTTTTATTCTCAATTAAATTTTAATCCAAAACATTGAAAATTCCCTAGAGTATTGTTCGTTATCTCAATGTCCAGTTATATTCTCCATCAGGATATGCCCAATAGTTAACATTCCCCTCAAGTCTTATAATCAATACACGAAAAGCATTAACATTAGGGATATGCGTTACTCTAACCTGTATTGCATTTGGATATTTTGCGTTAAAATAAGCTTCAACCCCCTCTAATGTTGAAAAATTTCGACCGCTTGTAGTTGCAGAGGTGGGCGTATTTCCTGCAACTGTTGTAGAGGTGTTGACAGTATTACCGCCGGTAGCCATATTACCTGCTGTAGTTGTGCCTCCTCCGCCGCCGACTCCATCAGACGGTATAAACAGCACCAACGCCAGTGCTATAACTGATACTGCTATCGGCATTACTTTATTTGCTTTTTTGATAAATGCGAAAACTAACCACCCTACAGCACCTACAAGGAAAACCCACCTGAAAAACGGAACGAACAATATAAGCGCAATTATTACAGCAGCAGCAATTGCGCCAATGATAATGACATTTTGTTTTTTACTCAGAATTTTGGCTTTAAGTTGCAGAGCTTGATTTGTTGAGCTATCATCTTGGTTTTGTGATACATTTTCTGCAAAAGCATCAACCTTTCTTCTCGCACTTCTGAACTTTCTTCCTGCAGTGGCTTTCAAGTCGCTTAATTTTTCACTATCAATAGCTACAGTCGGTCTTGATTGCGGTTTTGCCATCGGCGCCGCTACAGCAACCGCAGGCTCGGCTACCATCGGTGCTGCCACGGCAACCGCGGGCTCGGCTACCATCGGCGCTGCTACGGCAACCGTAGATTCCCGAGAAGTTTGCGGCAGATGTTGAGGCGGTGCGGGTGTTGCCTGCAGTGGCTGCGCCCTCGGCATTTGTTGCGGTGCAGAGGCAGCTTGTGTTTGCGCTGATGCCACGGTCACTTCGTTATCTGTAAGCTCACGTTTGATAGCTTCGGTATGCTTTGAAATATCCTCTACAGCACCACGAAGCGAGCTAAGTGATTGCCGTAAGTTTTTGGATAACTCGGTGATATTCATTGTTAAATTTTCAATATTTTGATCTACTGACATAGTTATTACCCTCCATTTCTAACTTTAAGACCCCCATGAATATTCAAAAGCAGCCTCTAATAGTAGTTCAGAACCCGGGAGCATTCGAGTAAATACTTCAATTGCATCCCAGAATAACTCTTCATTTCCATCAAGCAAGCCTAAGCCAATAAACGTCATAGCATCATAAATGTTTGTCACAGTGCCACTGCTTATATTGTGTGCATGTACATAATTGCTCGGTATGCGTGAACTATGCGAGATTCGCTCAGAAGTGTACTCAAAGTTTTCTCTCATACTCCCGATACGGTCGTAAAAGTGCAAAAAGCGTAAAACCCAATCTTCAAAATCATCATCAAATGAGTGATGATAAAGCCACTCGTCTTGTACATCATTTATAAAAATTACTGTATTAATAAACTCGAAGCGCACAATAGATAGTATATCCTGTTCGTCAGAATCTAACTCTACGCCGTCTTCAGTTGGTGAGGTTTCCACAGAGTAATCATAATCTATATCTGCCGGTTGGCTCGGAGCTGAGCCGATGTCGCTCGGCGAAGTGCTCAAAACGCTCTCATTACCGTTTCTGCCTCCCAAAATTGATGCAAGCGGATTACCACCACCTATATCAATTATGTCAAACACAAATAAACTCGCAACTACTCCGGCTATAATAAATATACCTACTACAGCAGCTACCAATTTTTTTCCTTTGCCTTTTGAGGCGCTTTTTGATCCGGAGCTATTCACTTTTTTTGCTTTACTTGCCCTGATATTATTTGAGCTTACTGCACCGGCGGCGCTGCCGCTCTTGGCTGTCACCAAAGCAGCTGAGCTCGCTGTCGATTGCTGGCTCTCTACCGCAGGTAGTGAAATTGCTACGCTTCGAACTGTTTTCGCAACCGAAGCCAGTTCCTTTACAGCATAAACGAGCGAGTCGATTTCACGGGGAATACTTTCAACAAGATTCGATAGCTCTTGCACGGCACCGCTCAGCGCGACAAGTTCTTTGTCAGATGTGCCGATTTGCGCTCTTGGGGATGCTATGGTGGGAGAGGTTTGCATCGTTCTTGGGGCTTTGGGTGCTGCTTTCGGAGTCGGAGCAGAAGCTGCTGCGGAATTAGGGGATTGCTTCGCTTGCGCTAATTCGTTATTGAATTGTCTGATACAATCGCTGAGAAATTGCTTATCTACCAAATCATCGCTGCTCTCAACAGTTTTCCTGACATTGGTTATAAATTCTTTCTTTTGAACAAGTGTCATTTGGTTGAAGTTTTTCCGCATTTCTTCCGATGCAACCATTGTATCCTCTACTTTCCGGCGGCAGAACTCTTTATTTGAGCCTCTTTGCGACACCGCATGGTGTATTTCCTCTGGATGCCGCTTTATTGCTATCTCTTGACAAGACTACACAAAAATGGCGCTGCGAGTGCTCCTGTGTGGTCTATCCATCTCGATATTAACATAAAATGAACAGGGTTACAAGCATATAATTTTCACATATTATTGCATATATACCACCATGGGGACTGGACATAAAGCGAAATATGTGATTTAATTGGCAACGCAATATTATTTGAGAGAGGTAACCTTATATGAAGAACTTAAAAGTTTCAGCAAAGCTTATAGTCAGCTTTATGACTGTTATTGTACTGACAGCCATTGTAGGAGCTGCGGGATTTATCGGCATGATGCAAATGGGGCAAGGTGCCGAAGATCTGTATGATAGACAATTTTTGCCGATTATTGCGTTGTCAAACGCTCGTGAGGTTTTCCAGCGTAATCAAGTAGTCATGCGCGAAGTAGCGCTTGCCCGAGGCAGCGATGAGAGACTCGACACTCATCGGGCAAGTGCCGTGCAAAATGCGGCAGTGTTCCATTCTTACATGGAACAATTCGGTGCAAGCATCATTGACCCCGAGGTCAGAAGGCAGTTTGACGGAGCTGTAAGTGCTTTCGATGAGTGGCAAGCCACACTGCTCTATCTTGTGGATTTATCAAGAGTTGCGGCATCTTCGAGCGAGATTACACCCATAATAGAAGAAAGAGCGGCTCCTGTTGGCGCATATTTAATGAGCACTTTGGATAGCATTGTAAGCACAAGGGTTGCACAAGCGGCTGCAGTTGACCAAGAACTCAACAACACAACCACGGTTATGACTACTTTAATCATAGCTGTGTTAGTTGCTGCACTCGCTATAGCAATGTTCCTTGCACTATACATGTCAAAGCTTATAGCCAAGCCGCTGGGTATAGTGTCGGGATTTATGAAAGCAATTGCAGATGATGGCGATATAGTGATATCAGACGAAGATCAAAAACTGCTTGATATATACAAAAGTCGTAAAGATGAAGTTGGAGAGTTGTTTAGCTCAGCTGCGGGTATGTCTGTTTATATGAACTCAACTGCCGATGAACTCGTGCGTGTTTCAAATGGTGACCTCAATTTCAGTGTTGAAATATCTTCTGATAAAGACAAGTTGGCGTTGACACTTCAAAAAACGATTGATAACCTCAATGTTATGTTTGGCGAAATCAACACCGCCTCCAGACAAGTCGCCACCGGCTCAAAACAGATAGCAGACGGGTCTCAGACTCTGGCTCAGGGCAGCACGGAGCAGGCGGCATCAGTACAGCAGCTCAGCTCATCAATCTCCCAGATTGCACAAAAGACAAAAGAGAACGCAGATATGGCGGGACGGGCGGCATCACTTGCTACAAACATCAAAAGCA
>Ga0209755_10006314_pt1 | contig 13173 bp, 8 predicted proteins | sample TergutCo191P1_FD_187301 | JGI IMG/M metagenome (GOLD analysis project Ga0209755, IMG submission 187301) | Cornitermes sp. P1 segment gut microbial communities from Petit-Saut dam, French Guiana - Co191P1 (SPAdes) (version 2) | ecosystem: Host-associated > Arthropoda: Insects > Digestive system >... | reverse complement strand
CTAACATGAGTCTGGAGAGGCTAACAGGAATGATGACATACCACAGTATGGATAGTGCAAGGCCAAGCAGTAAGGTCTAAATTGTTCTTGCAAATATGCAAAGTGCTGCAACATCAATCAATCATACCAAACAAAAGAATGAGTTTTAAAGGTCAGCTCAGGTGTGAAGTATAGCTATAATCATGAGATGTGATAGTAAAGTACCCAGACTGGCAATTAACACTATTGTAGCACAACTCACAGGCTGATCAGCTACAAATCTGACGTTACCATTAGCTATCTGTAGGAATGCCTTAGCATATTTCTTTCTGCTATTCAATACACAGATCACAATGGCCCTTTCATGCTGGAAAAGAAGGCTGGAAATCAACAAGTCCATTCCTCTGGGAGATGATGCTTCATCATTAAGTAACTGGATCCTTACATTTCAAAGAAATGTAGTGTCCTTATCTTCAGGATCTGTAGATCCTATAACCTAGGACCTAAGACCATGGAAGATGAAGACATTATGTCACCTTGAAAAAGTTGATAGTGTCATTTTAGAATAACAGAGTCCTCAGTTTCACTGCTGCAAAAACCTAAGAAATTGCAGTGCTTAAAACAATTATCTGCAAGTCCTTTCAATACTGATCACACAATGACCTGAATGTCTTTAGAAAGTCAAAATTTTAGGAACAAGGAAAAGTTACATGGCACAGGACTTGATGAACAATGGTATGCCTTTGAAACATATTCTAGTGAGATGGAATCAGAAAATTAAAGTAGACACACATGACATCACATTCCACCCCTCTCTTTCACTTACATCACAGAAATGTATGAGAAGTAAACATTTTCTTATGAACAAGAAAAGACTAAAATGTCAACTCATAATAGTTCATACCCACCTTCCCCAGGAGGAGCAATCACAGTGCGATTACGATGTCTCAGAGCCATTTGGCGTGGGGATGAGCAACTGTGGCTACAAGGACTCCAGTCTGACCACGATGACAGCACACAGTCATATGGGCAAGGGAGCAAGCATGGCTCCTCTGTGATAGGCTTCACCTGACGACGGGCACATACTGAGTCCTCCACTATTCCCTGCACACATACACACAAAATGTGACACCTGTTGCAGGAAACTAAGTCTCTAGTTCAAGAAGTTCCAAGTTTCCATAGAACTAATATGCTTATCATAACATGGCTAGAATGTGCATTATCTAAAAACAGATCAATCCAGTTCACTTCTTCATTGCATAAATCTCCCACTAGTCCTTTACTCTCCCTAGTGTCCACTTAACAAAGGCAAGGGAATGTGTCCCCAATACTTACCTTTGTAGGTTTGAAATGGTAGGAACTCCAGTGCAAAAACTATGTAAAAAAATAAATATGTATTTTTTTATCTCCACGTGTGCAACATATCCTACATTATCATCTCATTATCCTAACAAATTACTCACCCCATAAACTGAACGACATGTGACCTCACGGGTGCGCCTGCCTTCCCCACACTTTTTTATTCCAGGGTCCAGGTCACAAGAGCTCCAATGACCCTCAACCCAGCTGTGACATGCTGGCTGTGGACATGGCTGCACCTCTCTTGTGCTGGTACAAGCCAGTCCTTCTGAACTTGCTATCACCTCAATGTTGCGTCGCCTTTCACGATAGCCTACAAATCAAATAAGCAGATTAATAGCAATTATAACTGATAAGTTATAAAATTCAATATTGATTTACTAACCACATTAACTAGACAAATTCTCAGTCACTCAGTTACTCTCTCTCTCTCTCTCACATGTGTGGGCGTGTGGACATACAGAATAATCCCTCACCAACTACATGTTTCAGGCACTCATAGTTTTCCATTTCTGTTCATATTTGTGTGCACATATCGAAATTGAATGGTTTCTGCTCCAACAGATTCGTAATCACTGTCGGCAGCATTGTACAGGCACCTACAGCCAGATATATAGCTTCAAGATTACAACTGCAGTGCACTTTTTTGTAACAATTTTTAAACTCATATTTTATGCCTATTGTTATTACTTTCTTTGTGTCTAATAAGGAAGAGACAACTTAGCTAAGATCTGATGAATGTTAACAAAGACCGTAGTTTCCATAATGGTGTTCACAACAGGTAGTTTACCTAATTTCAGTGTTTCTCCTCAAAATAACCCCTTACATTTTGCAAGGAACTGCTTTCTGCAGTTTCATCCACGTAATTTCTAGGTTAGGGAATTTTTCCATTCCTTAGTTTCTGCACATTTCTTTCACTTGTAAACGTCATTTCTTTCAATCATTCACATGTAATTATTACCTCTGGCAGGTGGGTCCCCAAACAAAGGGCATTCTAGGGGCATGCAGGAGCTCCAGGGTCCCCACTGGCCCACCTCACAGTCACGTGGACATGCAACCTCACACCTGAAAGGAAGAGAAACTACTGTTTCCCTCTTGGAAGACTGAGGTAAGCCATCATGTTCTCAGAATAGAAACAATATGTTAGAGAAAACATACAAAGTGCATTTGTGGTACTGACCTTTGTACAGTTGGCAGTGGTTCTAATGACTCACACAGTTCAGGGGAGACAGGTTGGCTACCCTGATTGGCTTGCACACATGTGACTTCCCTAAGCTGAACCCCCCCACCACAACCAACTTCTACCAGTTTTGGGCTCACAGCAGGTGTATCCGATGTCACTACACAAGAACTCCACTTAGAAGCCAGCCAGCGATATCTGAAAGCAACATGCATTGGTGACAGACCTCTTTTCTGAAGAGAAGTGTGTATACACAAGAAATGAAATCTAGCTCAGTGAATATCACATAACTCACTTATTTGCACAGAGCTGGAGCTGGTCACGATCTGTGGTGTGTCTTGTCTCCAGAAGATGTGGACATGGCTGTCCATCACCCTCCTGTAATCTCACTACTTCTCGTTTCCTCTCATGGATTTCAGGGCGAACCTACAATGACATACAAACCAATGCTATTAGTACACAAAAGCAGCATAGTGAAATCAATGACAAAATGACAATATTAATGCACATGTTACAAACTTAGAATAAAATAACACAGATAAAAGAGTACACTTTATACATCTCTTTGACATAATAGATGCAACTCAGTTCACGCATATTTAGGGAAAACATGATTGCTTTTCCACATGAATTTGTATGCACTGCCTCAGTGACTAGTGAAATATCAGGAGACAACCTGCATACAACCTTAGATGTTTGTGTGACTGTGCATCACTGGTACAATAATATAAACAGCCAACTAGATGCAACAATAATAATTTTATTAATAATTTCAATCAGCCCAACATGTTTTGGGCGATAATTTCGCCCATCCTCAGGATCACTAGACTGTGTTTACAGTTTGTGGTATAAAGCACAGACGATGCTGCCTGCTGGTGACCAGGATGAGGTGGAACTCAGTTCCACCTCAACATGTTGAGCTGATTGAAATTATTAACAAAATTATTATTGTTGCATCTATTTGGCTGTTTATATTACTGCATACAACCATCTGTACACACGGCACTAGTAAAGCAATTTTATAATGATGACAATGGCAAAAATGACAGACATATGTAACTTCCTATCTGAAAATGAATTGTCAACTCAGTATAACTGAGATGATGAAAAATAAGGCAAAAATCATAAGTGAATATTTTATTTTGCTTTAAAAGCTTTAAATAGGCAGAAGGCATACAGGAAGAGAGAGAACTCAAATATAACTTATTATCTTCAAAGAGACAATACGAATTCAGGCAGTCATACATTGTGTTCTGAAACACATACATAAAAAATGATCAGGCATACTCTGACTAAGCAAATTCTCTGAAAGTTTTAACCCATGATAGTTTTCGGGAAAATATACAAGAATGTAGTATTTTTATTTCAGATTAAGCACTTGAATTTAATTTACTGATATGATCTCAGTGCTTCTTTTAATGATATAGTCTCAATCCTTACAACCGTATACATATTCCACAACTAATACTAAATGAAATCTGCATATGAAATACTGTCAACACTGACACAATAAAACAATATACTGAAACAAAGACTACTGTCTAGGACTAATACTTTGAGACTTGGAGGGTATTTAGGGAATGTGCATAGTGTGGGTTGAAATTTATGCCTGGTGAGATGGCGTGGGTTAGCAGCTGCTATCTGCGAAACATTTACCATTTATGCACTACAGATATCTCTTTCAGTGTTCTGGTGGCCAAAGCATTTGGAACTACTGTTTTTCATTAACTTCCTACACATTTAAACAGATACTAACCTCAGAACCTTGGCTTCCTTGTTTCTCCTCTTTGCCCCACTTCCTCAAATCTCAAGTCTCAAGTTATCAGTCCTAGACTGCAGTTGTTCATTGTGAGCTTCTACATACTCTTGAAATATTCCACAGAAATAGTGTAATCAGACATACTGCTGCTCTCATAACACAACATCCATCCCTACTGAAAAGACAAAAACTGCAGATTCTGCTACTTGCTTTTCCTGAAGCAGCCACACATCCATCCTGAGTTCGAATCCAGGCTGACCACTGGCTTACAATGCAGTCTTGGGCTACAACACAGGGACGGACACCAGGTGGCATCTCAATGCGATGAGTTTCCTCAGTCAGACACAAGCTGCCAAGAAGAACAAATTGTACTGATACACATGCCATACTTTGGGGGAATGAATGTAGCTAATCAAGAAGCAAAGATAAGAATATGCCGCAAGCAGTGACGGTTCAGTTTGATGTGTTCACAGTCTACATAGTACCGATGAATGTACTGGAGCAACAGAACATTTTGTATCTCAAACCCTGCATTGCCCAGCTATGGACTAAACAATCTGGGGTTTGTATTCTGGCAGGAGCAAGACATTTCCTCTTCTGCACAATGTCTTGGCTGGCTGTAGGGTCCACCAAGCCTCCTACTCAGTGGGTACTGGAGGTTCTTTCCCTTCGACTAAGGCTCACCACCCATCCACTCTATGCTTTCATGGTGTGTGCAGCGACAACTTTATGTTTACTACTCTTGATGACATTGTGCAATATTCAGAGTACTAATACATTATCCTACCAGCCTTACTGGAATGGTCAGCTGAACAGAAATTCAGTTTCAAAGATAGTTAATGAGGAATAATAAAAAAAAATATTAATGCCAAAAAATTATATGATTTTTGAAACTGTGGACTGATTTGCACACATTTTACTATAATCAAATTCTTGTTCTCAAAAAATCATCCTGAAGATGGCCGAAATATGTTGGTGACAATACCAGAACAAAATTGCACCTTCAAATTACAATGCATTTACAGATATATGTTGTGTAATGACGGGGATACATTCTGAAAAAGGCATCGTTAGGCAATTTTGTTGTTGTGCGAACGTGTACTTACACAAACCTAGATAGTACAGTACAGCCTAATACATACCTAGGCTATATGGTATAGCCTGTTGCTCATAGGCTACAAACCTGTACAGCATGTTACTGTATTGAATACTGTACGCAACTGTAACACAATGGTATTATAATATTATGGGACCACCATCATATATGGAGTATGTCATTGACCAAAATGTCATTATGTGGTGCATACCTGTACTTAATGTGTGTCATCCTCATTGAGTTCACTGTTATGTAGAGTGCATTTGTTGGTATTTGATACATTTTATGCATAGGTCATGAGATCTTGAATATTTAAAACTGAGCTGTAAACATAAAGGAAGACTACCATTTTTTTAAGCATACACAACTGCCAGTCAATATACATATACAATGCGCATAAGACAGACAATGTCAGAAATTTTTGTCTTATTTCTCATCAAACAATGAGGTCTTACAATTTCTTTATATTGGAAGATGTTTTACTCAAATCTGACCGTAGTGAGTACTGTCATTCTTCCCTTCAACTAACTTTACTTGTCCCAGTATACACCATGACTGTTTCCTGAGTCATCACTACAGGCCAATTATCCACAATCAGCAGGTATTCATTTCATTTGATGCTATATGATTTGAATGCTGTTGTATTTGTGAAGTGATCTGAACTTGTTTTCCCCATGTACTGTGCAGGTGTGGAAGGCAAGATAATTACTTACCTAATGTCAACAATGGCACCTCGGGAATCCCGACATGACACCTCCCTCGTCTGATAGCCAACCTGTGGCTGGAATGTGAAATAGTTCTCGGTGCTCTCAGTTGAGGTTCCACCAAGCACAGGTGATACAGGGAACACATTATTGTTGTTATTATTGTTGTTAACACTGCTCCCAGGGATGTATAGATCATCATGATCACCTGCACAAAGTTATGTACATAAAATAAATTTTCTCATCCAAAATAAAGTGAACTGCAAGTGTCTTATGCATTTCCTAAAATTAGCAGCAATACAGAACTACTGTAACACTATTCTTTTTATCTAAATGCTGATATATATTAAATACTAGTGTATCAATTGGGTCAACCATGCCATTTATAAAAGTAGTATTATTTATTTTTACAATCTGAGAAAGAGTAAACTGTAACTGATAAATTATTTGTTTAAAAATGACATTATGTATATTGGTATATAGACACAAACATTTCATTGCAGATTACTTCTTCCATTAGGTGGGCAGTCTAAGAACAGACTCACTGTGATGACACTATGAGGAGCCACTGTGCATTTGCCTGCTGCAGAATGTCTCATTATAATATCCAATTACAATTTTGCTAAGTTATACATACTGTATATATGCTTACAAGTAATATATCAACTAACATATATACTTAATAAAATACAGCTCATGGCAAGTACTAAACTCCTACATGTCTCAGCACCCAGGTGCCTTACTCGGGGAGTTTTTTAGAACAAAGGAATGAACGTCCAACACGCTATCTAGGTATTCAATATTCTTCCACAAGTTATGAATGCATAAAGTGGTTCACAGCATAGTTGGGCAAGCTTTCAGCATTCTGCAAATGAATAGTGATTCACAGTGTAGTTCCAGATGCTTCCAGCATGCTGTGAATACAAAAAGTGGATGACAGTCGTGTCTGGGGCGCTTTCAGCAAGCTGCGAATGAAAAAAAAAGTGGTTCACAGTGTAGTGTGAGACTCTCTCACCATACTGTGAATGACTGAAGTGACTCACTGTGCAGCTGGAGGGGCGTATTGAGACGTGCCTCGATGAGGTCTGCCGATACGACTTTAGTCGGCGCCTCGCAGCGTCGCCATTCACCCAACTTCAGTTTGTACTCCGGTGGAGGCAGACGACTACCGTCTTCCGCGCTATTGCTGCTGCTGCTGCTGCTGTGGGTGAGGCATTCTGCCCGCGGGTTACACACCCTGGTGTCAGTTAATTGTGGACACGGCCGCCCTCCGTTGAGCGGCGCTACTAGTACCGCTCGCACGCGTGTTTGGTTTGCAGCCGGGCAGCCCTTGCATGGGCTCCATTCGCCATAGGGACCAACTACGCAGTCCTGGGGTCTTGGGATATGGCAGAATCGGACGGGATCGGGCTTTCTGGCTACCGTGAAGCAGTTTTCCTCGTCCACCGGTCGGTGTACCTGAAATTAAACACCTTGGTTCACCCAGAAGAGCAGAGTAACGGAAAGATTGAATAATGCCCAAACCAAAGTTACCTTGATGGTCTCGTGCGAAACGAGCACACAGCTCACATTTCGTTGTGTAACCCCCAAGCTGTTTTGGCGGGCATCACCCCCGACCGGCTGCTGTATCGCCACCACATCGTTCACATCTGCGGGCGATACGGGCAGACATGGACCCCAAGCTCCCACCTGCCACTGCAGCTTGTCTAAAAGACAACAGGGGGCAAGGCTCAACACACTGGATAACTGTTCACAGAAAAACTGAAAAATGTATACAGCGTCAAATAATACAAATCCTTGAATCAGAAAAGACTCGGAAAGAAGCGGGAGCATGTCATTAAAAATTAGGGGCGTTATTCCGGTTTTAATCGAAAGTAGTCAATGTGGCTACAGGCCACTCAATTTTTTGTACTTCTTAGGGCGGGTTCGCAAAGTTGTGGAAAGTTCTTATTAGCTTCATGTCTGTCAGTCCTTCCGCATGTATCAACTCGGCTCTCAATGGACGAATTCGCTTGAAATTTGATATTAAAGAGCTGTGTTAAAATCTGCTGAGAAAATTTAAATTAGGTTAAAATCGGATAAAAATACGAGACACTTTACACGAGGATGTAAGTACATTTTATATTCTAGACACCGACATGATTTATATTTTGTATTATTGTCGACCTACACATGTAGCTGTCAGCGGTAGACAAGATACTCAGTTCTCAAAGTAAAGTGCCCAGTTTTTTGTCCGATTTAAAGCAAATTTGGATTTTCTCGACAGGCTTTAATAAGCCTCCAATATAAAACATCACGTAAACACGTCCAGTTGGAACCGAGGTGATACATGCGGACGAGCCGGCAGACATGACAAAGGCAATACATGCTTTTCGCTGCTTTATTTCATGATGAAGATGCACGGTCAAACAACCCTCAAATATGCGAAGGCGCCTAAATAAATGGCTTTTACCCTTCTGTTACGACACCTTCAACACTCTTTAGCCTACTGACCGCGACGTACGTAGCTCAAAATTGCAAAGGGAACTCACCGTTGCGTTTCCGTGGCAACAATGGTTATGCGAACGTGTCACATTGTTACGTCATAAGTACACTGCTGCTCTGGCTAATTCATTATCGTTAATGATACGGTGGTGGCCGTGGTTAACTGAGAAACTCGAGCGGCACTACTTCCAGTAAGCACACGATATTACTAGCGTAGGAGCGTAGAAACTTAATTGATAACATATCTCTAAAAATTATGTAGCTACCGTTGAGGGAATTTGTTCATGCACAGCAAAGTAAAAGCATGGTGGCCGCGCGAAACGTATTTAGCTTTCGGTTTGATGATCATAACCAATTAATCACTGGAATTAGACGTGATTTTCCTTAACTGCAGAAGACACAGCGTGCCCTGTTGACAAATATACAGAACAACAAACTACCGAAAGCGTTATTTTGTTGCCTACTCTGTGACAACAGTTACCGGTTTGGCCACGGCTTTCTGTAATTCGAATCAATGGCATCGGTCTGTACAACCTTCAGTTGACAACGACTGTCTGGATATTGAATTTCGCGAAGCAATCGCGTCTCTTTCTCTGAGGATACAGAATACAGCACAGATATAGGAGACAAAAAAAAAAGCGGAATGAGAAGTAATGAAGGCAGCGAAACATTGACAATAAATGTTCCATTTCTGGGTACCACCGATTTTAGCGACTTATTGAAAATAAATTGTTCTGATTTATAAAAGTAAATGACAATGGTAGTACTGGTGTGTAGAAGTAGGATTTTTGTGGCTTAGAATTCAAAAGACCATGAGTTCTAATCCCAAAGTTTACACGCCTCTCGCGGATTGCCGTCTGCTGACGCTATTATTTTGGAAGGGGCTGCTGGAATAGCTAACTGGGATTTGGGAATTAAGTTCAGTACTGTTATGTCGATATTGATGGTTGTCTGTGGCTAAATTGTACAGTTAACTGGGTACCAAATTGTACAGTTAACTGGGTACCAAATCGTACAGTTAACTAGGTACTAAATCGTACAGTTAACTGGGTACCAAATTGTACAGTTAACTGGGTACCAAATCGTACAGTTAACTGGGTACTAAATCGTACAGTTAACTGGGTACCAAATTGTACAGTTAACTGGGTACCAAATCGTACAGTTAACTGGGTACCAAATCGTACAGTTAACTGGGTACCAAATTGTACAGTTAACTGGATACCAAATTGTACAGTTAACTGGGTACCAAATCGTACAGTTAACTGGGCACCAAATTGTACAGTTAACTGGGTACCAAATCGTACAGTTAACTGGGTACCAAATCGTACAGTTAACTGGGTACCAAATTTTACAGTTAACTGTGTACCAAATTGTACAGTTAACTGGGTACCAAATTGTACAGTTAACTGGGTACTAAAACACAGACTAATACTTCTTTTCTCATCCAAGACTAAAAGATGAAAGAATGAATTATTGAAATTTGATGACAGGAGAGAAAATATGTCGAATACAGAAAGAGGAACACAGAGACAACGCAACCATGCGACTGGGAAGGTGATCTCAGGATGTGATGCTGCGTCCTCCGGGATAAGGCGTTAGTTAAGAGTTGGTTTCTTAGGAATGGTAGAAATACCACACAGCCCAAGCGACGAAAGAATGGGGCACTGCAGACGGTAGAATAATGAATAATGGGAAGAGTGCAGAGACCAGAAGTGGAGTAAGGGTGAGAAGAAATCAATCTAAAGAGGTAACGAAGATGCAGGGTAACAGGTTGGTCCCCCTCCCCCATCCCAAACTGAGGCAACTTCCGGAGATAAACTGGTAAAAAATGCGAGAAAAAATGAGATAATTCGTCAAAGAGAGGGAATTCATGAAGTTGGTAATGAAAAGGAAGTACAGTGGAGAGAAGAAAAAGAACTAAGAGAATAAGTAAAAAGCAAAGAGAAGGAAGAGGACACAAAATCTAGAATGAAAAAAATGAAATGAAATTTTAAAAGAAGGTGGAAGAAAAGAGAGGAGGGAATGCGTACGGGAAGTAAAATGGAATAAAGGAATGACAAGAGGCTGAAATAGGAAAGGAGAACACGAGGCAAGCAGACTTACGGCGTATCCTTAAAATAGGATGGAGGCTTGCGAACAGATAGGAGAGCAGCGTTCTTGGGTTCTTTCAAGACGCTTTTTCAGCTGTATAGGCAAGATATAATCGTGAATGATGAACGGGAAGGATGGTGGTAGGAAGAGAACATGGTACATTTTAAGGCAGAGATGCATAAATCCCGGGCGTTCGGACGACTGGGCGACTAAATTTAGTACGGTGACTTTCAATATTTGTGGTTTCTGAGTATACAATTTGCTTCACGTCACCTTTCTGGCGCCCATAATTTTAAGATGGCTGTTAGATTCTTTGAAAATTTTTAGACTCTTGTTTAGGGCCGCCGAGAGAGGGTTCGGGCCCCAGTGAAACAATTTTTTCGGCTCCCAGCAAGGGCGGACCTGCTGAATACCAAAACTCGTGCAATATATTCGGGCTCTGGGCTCTGTAGCAGACCGCAGAGCCCCACTAATTTGTACCGACTTCCCTTCCCCCCTTATCGGCGGCACTGCCCGTTTTACGGTACAATACCAGCAACTGCCTGGAGTCACTGAATAAAATAAGTGTAACCTCATAACAGTTGGCCTTCGAGCCAAGATATGAATCCTAGACTTCTCAAACTGGCCAACAGGACCAGCCTCAAAACCGGTATGCTGGTCGTCGAGGGAGAAGATATTGTGACGAAGGCGAGAAGCTGGATAAGGGGTAAAATGATGACACACAAAAAAAAGTATAGCTGCAGAAACAGAAGAGAACTAGAATGAAAAAAATTCAGGAAGAATAAAGAATATAAAAAGTATTTTACGAAAAGTATGATACAGAGCCCAAAGCTTCAAAATTCACAAACATCAAATTCCGCTAACATACTGTCTCTTTAACCAGTCCCAACCACGTAAGATTTGACATCACAATAGCTTGGACTGCTCTCCCCTGGGATGTGATACCACGCATGTTCGTACATACTCGTAATTATTTCAAAATTTCAGAAGAATGCTTGTACCCTACTTTCCAATCTACACGGCGTTCCATCAACCTCGGATCATCTACCTAATTTCCTGAACTGCATCTTAATCGGCTTATGTCCCATCTCCTATACGGTCTTCCAAGTAAACCTTTTCCATCCGTTTACCGGCCAAAATTCTGTTTGATAGCTTTTGTTCCGTGCCCAGCAGCCGCAAGCTTCTTTAGTGTTGCCTCAGGCCTACGTGACGGACTGAAGCGTAGGGCAATAACAGCAGCACAAGAAAACATAAAATATGCCAGAAGAGGAGAGGGAAGTAGAAGGGATAATTGTTGCGTAAAAATAATAAAATAAAAGGGAATACATCGAACAAAGGATATCAGAAACGGATAAAGAAGTCAAAACGAGCATTAAGAAAAGTGCGCAAAGGGAAGGTATTAAATACAACCCTATAGAAGCAGTAGGAATGTAAAAGGGAAGGACAAGAGAAGAGAGGAATGCAAAGTTATGCGGCATGTGCACTAATATCACAACTTATGAGGACATTTAACCCTCCTTGAGAGCACGGCGCTGTTTCCTCTACTGGCTCAGGGTTGATTTACTTCGAAACTCGGGTAGCGCCCGGGTCTGTTTATTTTATAAGTGATTTACTGGGGGAGAGAAATGGAGTCCTTTTAAAAGCAGCCCTGAGGAAATCAGAACTGCAATGAAATGTGGGGTGGCGGTGAGAGAAGTGGTGGGGGTGGTCACGTCATAGTCACGTGACCTCTTGCGCAGTGTAAATTGTGATTTTATTGTTTGAACCATCAATAAACCAGCCACTGGTTCGGTAGACTGGAGACATAAACAGCAGGGTAAGAAAACAATCGTATAAACGACCTGAGGTACTAGAAGATCTGTGCGCACAGATGGCTAAGTAATTCACACGGAACACACAGTATGTGGCTCAAGAAGATGGTCCTCACGGCTTACACACAATATCCCAGGAATCGTCTCGGAACTTGTGAGTTGTTACTCACTGGATTATTTCCAACTACATATTTTACATAAACTAGGGGTCAAAACCTGAACCTTTATGTAGTTACCGTTTCAGCATAGCAGCCCCTCAGTGTTGAGATGGTGCACTCACCCATGCCATGTGTACACACCAACCAGTTCTGTACCCTGGCTGTTGCGAAAAGAAGTGCTCGGACCGTCAGCAACAATAATGCTTCTCATACATGATGATTGGAAGACCCTGATTTCATTTAGGGAATCTGTGACAGGAATGCACCAGCAGCGGGTGAAGAATACAGTAGTTGGGTCACCATCGGTCGTCATACAAGCAGAAGGGTGTTTAGCAACGTGCTACGCGAGCGGAGGCGAAACATGGGATCATTTGCCCCCTGTACCATGGAATGGGGCGTACAACTTGTTAGTCACCAAGAAAAGATGCTGCGAAAGTTCCGACGCAGTCTGAGAGCGGGAGTTTGCCGATTTGGCCTTCAGATGCATACTTTTCGAGGGAAGGTTCTGCGACCTTCGCAACAGGATGGCCTGCATCCATACCACTGCCAAAG
>Ga0209755_10006313_pt1 | contig 13175 bp, 13 predicted proteins | sample TergutCo191P1_FD_187301 | JGI IMG/M metagenome (GOLD analysis project Ga0209755, IMG submission 187301) | Cornitermes sp. P1 segment gut microbial communities from Petit-Saut dam, French Guiana - Co191P1 (SPAdes) (version 2) | ecosystem: Host-associated > Arthropoda: Insects > Digestive system... | reverse complement strand
AGGTGGGGTTTTAGATATATATATATATACCGTCATAAAGCCCTCTATAATGACAGTGGTATTCATCTGACTGACTGACCGACCAACCAGCCAACTAAATAACTTCATGGAGCTCACTCTTTCTTGAGAAGCTAACAGATTCTCAGTTAGTCAAAGAATTCCTTGCAGTTTATGGAACCCATAAATTCATTACTGCATTCAAAAGAGCCCTGTCACCTGACCCTATTGAGCAAGATCAATCCAGTCCATTTCCCTCACCCACTTCTTGAAGATCCATTTTAATATTATCCTCCCATCTACATCTGGATCTTCCAAGTGGTCTCTTTCCCTCAGGCTTCCCCACCTAAACCCTGCACACACCTCTTCTTTCCCCCACACGAGGTACCTGCCTTGCCCATTTCATTCTTCTTGATTTGATCACCCTAATAATATATGGTGGGCAGTACATACCACAAGCTCCTCATTATGCAATATTCTCCACTCCCCTGTTACCTTGCCCCTCTTAGGCCCAAATATTCTCCTCAGCACCCTATTCACAGACAACCTCATTTCACATTCCTCCCTCAATGTGAGCAACCAAGTTTCACACCCACATAAAACAGGCAAATTAATAGTTCTGTGCCTCTTAATCTTTATATTTTTGGATAGTAAACTGCAAGATAAAAAATTCTGCACCAAATGTTAGCAAGCATTCCTGACTTCAATCTGCTTTTAATTTCTTCCTGTATGGAATTTTGATTCATTGGGTTTGTTCCCTAGTATCTGACCTGTTCCACCCTTTCAAAGGACTTATTATCAATTTTTGTATTGTGATTGTCCTGCATTCTGATCTTGTGACGTGACCATGTACTTAGTTTTATCCGCATTTACTTCTAGACCATCTCCTTACTAGTGACCATTAAAGCTTCTGTTTCTGCTTATACTATTTACGCCTCCACCCACTACATTAACATCAGCACGAAACAGAAGCTGATGTGTACCACTTAATTTCAAGACCTCCTGGTTTACCTGAACCCTCCTAATGGTATATTCTGAAGCAAAGTTTCAAAGCAATGGCAATAAAGCACCCACTTGTTTCAAAATATTCTTAATAGGAAACATGTCAGACAAATATTTGTCTATCCCAACTCTGCAATAGATTTCATTCAGACACATTCTTATTAGCCTTACTACTTTCATGGGGATACCAAACTGAATGAGAACACTATACAAGACCTCCTTCCTAAATCAATCACTGGCTTTCTTGAAATCTATAAATACTTCATTGTATTCCCATTTTTTCTCAAGTATTTGATGAATGCAGAATACCTGATCAATAGTTGACCTGCTACATTGAAATCCACACTTAAGTTCCTCAGTAACTTCCTCTTGCCAGCAAGAAGATGGATAAAATTTTGTATGTAGTTGACAAAAGATATACCTCTATAATTCCTACAATCCGTTTTATAAACCTTCTTATAAACAGGTACAATGATCAACTGTTTCCACTGCTAAGGCAGTACCTCCTTATTAAAAATAGAATTAATAAGTTTATGGATTTCAGAGTAAATAGTCCTACTTCCTGCTTTAATCAGTTCTGCTGGAATTTTATCAATACCTTGCGATTTGTGTCTTTTTGGCTCTTCAATAGCCATCTCAACCTAGATGTTACTGGGCTCAGGCACTAGCGGCTCTGGTGCCTGTATTTCAGTCTAACATTATTAATCCCATCTGCACTCAGTAGGCGAGAGAAATGATTCCTCCACCTACTCAAACTACTGAGGGAGTCTGTAACCAGATCCCCCATCTCATTCTCTACTATACTAGTTCTACGCTGGTAATCATTCTTAAATTCACTGATGACCCTACACATGTCTCTGGCATTCTTGTTCTTACTGTTAGTTTCAAGTTCTCTAATTTTAGTTTTCATGTATACTTCTACATTTTGTTCCTGAAATGTCTACTAGCTTCATGTATTACATAGTTTACGCTGTCTTCACTGTTTTGGGTCCTGTAACCACTGCGCTTTGACCTGCTTCCTTTCATCTAAAAAACGCGAAAATTCTTCCTCAAACCACAGTTTATGTTGCATCCATTCATACAGACCTAGACTCTTTTTAGCTGAGAGTGATATTCTCTTTAATGTTTTAACAAGCCCTACTTATGTCCTAGAATTCATCTAAATTTTCATTTATTAACTCTAAGCATTTCTAGGCACACCCAACTGCCTGTACGTCACATCTAATTTTACTTACTGTAGCATAGCCTTTGTCTTAATGGCTGGATCATCTGGCCGAAAATTTTTGTACTGTTCGACATCCTTCTCAAGAGTCAGCAGTTGTTTCTGTATACAAGAAAAAAGTCACACTGCTGTAGAGTTTAATATCAAACCTGGAGAGCACAGGAGATTCATGTCTTCTGGGATGTTTCATTGTGTCAGCTGGAAAATGGTAACCATATACAAGCTGACACAGCACAACATTCCACAAGACTAGAATGTTTTGCACCATCACTCTGAGAACCTCAAATTTCACATGTACAATATAGCATCAGACTAAATGACAAAATGAAAACATAACATGCTTCATAAAACATCTCTCCATTGTATAGCACTGTTCATTTGCTTACCAGCAGCCTCTCCCTGTCTATTACAACTGCCAGACAATGCCATATCATTCAGCTCCTCTACTAAAAGATCAGAACTCTAGTGTAATTCATTGCTGATTTGAATCTCATATGTTGTATGATGAAGATAAGTCCATGTGTATTCAATGACTGCTGTAATGTGTGAAAACTGTGCTGTTAAAAACTACATCTTATGATATGGCAAAGTTAATTAATCTAATGGCATCACCAGTGCTGCCAAAAATGCCATCATCACCACCACCACCGCCGCCGCTGCTGCTGCTGTTGTTGTTGTGGTAGTGGTGGTAGCAGCAGCAGCAGTAGTAGTAGTAGTAGTAGTAGTAGTAGTAGTCATAATAATAATAGTAGTAGTAGCAACAGCAGTCAGCATCACGGTCATCATTGTTGCTAAACATAAACTCCGATTCCCATGTCATCAATTTCAGAATACCTCCTTTCCCTACTATTGCATAGAGATTTTTTAACATACAAATAACATCTACACATCTTTTTGCTAAGAAATTGTTCTCTCTTCAGTGTTTACAAGATCTTGTTACATAAGAAAATGCTGCAATTATGTGATGATTAGCCTTCTGTATAGAAAGTGCATGATCATATAAAGGTTCATTGCTTGGGTAACAGACTACATCAAATTTACAGAAATATAATGAATTTTCACATTTTACTTCATTAAAAAATAGTGTTTCTCTCATGCCAGGTAGTACACAATAGCTTCACCAATTTAGACACATGTTTTCGCACTTTACTTCAAGTGTAAATCTATTTACCTGCAACTTATCTCTTAGGCCAGGTAATGTGTCTCGGATATGATTGGTAAGCTGCTGATTCAACACTCGTTGTAAGTACGGTGTACCCAAACGATCTGCTAAATGTCGATATGATGGATGACTGAAAAAATGCGCAATGAAATACAAATTTGTCAATAAACAATTCCATCTAATTTACTGCATAAGAACATACATGCTCCTCACTGTCGTCATTACTTATACTAGTGCACTACTGTGAAAAAATGGGAATGAAGTGCCGACAAAATAAATTTCAATATATTTCAATGAACATATACAATGACCTTAATAAGTGTTCCAAATCATGCACAGAAAGGCAGATGTTACAAGCAGGCTGTATAAAAAAGGTTGCTACCTCGGTATGGTCACATTATGAAAGCCAAAGCATTTCTGACTGTTAGTGCACAGTGGACACACAAGTACCTTGCCATATATGGTCACAAGGGTAACCCTTAATATAACCACATGTGGGTGTAACTAAATGCCTAGTGAAGTGACAAACAATACAGAGTGACTTTTGACAAAAAGGGCAGTTATTTGGCTACTGCTTTGGTTTCTGCTATAGTTAACAGTGCTTGTGCTGCACACATTGATGTACCCACACAGATGTGCAACTATCTACCACTATGGTGTCTAATATCCGTCAGTGCACTGGGCATGGGTCATCTCTGATCATGATCAGCTATGCATCCAGCAATATATTTTTTTACAAAATGCATGCAACTAGAATCACAAAATTAGAGACAGACAAGATACAGGGCAGCATAAATTAATGTTCACATTCAAAAATTTACGTATATAATGTAATATGGATTATACAAAAAGCAGACACTGAGTTTCATTGTAAGATTGAAGTATGCCTGCACTGTACTATTGTTCATTCCTCCCTTAAAATTCACACCATGAAATGCAAGCAGTAAGTTTAGGGTCTGACCAAATGTGGTACTAAGGGACAGCCTTGATAAAATTATGCAATGATGATGGCAAAACACCATCATAACATAGCAATGTGCTGAAAACTTAAAAACTTCAACACAAGCAAGCACATCCTGGAGTTCACGAATAGGAAATTCTGTCTTCTCCCACCTGTCTGGCTGAAAACAAAGTGTAACAGAAATAAAACTGAATAGAACATAATAGAATAAATATCATGATGAAGAAAATTCTAGTAATGTGAACATATGGTTCCTCTGTACCTTAGGTATTTCTCTTTTCTCAGAGATAAGTACCCAAATACTAAACCGAAGGAACAAAGAACTATTGTGATCTTAATGTTACGTTCCTGTCACAGATGTACTACATTTTGTCGGGCTTAGTGTCTCCACCTCAAGGACAGAAAAGCAAAAAAGGGAAGTCTCCAGGTGGGTTCACACAGAAAGCAGGCAGTCATACGCTGTAATATTCCATCCCCTACACCTGCCCGATCAATAACCTGTGATTCTATGCTGGCTTCCTTTAAAAATCCGTCCCTGCTCCAGTACTACACACCACCGCAACTCAGCAGATTCTACAGTGCAGTTAAAAAAAAATCAACTGAATGAACTTAGCAATGCAAATTATGACAGCAAGTACTAGCTTCTCAAGCAGGACTTTTCTTGAGGTAGTTAGATGCAGCTACATGGAACCTGTCTGCAAATAATTCATGTAGCATTCACACTCTAAGCAACTGAGAAGTCAGTGTCCTCAGAGCAAAAACAAAAGTCTCTGTGTCTTATAAAATTATGCCATGCATTAATTTAAGTACAAAACTATTCTTGTACCTTAAAAAGAATTTTCTTTCTGCACCAAGAGCAGCTTTGATGTCTTTACGGCCCTCAATATCTTTTTGACTGCGGTTTACAACACCAATGTAACCCCTTCTCAAGGGTAACAATTTGTTTTCAAGGATATCACGGGCATCTGTGCCTTCATCCATCAAGTCCAGCTTTGTGATAACACCAATAGTACGTATACCTGTGACACAATAGATACAGTTATGTAACTAATTTCAGCATAAAACAATTATTATACAACAGTATCCTTGCTTAATACTTGCAAACATTTCCAGTTACAGAATCTCTCTTCTCACATCACAACAAAAAGTATAGTAGTTGTGAAAATATGGGATTCTGGCCAAAAATAAATGTTTCTATACTATCACATGTTCATATGCCACTTCAGTAACTGACCACATTCCCTTAACAAGGAGTTTCCCAAAGTTTAATCATACTAGCTCATTACCAGTCTTTTATAACCTCAGCAACAAATATCCGAGCCCAATAAAATTAAGCAAAATTCTCTGACTCAATATGTAACAATGAAATTCTAAAGGACCCTCCTACATGGAATGTATTAGTATGATCACTTTCATTTTCCAGACACAAGTGTTAAAAACGCATATCTCTTAAGCCTACTTCACATATACAAGACTCTGCGCCTACCATGCACTGACAGAGCACTGCACAAGTCATGTTATAAATTTTACAGCATTATTCCCATATGAATTACACAGTGTGGCCATGTTCGATTCAAACATACAGGATTGTGTGCCAGTTGTGCTCCCATTGTGTTGCCACTGACTGCTCTGTAAGTGATTTCTGAAGACCACAGTCTGACACAGCATAGCACAGTCAGAGCACAGTCCTGTATGTATGAATTGAAATGTGGTGGTTTACTGATGGTAGATGGGTGGTCTGTAGACTATCAAAGCCTGCCGCTCAGGTTCAACTTCTTCCATTTACCCTGCAGACTACCACAAAGTTATTTCCAGACTGCTGATCAGTCCAAAGTCAAACTGTAGCAGGAGATCACCAAACTAAACAGTGCTTACTATGGATGAAGCACTGCTGATTACTCTGGTACAAGTAAGCATTTTCTGTATGACTTACAACTAAAGGCTATAATAAAGAGTTAGTTAAACACAATTTTTGGAAGCAGCCAATTGGAGAAGGTCATGACAAAAAAGTATGTACTTTAATTAAGGCAATTATTTTTCTGCTGTTCTCTCTCTTCTTACGGCTACCAGTTGCTGATGGCCTCACCAAATATTTTAAAAGTAATGCCAGCATTATCTTTACGCTTGTGGCTCATTAATTTGTGTTTCATCCTGAACGACAACATTTTGTGACAACGTGTGACAGTGTAGTAGCATCTTTGTTTTCTACTACAGAAGTTTTCCACGCTCAGATTATTTCTTAGATAGCTGTGCAAGATTCAAACAGCCAAGATTATTTGGCCTGTTACTTTCAGAACTCAGTTACATTCAGTCACAAAATAAACTATATTTTTGAATGAGAATACCAAAATCATTCTCAGCAATTCAAGAACTCGGTGTACCCTTCACGGTTTATAATTATAAATTTTCTTTCATAATCTAGGATTCAAATTGTGAAGTAGGGGTATGCAAACTACCATATAGTCCAGAATTTTATCTTCTCTTTTCCTATCTAAAACATATAGATTAAAGAACACAAAATTATAATTATGCCCAGTGTTTAGTACAGGTGTGACATTTGGTCTTTCATATCAAGGCAGGAACAGGCAGAGAGTGGTTGAGAACAGGGTGTTTAGAAACATATTTTGGACTAAGACAAAGTGGTAAAAGGCTGCTCCAGAAAACTGCATACTGATTATCATCATAATTTACACTGTTCACCAAAAATGATTCTGGTGATGAAATCACAGGAAATGAGATAAGCAAAGTGTGTAGCAAATATGGTGGAGAAAGTTTAAAAAAAAAACACTAGTAGGAAGACCTTAGGCACAGATAGGACTGGAAATTTGGACTGAACCAATCTGCCTCATGGCAGTGAAAAGCAGAACGCTAACCTCAACACAGTAGTGAGCTTTTGGATTGCATAAAATCTGGGGAATTTTATGACCAGTTGAGAACTAGTAGTTTCTCAAGAATGAATCTATCCCTATTACATCAAACACCACCAACATAACATGGCCAGAGCTCTGTCCTGTATGTGTGAATTACCACGACATGACAGAGTCAGCAAATGATCAGTGCATGGTAGAAGCACAATCCTGTATACAAGAGTTAGCATGACATGACAGTCAACAGAAAGTCCGAGCAGACAGAAGCACAATCCTGTTATATGTGAATTAGCCTCTACTAGTCACTTACTAAAATGCTACCGTGTGTAAACCAATTTACCTAAAAAACAATTCATATGTCTAGACACACAACTGACAAATAATAAATGTCACACAGTGGAAACACAAGCAGGATGTGCCAGTTGGTTATCCACGCATCTCATTGAAAGATAATAAAAGCACATACTACATCATGCATCACCAATTCATACAGACAAAAATAAATACATTCCAACAGCAACTAGGCAAAACAATCAAAATAAATTCCTAAATCAAAAACAACCCATGAATCAGAAGAGCTCCAAAACTAGAGGTCTGAAATTTGCACAAAACATTTCTTGACATCTTAAAACATTTCTTCATGCATAATACATACATTTAATGGATATTGGTTTTATTTATAAAATTCTCCATCATAACCTACTACTTTCTTATGGTCCTGTAATGCTACTTACAAAATTGGGATGAACTTTATACAGTTGTGGATCTTGGTTAGTATGACATTTCTTGATGATCACCAGGAAATTTGCATGATTTGTTATTCCTACCTGCAGGGTCAACTTCTTTGGAGAGTTTGAGTGCATCACTGTTTGCAAGGTCTGTATTTGCTGGTGTAACTGCCAAGATTAGAGAGTTATCTCGTGTAATGAACTGCATGATCATAGTACGGATCTGGTGCTCAATATCAAGAGGTTGATCTCCAATAGGGACCTTTGTAAGACCAGGAAGGTCAATAAGAGTCAGATTCAGAACTGAAACATAATGGAAACATAAAACTACTGTATCTAATATAAAACTACAGTGCAATGCAACGTGCATGTGAAGCTCATGAGCTTGACAGCAAATACCTGTGAAAATCTGGTACAGAATATATGAATGCATAAAAGGCACTATTTGACATGAAGTGAAACACAAAGGATAATAAAAATATGAAACTGACATGCACAAGCTTGCAAATTACACAGTCATGTTAATTTCTGAAATTTAAAATTGGGTACTATGACATAAGACTTGCAAAAAATGGCGAATAATAATCATGGATAAATAAATGGTTACAATTACAGACAAAGAAAGCATGACCTAGTGCATGGTTTACCCCAACATTTTCTTAGAAGTGAAGATGACAGCTGAAAAGGGACTACACCTAGCCCTTGTTTTATGTCTTTTTGTTTTAACACCCCTTGCCAATTTAGAGCACTTCATATGCACTCTCTGACAGAAACAAATCAAATTAAAGACAGCTCTAATATATGTCTGAATTATGACAAAAGTACGTATGAAAATCAGCATTACTCTCCACACTATACTCATCCATTACGTGCAATTCAAATACTCTGGACTACAAACTCCCTACATCAGCTGACAGTCTCACTACTATGCAGGCTAATGAGAGCATTAAGAGTCATACATGGTGCCATATCTACACATCTAACATCAATCTGATCATCATTCTGATATATCAGAATGGTGTGACAGCCCCTTTACCATCAGGATCAACACTCTTGGCAAGCTGTAGAGCATCGGATGTAGCAAGGTCAGTATTTGCTGGGGTGACTGCCAGGATCAGACATGTTTCTTTTGTAATAAACTGAAATATCATGTCTTTAATCTGCTGCTCAATATCAACAGGCTGATCACCAACAGGCACCTTCGTCAGTCCCGGTAAGTCGATAAGAGTGATGTTCAACACTGTTGGCAGGTGCAAACACAGCCTAACATACCTATATTTACCAATGGTACGTTTGTATGTGCCCAAGAGATAACTATGGCAAACAACGTAAACAATAAACAACATTACTTCCAACACATCAAGTTCTCTTCTGAAAATCAATATCACAGCTTTGTACATAAAATGCACCTCTTAATACCCTGATACTGAGTTTTCCTCTGCAAAACAACTGATACCTATCTGTATTCACACACAACACCAATTTCCTGAGCAAGGATATGGTCTTGTGGCTTATGACATTGGACAGCCATCACTGACAGTTTGCAAGAACTTCTTGCCCCCACCTTTAGTACAGTAAGACATAAAAGCAGCAGCTTCTGATGATATGCCAACAACCAACAAAAAAAATTCATGCTGTCAAAACCCACACAACTACAATTTTGAACCAGCATAAAAACCTCAACTTTCATTTCAGTTATGCTCCTCAAGAGTACTAATTAACAGCATGTATCATGTTTGGCATCTGGCTACATGAGAAGTCAGAATAAACAACTGCACTGGTATATAGATTATTACTATGGAAATGAAAGTGGACTGTTCATTTTCTGGTCAAAATACAGCATTCTTAAAAAAATGTTTTTGAGAGTGCCTGTTCCCATCCTCATGTTAATATCAATACGGAGAACATACTCTGTCACGCCCATTTGACAAAGTTTGGCTCCACTGTGAGGCCTAGTGGCAATTCAAAAGAATGATACAGTGTACTTCATGTTTTAATATATTAATATCAGCACCTTATTCCAAAGATTTCCTGTCACAAACTGCATATAAAGGCATGTTCATTTCTTAAAGGTTATAGCTTTATCATTACCTGCTACACAGCACAAATACAGTAAATGTAATGTGCACAGAAGTACAGACCATGAAGGCCCGGAGGAGTGGAGGTATAGCTCTACTCTTTCTCTAACCTCAGCACTAGATGGGGGTGGGTGGTCAGTGCCATGCCCTGGCTGCTTTAACCCTAGGAAAGAGACCCTGTACTCATTGTATAGGAAGCTGGGTGGGCCCCACAGCCAGTCAGGACAGGTGTGGAAACTTGCACCCCCAATGGGGTTCAATCCCCAGACTGTTCAGCCAGTAGCAAGTCGCTATATTGACTTCGCTAACCCAGCCCACAAATGGCACAAATAATCTGTCAGAAAAAATGTACATTATTTTTTCTATTCTATTTTCAGTGTTAAAAATAATGGTGAAAGAGGACTCCCAGCTATTTCCCTGGTGATGGACCAAGGGACTGAATGTGTGCCATGCAGTTCCTCAGTTGAATATGAGATACCCACATGAAGCTCTGCAAGTGCAGTAGAATTCATTTAATCTGGCACCCATGGGAATGGATGTGTGCTGGATTATCCAATATTCCAGGTTACTAGACAGTGCCTAAGCATTGCAGCCAGCCCTCTGAGAGTGTGTACTTGTCAGCTATTTTCATTTCAACATAAAAAGACTTAGCTTTTTTAATTATCAATGAGCCCACTCATGGGTTTTCCTTGGGAACACATTTCTCCAAATCACTTACACAGCACCTCGTCCCATTGCAATAATTTAGGTGGTTTCAATGTGTGTTGCTTGAGAAAACCCTTTACACTTTCGTGACTGGCTCTTCTGTTTCTTCATATCATAAACAGTCTGATCCAATGTTGCAGGAAGCCATAACCACACTTTGGCTTTCACCACTTTCAAGCCACCTAATTATTTCAAGTTACAGAAGGATTGGTAATGTTACATGTTTCCTCTAGCCAGCAGTATTGTTTACTCAACTAGGAATCTTCTGAAGCCATTATAATAGCGCAAGAGTTTCAATAAATTCCAGATAACACAAGATAAAGTTACTGTATCAGTTATTGATGGCAAAACTTCCTGTCATAAATCACACAGATTGCAGTCTTGGTACTATTTCCCTCAAGTCCCAAACTAGCAGTATTTCTAGATTAAAGGAATCATATTGTAGTGTATGTCTGAGTGGGTTGGACATCCACCAAATCTTATACTGACAAATACTATGTGTAAAGGGTTGTATAGCATTTCAATGGGTAGTTTTCACTGCCACCATATCAGAATACTTATCTGATAAAAAGGACTCCAAGACCATATAGTAAAATCATTTAACTATACATTCTAATTTACTATGTTCACAATATATACAGTGGGAATGAAGAAATAAGTTCACAAATAATTTCATAAATACTGAAGGTTAGTTTGCCTGAAATATAAACCGGATTATGTGAATTTAGAATTTAGAATAATTAGTTCTGAATTCAGTCCGAACGTACGCGACTCAATTTAGTTAGAATTTCCAAAACAATCAGCATGGCTTACCTGGTAAGATAAGCAGACTGAAGATCATTACAAGGTTCACAACTAAATTATGCTCTATCTTCAATTATGTACTTCTTCACAACTCAGGGTACGTAACTGCTATAATTAATTAAGTATGTGTACGTTGCATAAAAGATGCGTATTGAGAGGTCTTCACCGTGCTAATGGGTTTATATAGAGGCAAAGTGTAACATTAGCCATTCCAGAAGGTTTAGCAAACTGTCACGTCACTTTCAGCTGTACAAATGCCTTCCAATGAACGGCATCGGTATTTGCTGAATAAATGATAGTGCGTGGCAGTTGCTTCCTGCCTGTATGTAACTAATAAAATTTCTATTCCAAGTTACAAATTACAAGTTTTAAACTAAAATGTTAACTAAATATACATTACAATACTGTACAAAGACTATCGTCTGAACTTGTAGATTTGGTTAAATTACATCATTATGTGGCATTTTTGATACACTTATAACAGCTGTACTAATTACATCTTTCGGTGCAGAGGTGTAAAAATTATTAAGTATTCATAAGATTAAAAAATAGAATGAGGGCTGTCTATTAGCATCCACACAAAGATTTAGCCACACATCCCTTAATTCAATGGACTGAACAAAACCAGATCAAAATTAACTGTAATGGAATTATATGGCTGCAAAACATGCAAATATCAGAAGATTATAATCTTTGTTTGTTTGTTGTTCACGATGATGATGATGGTGATGATAATGATGGTGGTGGCGATAATAACCAACAACAAAGCAAGGAATTCAGTTCATGTATAGCACTCATCCATGACCCCTACAAAACACATGGAATATTCTAACACTACTGCTTTAGCTCCATGACTACTCTTCATGTCCACATCATTAATTTTAGGCAATAAAATGTGAAACATAAGTTTCTTCAAGCATTCCTGCATAATTTCACACCACCAAAGATCACCAGCCTGCAAGAAAATGCTGAAAGATAATCAGGAATTGTTTCATTTGCTGTCCTCACTTTGTATCCTTGGAAGGCATCATATAGACAGGCTCTGTGAAACATGTCATTCTATCTGTTCATGATGTTCTTATTAAATTACAAGTTATATTAAAAACAGGAATAACACTAAGTCAACAACACAAAAAAATATGTTTCTAAATTCTGACTTACCATTTGGGGAATAAACTCTCAAGTTGATTGGAATGTTAGATATGCCTTTGTTGGAACCTGTGACACGATCTGTTTCCGACTCAATTTCTCTACGGACTTCATCAAAATCAACAAACTTCTTCCCTTTGCAGTGCAGAAACTCAGCATACTCTGTCAATCAAAACCCATAATAAAATGTCACAAATGTATCAAGAACATGAAACTTTGCACTGTGATTCTAATAATTCTTGCTTTGCTAGCTACCTCTATGGGGCACAGTCCTCCATCAGAAGCTACATGTTACTCATATAGTCAGCAAATTCCCTGCCTTTGATGGAACCTGATGGATTTCTGCCATGTACACAAAAGTCTGCCACCAGATTGTCCTTAGTCAAATAACTCCAATTCACACCCACACATTCTAGTTCCTAAAGATCGAAAATACCGTCCAAACTGACATGGGACACCTTAGAAGCAGCCTTGGACTGACAGCAAGAGCCCTTCACCAT
>Ga0209755_10006312_pt1 | contig 13179 bp, 10 predicted proteins | sample TergutCo191P1_FD_187301 | JGI IMG/M metagenome (GOLD analysis project Ga0209755, IMG submission 187301) | Cornitermes sp. P1 segment gut microbial communities from Petit-Saut dam, French Guiana - Co191P1 (SPAdes) (version 2) | ecosystem: Host-associated > Arthropoda: Insects > Digestive system... | reverse complement strand
ATATCGTTGTAAAGTTTTAACTCTACAATTTTTGGATCGATCAGCATGAGCCTGCACTCCGCGGGATGAAGCTGATATAGAACAGAAAGTATTATCGAGTTTACACAAACTGATTTTCCGGAGCCTGTCGCGCCGGCAATTAAAAGATGCGGCATTTGCACAAGGTCTACAGTCTGCGCTTCTCCTGTTATATCTTTTCCCATAACAATGGGAATCCCCATTTTATCGCTGGAACGTTTCAGCTCGCCTTCGATAATTTCGCGGAAAGAAACAATGTTGCGCTTCGCGTTCGGAACTTCGATGCCGACCGCGTGTTTCCCGGGAATGGGCGCGACAATACGCACAGAAGACGCGGCAAGACGCAGCGCGATATTGTCCTGAAGCCCGACAATCTTGGAAAGCTTCACTCCGGGAGCCGGAAGAATTTCAAACATAGTAATGACAGGACCTTTTCTAATTCCTGTAACCTCCGCCTGAATCTTAAATTCTTCCAGCGTATCTTTAAGGGCGACCGCGGCGTCACGCGTAGCCTGATCGATAATCCAATATTCGCCGTCAGGATATTCATTTAAAATATCAACAGGAATCTTATATTTTTTATACGGAGATTTTTTAGGCTTAGTTTCTTTTTTTCTTGCTTGTTCGCTATGCAAAACAGCCGCGGCATCTGCTTCTTCAAGCGATCGTTTAACGTCTGTTAACGCCGCATCGGGATCATCGGCGTCATCGTCAGGATCGCCTGTGTCAATATCAATTATATCATCAATGTCATCCGCCGTATCATCAACATCATCAAAAATATCTGAATCAATATCCGGATCATCAGTATCGGCAGCTAAATCATCTATATCATTTGTGTCGATTGTCAAATCATCAATATTAACCATATCATTAGAATTATCTGCCATTTCACCGGTGAAAGAATCATCATTTAATTCCGATGTCTGTTCAAGATAATCGGTCTCTTCACCTAACACATAAACGGGAGGAGTGAGCTCGTCCAGCACTTCTTCGGAACCGGCTACAGTTTCATCTTCCGAATAAATATTACCCGGCGAACTGATGTCTCCGAAAAATGAAACTACGGGAGGATCATCCTTAGCCGCTGAGGATTTATTTTTATTATCATCTTGTGACTGTTCAGCTTGATTCGATATAGCCGGCAGGGAATCATTAATGGGAAGAAACAGCTGTTTTTTGCGATAACGCGGTTTTTGGTTATCCTTAAGGAAAAGGACATTACGCAGAAGCGCTAAGGCGACAACTTCGATCACAGTCAGCGAAATAATCAGCATGCTAAAAACAGTTTTTCCGGTGTAACTTAAAAAAGCGTACTGAAGGGAGCGGATGTCAAAATCGCGGACAAAAGCAAAACCAAAAGACAGCGTGAGAAACGGCAGGACAAATCCGTTTAAAAGAAAAATCCTGTCCGGTTTCCATGTTGAATCGGCAAGAATAACCGCAGCAAACGCAAGATAAACAGGAATCAAAAGAGCAAGAACCCCGAAGGAACGCACCAAAAATATCCCGGGAACAGCCGGAAAAATTCTTATCCCGAATAGCGAAGGCAGAAGCGAAAGAACCGTTAGAATACTTAGAATACCAAGGAAAATCGCTAAAAAAACAGAAATACTGCGGAATTTAAACCGCATATCTGTGGAAAATCTATGTTTAAAATTATCTATGGACCGCAAATCAGATACCTCTGATATATTATCGGCGGAATTTTCGGAAAAGTGACTGTCACCTTTTTTACAATTCCTGTAAAATATTTATATGGTCGAGATATTAATAGGCGATGTTAAACCTCCGCCGCCTTCGAAAGCGCCGAATTGTTTAAAGTGCGCACATTTTCGCGTAACATGGGATACAATGTTTCCCAGAGCCTGTGATATTTTTTCCATTAAATGCGCCAATATGCCGTCAATGGAAGTATTCCGCGCGACCGGCGCGCAGTGCCCTTCATTTGAACTGAAACAAGGATTGAAGTAATTTCATTTAACTGCCAATGCACGTTCCGACAGCGGCGGCGGTATCAAGCATGTAGTAATCGGAAGGCACATTTTTAACCTTTCCTTCGGGGATGCTCAAATCCACAGAATCAATATCGCTGCCATTAAGCGAAACCATGCGCCCGTAAATGCCTTTCGCGAGGAGTTCCACGGCGGCTGTCCCTAAACTGGTCGCAAGGACGCGGTCAGAAGCGCTCGGAATTCCTCCGCGCTGCACATAACCTAAAACGGTAGCCCTTGTTTCCATTCCTGTTTCTTCGCTGATTTCATTCGCGATACGGTATGCGGCGGACGGGCCGGATTCGGCGCGGTATTTTTTTCTTTCCTTCTTGTCCATTCTTTCTTCTTTCACGGATACCGCGCCCTCCGCTGCGACAACAATGGAAAAAGTTTTCCCGGATATCGCGCGTTTTTCAAGATGCCTGCTGATTGCTTTAATATCATAAGGAATTTCTGGAATTAAAATTACATCGCCGCCGCCGGCGACTCCCGCGTAAAGAGCGAGCCAGCCCGCTTTATGTCCCATAAGCTCAATGACGATGACGCGGCTGTGGCTCTGCGCGGTTGAATGAAGACGGTCTATCGCTTCTGTTCCGATCGCGAGCGCCGAATGAAAACCGAATGTTCTGTCTGTTCCTACAATATCATTATCAATTGTTTTTGGAAGTCCGATTATATTGAGTCCCTCGCGGGCAAGCTTGCAGCCTGTCGAATTCGTTCCGTTTCCGCCGATTACGACAAGGCAGTCGAGTTTTAATCTTGAATATGTTTCGATAATCGCGGAAACTTTTTCGCTTGCGGGTTCATCTTCGTAGGAAGGTTTATACGGTTTTTCCCTGCTCGAGCCGAGTATTGTACCGCCGCGCGTTAAAATGCCGGAAAAATCATCGGGTTTTAACAGCCGCGCATCCTCTTCGATAAGACCGCGAAAGCCTTTCGCTATACCGATAATCTCCATGCCGTAGCGATCATGCGCCGCCCGGCATACTCCGCGGATTGCGGCGTTCAATCCGGGGCAATCGCCGCCGGCTGTCAGTATGCCGAATCTCTTTGTAACGCTTTTAGAAACCATATTTGCTTTATACTTGAAAAAACGCTTTTTATCAAGGTTGTTCTTTTGCTTGATTCCAGAACTGATCCATAACTTCAAGATTTTCTTTTTTCATTTCCTGATTTGATTCTTTCATCATTTTTTCAACATATTTAAACCGGCTGACAAATTTACTGTTAGTACGGCGCAGCGCGACTGACGGTTCTATTTTTAAAAACCGGCAAAGGTTAATTACAGAAAACAGCAGATCTCCCAATTCTTCTTCAATTTGTGTTTCCTGTTCTTTATTGATTGCCAGTTTTACCTCTTCCAGTTCTTCCATAATTTTAAAAATAACTCCGTCAGTATCCTGCCAGTCAAACCCGGCTTTCGCGGCTTTTTTTTGAAGAGCGTAAGCCCGTTCAGCTGGCGGAAGACTTGATTTTACTTCATCAAGCAATGAATCCTTTGGCTTACGGCCTTCCTGTTCAATTTTTATTTTGTTCCAATTACTGAGAATTTCTGATGTATCTTTAACTTTTACATCGCCGAATACATGCGGATGGCGGCGGATAAATTTTTCATTTACTCCGGATAACACATCGGCGACGGAAAACTTTCCCTCCTGCTCATGCATATAGCCAATCATTGTAGTAAGAAGATATAGATCTCCAAGTTCCTCGGCAATATGCGCGGGATCATGTTCGTCTATGGCCTCAAGACACTCGTATGTTTCCTCGATTAAAGCTCCTCTTAACGATGAAGGAGTCTGCTCCCTGTCCCACTTGCAGCCGTCAGGAGAACGCAGCTTTATGATTGTGTTATACAGCGCTTCAAACGCTTTGCCTGTCATCTATTTTAACTTCCTCTTTAACTTCCTCCGGTAGATTCGGACGCAGTATTTTTTTCTTTTTCCATTCGTTTAATAAATCTTCGGGATCGGTTTTAAATATTTGCGTTAAAAGATCCGCGCCTGCTTCAAAGACAGGAGCAAGCGTTTCAAGTTCCTGCACAGAAAAATTTGTTAATACCCAGTCGGTGATTCCTTCTCCGCTTCCGGCAGGTCCGCCTTCGCCCGGCAGGCGCGAATCGGGGCGTCCGATGCCTACGCGAAGACGCCAAAAATCCGCGCCGCCAAAACTGTCTTTCATTGAACGAAGGCCGTTGTGTCCTCCGAGACCCCCTGAAAATTTTAAAGAAATTGTTCCCGGCGGAAGTTCCAGTTCATCGTGAATAATTATTATTTCCTCAATGTTGATTTTATAAAAAGCTGCCGCCGCCTGAACGGAAATTCCCGATCGATTCATATAGGTTTCCGGCATCAGAAAATGAATACCGTTACAAGATGAATATAAACCATTGAATTTTTTCTGCCAGGACAGATTTGAATAAAAAGGCAGCGATTTTGCAAGCAAACGCCCCGCATTGTGCCTGTTTTGCGCGTATCCCGGCCCCGGATTGCCCAGAAAAGCGGCAAGCTTGATCATTCTAGGAGTATATAAAAATTAAGAGGAAAATAAAAGAGACGAAAGACAGGAAATGAAAACCGGGGATAGCTGAGACCATTTAAAATTGAAGTTTAAAATAGTCTCAGTTTATAAACAGATAAGATATCGTTTAACAATCTATCCCCATTTCAGATTAAACTTTAGGTTCTGTTTTTTCTTTTTTCGGTTTGTCGGTTTTTGGTTTAACAGCCTTCGGCTTGCCCGTTTTAGCTTTGTCAGCTTTGGGTGCTTTTTCTAAAGTGTCATCCACGATAACCGCAACAGGAGCGCTTTTTTGAATTGACGCTATTCCTTTAAGACATGATTTCTTGTCAGGATAACTTTCTCCTACTGCAATGATTTCTCCGTTGCCGGCTTTCAAGTTAAAACGGAACTGGTTCGCTTTATCCTTGTATACGGTAAATTTTGCTGCCATGATGTTCTCCTATAAATTAAATTTTAAATCAGTATAATCGTATTAATTTAATAATGCAACAAAAAATTAAAATCTTTTAAATAATTCCAAAAAATTTTTTATAAATAAAAAATTAATTCATCTTCTTTTGTTTGCCAGAATAATTAACAGCGCGACATCACCCTGCCTCACTCCCGGTATGCGCGCAGCCTGGCCTACATTTAACGGCTTAACAGAAATCAATTTTTCTTTTGCCTCGGATGATAATCCCGTAATAGAAGCGTAATCAAGATTTGGATCAAGTTTAATAGCATCCATCTTTGCAGCTTTAGCGGCAAAACGTATTTCTTTTTCTATATACCCCGCGTATTTTATATCTAAAAGAGCTCTCTCCAGCAATTCTGAAGGATAGGCAGATAAAGCGGTATCTCTTATTAAAGTGTCATTTAAAATTGAGGAAGAGTTAAACGCTTTAATGTTAACGTTAGCTGCATAAGATGTCTCCTTCCGCCGCGCTAAAAGTTCCATAACTTCTTCAAATTTTTTGGTTTTTTCAAGAAATCGTTCCCAGCGAATGTCACCAATCAGACCGGCCTCGCGTCCTTTGGGAGTAAGTCTTGTGTCCGCGGTATCGTGACGGAGCATCAACCGGTGCTCGGCCCGGCTTGTAAACATACGGTACGGTTCTTTTGTGCCCAATGTAGTAAGATCGTCGACAAGCACTCCGATGTACGCTTCGGCGCGGGTTAATATAAGCGGCGGCCGGTTCTGCATTTTTAAACATGCGTTAATTCCGGCGATCAATCCCTGAGCGGCGGCTTCTTCATAACCCGATGAGCCGTTGGTCTGCCCCGCGACAAAGAAACCCGATAATCTTTTCGATTCAAGCGAGGGATAAAGATCCAGAGGATTAAGATAATCGTATTCCACAGCGTAAGCAGGCCGGACAATGCGCGCGTCTTCAAGTCCTTTAATGCTGTGTATGAAATCACGCTGCACATCTTCGGGAAGCGAACTTGAAGCTCCGTTCATGTACATTTCATTTGTCGAAAGCCCTTCGGGTTCAATAAAAATATGATGCCTTTCCCTCTGCGAAAAACGAACGACTTTATCCTCGATAGAAGGACAATAACGCGCTCCGGCCCCGGAAATTTTTCCTCCGAATAAAGGAGAACGGTGAATGCCTGCCCTGATAATTTCATGCGTCTTTTCGTTTGTATATGTAACCCAGCATGGGAGAGAAGGCCTATTAATAACAGCGCCGTTGTTAAACGAAAAAGGCCGCATCTCCTCGCCATATTGTTTTTCCATTTTTGAAAAATCGATGGAGCTTTCCGCGAGCCGCGCGGGAGTGCCGGTTTTTAGGCGCCCGACAGGAAAACCGAGGCGGCGAAGCGATGTTCCAAGCCCTGCCGCCGCTTCCTCGCCAAGCCGCCCCTGCGGAACGTCATATTCGCCGATAAAAATTTTCCCTTCCATAAAAGTTCCGGCGGCGAGAATAACAGTACGCGCTGTTATGTGATGATCTCGGCCTGTAATTACGCCTGCGATTTTCGCTCCGGAAGAAGCGGGTATTTTTTCAGCATTATTCAAAGCGCCACTTGAAATACCGCCGCTGTCAATTATAAAATCGGTCACAGTATCCATAAAAATTGTCAGGTTTTTTTGATTCTCAAGAACAGAACGAGCGGCCGTCTGGTATGCGTGTTTATCAGCCTGTGCGCGCGGCGCCTGAACGGCGGGCCCTCGCGAACGGTTAAGTACGCGGTATTGAATCATTGTCGCGTCAATCAAATTTGCCATCTCGCCGCCAAGCGCGTCAACTTCGCGCACAAGGTTGCCTTTGGAAAGCCCGCCAATCGCGGGGTTGCAGGAAAGCGCGCCGATTTTATCAGGGTTCTGGGTGATTAAAAGCGCGGAAAAACCAAGACGCGCGGCCGCAAGAGATGCTTCAATACCCGCGTGGCCGCCTCCTATGATTATGCAATCGAAATCCATCATGGTATACTCTAAACTATACATGCACCTAAAACAAGCCAAAGGCATTTTAAGCGCATCAGGCGGAATGAACATAAGCAGAGGATGCACGCACGGCTGTATTTACTGCGACTCGCGGAGCAAATGCTACCGCATTGAACACGGCTTTGAAGATGCAGAAATAAAAATTAACGCGCCGAAGCTGCTGGAAGACTCATTAAAACGAAAACGAAAAAAATGCATGATAGGCACAGGCTCAATGAGCGATCCTTATATAAACATTCCGGAAAACCTCGCGAACATAAGAGCCTGCCTTGAAATAATCGAAAAGCACGGCTTCGGACTCGCGATTCAAACAAAGTCAGATTTGATTCTTTGCGATTTGGATTTGCTTGTAAACATTAACAAGAAAGCGAAGTGCATCGTTGAAATTACTATGACAACTTATGATGAGGAACTTTGTAAAATCATTGAGCCAAATGTCTGCGGAACAAAAAAGCGTTATGATGTTTTAAAAGTCATGCAAAAAAACGGAATACAAACAATCGTGTGGTTAAGTCCGTTTCTTCCTTTTATTAATGATACAAAAGAAAACCTTCGCGGTCTTTTAGATTATTGTATTGATGCCGGCGTTTACGGTATTTTGTTCTGGAATATAGGACTTACGCTTCGGGACGGAAGCCGCGATTATTATTACTCAAAACTTGACGAGCGTTTCCCCGGATTAAAAAATATATATCAAAAAAAATACGGCAACAGCTACATTATAACAAGCGATAACAATGACATACTGACGCCTTTGTTTTATAAAATCTGCAAAGATTATAATATTGTCTGTAACAACGATGAATTATTTAAGTATATGCACACATTCGAAGAAAAACAAAAAACTCAGATCGAATTATTTTAATATAATTTAAAGCGCCTGACTTTGTTGACAGACACTATTTGCCAACGCAGAATTTGCTGAACATTTCTTCCAATATATCCGAAGTAGAAACTTCTCCTGTAATTTCACCTAACGAGTTAACGGCGTCTCTTAAAAGCGGCGCGATTAGATCGAGAGGTTCATTCCGCTCCGCGAGAGAGAGCGCTTCATCAAGCGAGAAATACGCGGCATCAACAAGATTTTTCTGCCGTATTGAACCAATTGAAGGAGCGGCCGATTTATCTATACACTCTGCGTTCCAGCCCGCTGTCTGAAAAATCACAGAAGTAATCTCCGATTGCAAACCGGCAAGACCGCCGCCTGTTTTCGCGCTGATATAAACCGGAGAAATTCCTGTTAAGGGAAACACTGCCGGAGGTTTTGCGATATCGCATTTATTCCATAAAAATAAGAACACATTTTTTTTAATCGTATTGTCACAAATATTATTTTTTCGCTCTTCAAATTTTTTGAATTCCTCATGATCTTCGCTTGTAAATCCTTCTTCTCCGTCTATTAGATATAAAACAATATCAGCCTCCTGTAAAAGAAGACGGCTGCGTTCCACTCCGATTTTTTCCGCGGTGTCGTTTGCTTCGCGAAGGCCGGCAGTGTCAATAAGACGGACAGGTATTCCGTTAAATGAAACCCATGCTTCTATCCAATCGCGGGTTGTGCCGGGAAATTCGGTTACAATGGAACGATCTTCCCTAAGAAGAGAATTAAACAGACTGGATTTTCCGGCGTTCGGGCGTCCTGTAATTACGCAGGTAATCCCCTCCTGGTAAATGCGTTCTGTCTGCCATGAAGCGGAAAGTTTTTTTAAACGCGTAAGAACATCAACAGCGGTATCAATGTTTGGAAGCCTGCCGGCCGCTTCATCTGCGTCAGTGCTGATTTCATCTTCAGAATAATCAAGATAAAGTTCCGCGCCTGCAAGAATATGAACAAGTTTTTCTTTTATTTCGTTAATTTCTTTTTGGAGCGATCCGCTAAGGCGCGAAACGGCGCGGCTTCGGCCTGTATCTGTTTTTGAGGAAACAAGCTCCATAATAGATTCGCTTTTGGTAAGATCGATTTTGCCGTTCATAAACGCGCGGAATGTAAATTCTCCGGGAAGAGCGTCACGGAAACCGGTGGTTTTTAACGCGGCAATTACAGCGTTTCCGGCGCAATATCCGCCGTGACAGCAGATATCAAGACTGTCTTCGCCTGTATAGCTTTTAGGAGAGCGAAAAACAGAAATTAATACTTCATCAATTTTTTCATTGTTATCTGCAATAATCCAGCCATGTACTACAGTGTTCCCCTGCGCCGTATCAAGAGCGTCCTTTTTTTTTCCTGCCGGTTCAAAGACAGAAGAAACCATTTTTATGGAACCTTTCCCGGAACAGCGGATTAATGTAAGCGCGCCGCCGCCGGCCGGTGTCGCGAAAGCGGCAATAGGAGATTCGTCGCCGTAAAAAACGTTATGTGCCATATTAAAAATCCGTGTAAAAATCCTGCTTAATATTATTTATCGCGGCTGCCTGCGGACGGGTTGCGGCTGAAACCTCCGAAGCCCGCTCAATCAGATTATAAATTACATCCTGCATTAATGGTTTATCTATGCTGATTAAAACAAAGAAAAAATAATTTTCCAAAATGGAATTATTTGATATATCGTCAACATCATCATTGCCGGTATTTACTTTTATCCAGTAAGTTTCTTCTTTAACAGCGCCGGGAAAATCAGCGCTATACGCGCTTTTTACAAGCCTTTCAAAAAACCGCCCGTATTCATCATCAGGATACAGAGAAGCAGATTTTATCATCTTTTTTTCAATCCTTGCCGCGGCAAGCATGGGAAAATCCAGCGCTTCGGAATAATTATCCGCCCATCTTGACAGCGCGGTAAAATTCTCTCCTTCATTTGTTTCGATAAAAACATATTTACCGTAAAAACGATAATGGTTTTCTACAGCTTCAACTCCGCCGTTTAAAAAAAGCGAAAGCCAAACAGGCACAGAGGTTCCGCCGTCTTTTGTCTGAATAATATCAAATACACTAATCCCGATTGTATCTTCATAAATAAAAAAATTTTCATCCGGAACAGGAATAAAGACATTGTCCGCCTGGCTTACGCAGGAAAAAAGAAAAAAAATAAACAAAAGATAAAAAGCAAAAGAAAATTTTATCTTCATAGAATTTAATTGTTAGAAGCTGTTTTTAACTGTTTGTACAGAAGTAATAGAAACCGTTTCATTCACGGCCGGTAATCTGATTTCTGTTAATAAATTATCCGCCGCCGGCATTAAATACATGGCAAACTCGTCCCAAATAACAGTAGATCCAAAAAGCGTCTCATTGTTATCGGCGATTGTATTTTCAGGACGAGATCCAAGAAATATTTTTATTTCTTTATCAATTTCCGAATCAAGGGCAAGCGATAATACCGCGGGGTCAGCGTCAATAAAATTACCAATATTATTGAACTGCGCGGATAAAACACCGTCAGCAAAAGAGAAACCGACAGAAGCGGTAAGGAACGCGGAAAGAATTACATCTTCAGACGAACCGCTTTTATCATCATTTTCATTATGCGGGAGGCTTATAGTATGCGAAACCGATAAATTAAAAGACGCAAGTGTTAAAATAAGATCACGATCCTTAAAAAATAAATGCATAAAAATATTGCGCGTTGAATCAAACAAAACAGAGAATACTCCTCCGTCCATTAAGGGCATAAATCTGAATAAAATCTGCCAGTTAATTGCGCTGTTTCCCGCGGCGGGAATATTCGGAAGATCAACGATGTTATTATAACCTGCGGCAAGTCCGTATGTACCGTTTACACCTTTCCATTGCCGGGATTTTACAGATTGCGCAGAACCATGATCCGCCGGGGCAGCAGATTTTAAATCATTTAAATTACCTTCGAATGTATACCAATACATAAGCTGAGATAAATCCCCGGAGATAAGATGCATATCAAATGTTTTAGTAGAAGAAACAAGCAGCGAAGCCTCATTTGTATATCCCGTAAACCTGTTCGAAACATTTACAGGGAACACTTCGGCTCGCAGCAGAAAGAATCCGCTTTGATCCGGCGCTTTCCAGAAAATCTGACCGGCTCCGTCAGATGAATAACCTTCGCTGATTTTTCTTCTGCCTTCGTACCAGACTATGTAAGGATCAAGAGCACCGGAAAAACTCAAGTCAGCTTCGGCCATCACTAATGTCCCTTTGGGAATAAGACCGGGACTGTCCGCGATACCGGGAAGATATGTATTAATGCCTTTAAAATCGAATTCCGTATCTTTCAGATAGTAAAAAGATTTCTCGGTTTTTTGCAAAACATTTTTGCCGCTCATAACCTGTAAAACAATTGTATATAAACCAACAGGCAATTCTTCAGGTATTTGGAATAAGGGGAGGTTATCAAGATTTTTAATTATTTCGATATTGTCAGTGTCGGCTTGCAGCAAATCATCGCTGTTAAGGCTGAAAACCGATCTTTGACTCATTAACTGCTGACCCGCGTTTCTGAGAAAAACCATCAAACCGGTAACATCCTGATCATCGGAAACTGAATCTTCAAAAAGCAGTTTAATATCGTCAGTTGATTTAACAAATGAAAGCTCGTCAATAGGAGTATCGTTAATATGTATATTCAATTTGTAATTTCCGGCGGACGGCAGTATAGTATCCAAAATATCGCAGCCGCAGAAAAAGGCAGAGATAAAGAAAATGAGAAAAATGAGGAGAAAAAGTTTCCTTACATTTTGGACATACATACCCATTATTATTATATCGCCAAAAAACATTGAATTCAACTATATTAGAAGCGTATTTTCTGTTAATATCAAAAAATGTGGACAAAAGTAATAATCAATATAAAAAAATTTAATGAGAATTTAAAATCAATCAGAAATAGAATCGGAAAAGACAGACTTATTTGTGTTCCGGTAAAGTCGGATGCTTACGGTCACGGGATGCAGCAGATAGCAGAGGCTTGTATAAAAGCCGGAGTATATTGTCTTGGCATTGCGGCAGTATCCGAAGGCGTTGAACTGCGGAAAAACGGCATAAAAGCGCCGATTTTATTATTTTCTCAGCCTCATCCTGATGAAATTCCCCAGATAATTAATGAAAACCTTACTCCATTTATTTCGGATATGGAATTCGCCTCTATTTTAAGTAAGCAAGTTGATGAAACAAACCGGAAATTCGCGGAAATTATGGGAGATGCGGCAAAAAGAACGAAATTACCGGTCCATATTAAAATAGATACCGGTATGGGACGGATTGGCTGCCGCTTAGAAGATGACGAATACCTTGCTCTCGCGCGTTTTATTGATTCATCTACAGGGCTGAAACTGGCGGGAATTGCCACTCATTTTGCCGTTTCTGATTCAACCGCGAAAAGCGACATCGAATACACAAAAAAGCAGCTTGAATGTTTTACAAACGCCGTTGAAGCCGTCAGAGCGGCAGGAATTGATCCGGGAATTATTCACGCGGCAAACTCAGGCGCGATAATTCTGCATCCCGACTCATGGTTGGATATGGTAAGGCCCGGTATCCTGTTATACGGCTGCAAAACCGCAGAAGAAAATGAGATAAATACGCATGGAAGCTTATTAGAAAGAGCGGAACAAATAAAAAAATTGTCGGAATACAGCGTTATATCCGTAGAGCCTGTAATGGAATTAAGAAGCTCAGTCTCTTTAATCAAGAAAATAAAAGAAGGCGAGTCTGTATCTTACGGGCGGTCATGGACTGCTGACAAGGATACATACATCGGCATTCTTCCGGTCGGTTACGCGGACGGTCTTCCCCGGCTGGCAAGCAATAAATGGCAGATAACAATTAACGGCGAAAAATTTCCGGTAATCGGGCGAATCTGCATGAATCAATGCTGCGTCGATCTTGGAGCGGATCCAAAAGTAAAGCGCTGGGACGAAGCTGTCATATTCGGAAGCGGGGCTGAAAACGCAGCCGCATTAGCCGAGGTAACAAGCACCATTCCCTATGAAATTACATGTAATGCCGGAAAAAGAGTTCAGAAAGTGTTTATATAGCGCGCATTGCCTTAACATAAAAAAATCAATACTATTGAAAGCGGAGGCTTTTTAATGAACCCATTTTACTGTGATGACGAAGACGATGATGATCAGGAAAAAAACAAATCGCCTGTAATCGATCCGCTGGCGGCAAGGATGTTAAGAACCCGGACAATTCTGCTTTCCGGCGAAGTAAATAAAGAGCTGGCAGAAAAAACAATCCGCCAGTTACTGTTATTAGAGGATATTAACGACGATCCAATCCGCATTTTTATTGATTCGCCC
>Ga0209755_10006311_pt1 | contig 13181 bp, 11 predicted proteins | sample TergutCo191P1_FD_187301 | JGI IMG/M metagenome (GOLD analysis project Ga0209755, IMG submission 187301) | Cornitermes sp. P1 segment gut microbial communities from Petit-Saut dam, French Guiana - Co191P1 (SPAdes) (version 2) | ecosystem: Host-associated > Arthropoda: Insects > Digestive system... | reverse complement strand
GCCGCCGCTACTGCGGTAAACCGTAATTTTTCCGATATCGGGGGAGAAATTGTTGCCGGGGTCTTCTGTGGTGACACGGCTTTGGATTGCGATACCGTTTATGCGAACGGATTCTTGTGAGGGGATGTCTATGAGTGGGTCGGGGAGGGATGTGCCACCTGCGATAAGAATTTGCGCCTGCACAATGTCCACGCCGGTGATAAATTCCGTAATGGTATGTTCTACCTGTATGCGAGGGTTCATTTCGATGAAATAGTGCGCACCGGTATTGTCCACCAAAAACTCTACCGTACCTGCACTTACATAGTTTACGGCTTTTGCGATTTTAACCGCATCGCTGTAGATTTTTTGCAGTACGTCTTTGGGGACGGAAACCGACGGCGCAATTTCGACTACCTTTTGGTAGCGGCGTTGCAAAGAGCAGTCACGCTCGTACAAATGCACGATGTTCCCATGCTTGTCTGCCAGGATTTGAATTTCGATATGCTTTGGCTCGACAAGGAATTTTTCCATGAAAATATCGCCACTGCCGAAAGATTTTAACGCCTCGCTTTCCACAAGGGGGAAAACGGTTTTAAGTTCGTCGTCGTTTGTTACCTTGCGCATTCCCTTGCCGCCGCCGCCCGCCGCCGCTTTTAGGATAACCGGATAGCCGTATTCGTTAGCTTTTTTCAGAGCTTCGTCTACGCCGGTGAGAGGTTTTTCTGTGCCGGGGATGGTGGGTACGTTTACGCTTTGCGCAAGCTCTTTTGCGTTTAGTTTATCGCCCATTTGCGAAAGAACTTTTGAGGGCGGGCCGATGAAGATAATGTCGTTTTCTTCGCAGGCACGGGCGAAGTTCGCATTCTCGGAAAGGAAGCCGTAGCCCGGGTGGATTGCGTCAACGCCTTTGGCTTTTGCCAGGCGGATAATCGCATCAATGTCGAGGTATGCGCCAAGGGGGGAACGGTTTGCGCCAACCAAATAGGACGCATCCGCCTTGGTGCGGAATAAATTGTACTGGTCTTCTTTTGCGTAGATTGCAACGGTGTTGAGTCCTAAGTCTTTAGATGCACGAAAAACACGAATGGCGATTTCGCCACGATTTGCGCATAATACCTTGCGAATTTTCTTTTCCATAAGCACTCCTTAAAAATTACAAATTTTCCAGACAAGTAACATTTTAGAGAAAAAATCAAGATTGTGCAAGCGATTCTAGTTTTGCTTCGAGTATAAATTTATCAAACACCCTGCAAGCAAAGATTGGGACTCCGCTTCTGATAGCGAAATTTCGAGGGAAAACGGTGTGATTGTGCCGTTTTTGTCTACAACGAAAGCAGGAATTTTTTCTGCACGATTTTTAATTGCCGCCCTAATTTCGGGTATATAGATGAAGTCTTCGCATTTGAACGGCGGGTTTTCGGGGAGAATGAAAGGCAACAGTCCCCAGTTTACAAGGTTTGAACGGTAACGCTTTGTAGCGTATTCCCGGGCAATATTTGCCAGGCCGCCAAGTACACGCTGGCAACTTGCCGCTTGCTCCCTTGCAGAGCCGTCTCCCGGTTTAATGGCGTAAACCGCACTGCCTATGGCAACATTTGCAGGGATGGTGTGACCTGCGTTTGTTAGCGCAGAAAATACGGTTTGCAGTTCCCCGGCTAATTTGCCTGTGCCCTGCATATCTGCCCAGGTTTGGGATTTTTTTGCACGGGATACATAGTCCGGGTCTTTTCTGGATAAGGTGTGTTCTGCCAGTGCGTAGGGGTTTGAGCGGAAAGTGGACGTTTCGCCGCTGGGGATAAGCTCGTCCGTGGTGGTTACGGGGTCTTCTATAAAGGAGGCTATGTGCAGCAGCATATTTTCGCCAAGAGGCTTAAACTGCGGCCAATCACGTATTCCCGGGCCGTAAACAAGTTCTGCATTTTTTTGCGGGTTGCCCACGCCATTGTAGATTTGATTTTTGTAAACCGTGCCATCGAAGAAATAGGTTGGCGGCTGTGCGATACGTTCTGCAAAATCTGTAGCGGGGGTGAGAATTCCGCCGTTTGCGGCTGTTGCGGCAATGGAAAGTGCGTCTGCCAGTGCAACTGCGGCAGATTGCCCCATGGCGGGCTTTGCGCCCTCACGGTTGGGGAAGTTTCTGGTAACGTGACGCATCGAGAAAGAATTATTTTGCGGAACGTCCCCTGCTCCAAAACAGGGGCCGCAAAACGCCGTTTTGAGAATTGCGCCCTCTCGCATCAGGGCCGGCACAACTCCGTTTTCCGCCAAAGCCACGTACATAGGCTGGCTGGCAGGGTACACCGAAAGCGGTATCGCCGTGCCTTGTCCCTCCAAAATTTTTGCCGCATCGCAAATAGACTCGTACAGTCCACCTGCGCAACCGGCGATAATTCCTTGGTCTATTCGCATATTTTTGCCGTCCAAAAGGCGTGAAAAATCCAACGGCGGCGTTCCGTCCGTCTCGGCGAATTTTTCAACCTGCCGCAGAATATCGCCCGCATTTTTCTGCACGTCCTCGATTTTGTAGACATTGCTTGGATGAAACGGCATGGCAATCATTGGCACAATTTCCGATAAATTTATCTTGATAAGTCCGTCGTAGTAGGCGATTTCGGCTGGGGAAATTTGCTTGAATCCGTCCGCTCGTCCATGGAGTTTATAAAAACTTTCCGTTTTTTCGTCCGTCTCCCAAATGGAGGAGAGACACGTGGTTTCCGTAGTCATTACATCCACGCCCATGCGAAAATCCATGCTTAGTCCTGATACGCCAGGCCCGAAAAATTCCAGCACTTTGTTTTTCACAAAACCATCTGCAAAAACTGCTCCGATTAGCGCAAGCGCAACGTCTTGCGGGCCTACGCCGGGTCGTGGTTCGCCTGATAAATACACGCCCACAACCTCGGGGCGGGAGATGGCGTATGTGCGCCCAAGAAGCTGTTTTACAAGCTCGCCGCCGCCCTCGCCAATGCCCATACAGCCCAATGCGCCATAGCGAGTGTGGCTGTCCGAGCCTAGCACCATTGTGCCGCCTTGGGCAATTTCTTCCCGCACATATTGATGAATTACGGCAATATGCGGCGGCACAAAAATTCCGCCGTATTTTTTTGCGGCAGAAAGCCCAAAGGCGTGGTCGTCACTGTTAGTTGTGCCGCCAACTGCGCAAAGAGAGTTGTGGCAGTTTGTGAGAACATATGGCACGGGAAATTTTTCAAAACCCGGTGCGGCGGCACGCACGGTTTGAATCACTCCAACATAAGTAATATCGTGCGATGCAAGTGCGTCAAATTTTAGTTGCCAAAGCTCGCCGTCGGCAGTATTATGTGCCGCCATAATATTGTAAGCCATCGTGTTTTTTGCGGCGACTTCTTTTGAAGCGGGCGCATCTGCCAAAATCTCTCGCCCGTTTTTCACAAAAGTGCCGCTGTTAATACATTCCACCATCTAAATAGACCTCCCCGAGTTTTTTATCCCTGGGATTATATCATATTTTTTGCGTTCGTAAAAAAAATTCCAAAACGAACCGGTTAGTCACACCAACCACTTCATCTTGAAACGGGGGTTATTTCACGCCGTACATAAAAAATTTGACAATTTTGTTATGCTCTGCTACACTAGCCGTCAAAGAAGAAGTGCCACTTCTCACCCTTGTTCCACATTAGCTTGTGCGATACAGGGTTGCAAGTTTCCCCCGGCAGGGGATTTGTAGTGGCAGACTTCTAGCAGTCTGTCTTTTTTTACATCTAGGAAATTGAACCCCGGCTTTGTGAGAATGCGCACTGCGCACCGTTAGAAGGAGTGAGTTGGCATTACCGATTTAATGATTAACGAACAAATCAGGGACCGTGAAGTACGTTTGATTGACACGGACGGCGCACAGCTGGGCATTGTTGCCGGGCGTGATGCGCAAAAAATGGCAGATGACAAACGTCTGGACCTGGTTAAAATTTCGCCCACGGCAAAACCACCTGTGTGCAAAATTATGGACTATAGCAAGTTCAGGTTCGAACAGTCGAAAAAAGACAAGGAAGCCCGCAAAAAGCAACGCACAGTAGACATCAAAGAAATACGGCTTTCCCCCAATATCGACACCCACGATGTCAACGTAAAGGTGAAAAAAGCCACCGAATTTCTAAAAAATGGTGACAAGGTTAAAATAACGGTACGCTTCCGCGGCCGTGAACTTGGTCGCACAGAGGTTGCCCACGGCATTTTTGCGAACATTACGCAAAAACTCGCCGAATTCGGCAATATCGAGAAACCTCCAAAAATGGAGGCACGCACCATGGCAATGTTCATGTCACCAAAAACCCAAGCCGAAAAAGACAAAATGGAGCGCGAAAAAGCCGCCCAGGCAGAAAAAACCGAGCAAGCGGTACAAGCACAACAAGCATAATGCGCCCCACACAAGTACCGTTTTTGAATGCTATCAAAAAAGGAGTATAAATATGCCGAAAATAAAAACGAAAAAAGCCGCCGCAAAGCGGTTTAAGGTAACAGGCACAGGCAAGTTTAAGCACCAAAAAGCCAACAAAGGTCACATTCTTACGAAAAAATCACCCAAGCGCAAAATGGGACTTCGCAAAATGGGAATGGTAGACAAAACCAACGAAGCCGCAGTACGTGCGATGCTTCCTTATGCCTAAGCATAAGATAAATTTCGAAGGAGGAAATTAATATGGCAAGGATAAAGGGCGCATTGCACGCCAGAAAAAGACATAAAAAAACGCTAAAACTGGCAAGCGGCTACTTTGGAGCCAGAAGCAAACAGTACCGTGCGGCAAAACAAGCAGTAATGAAAGCTATGGCGGCAGCTTTTGCAGGTCGCAAGCAAACCAAACGTGAGTACCGCCGCTTGTGGATTACACGTATAAACGCCGCCGCACGTGAACATGGACTAAGCTACAGCAAGTTCATGAGTGGATTAAAGCGAGCCGGCGTGGATATAAACCGCAAAATACTAGCGGAAATGGCTGTAAATGATGCCGCCGCATTCTCAAAACTAGCCGAAATGGCAAATGCGGTGTAAATGACACATTTAGCAATTTAGGGGGGATGACTGCTAGACGGTTTCCCTCTTTTTGTATAATTTTGATAATCACAATTAAAAAAATATCTCATAGGTGTCCTGTATAATTCGTGAATTTTTGACAGATACTATGAGAAGTTTGAAATTCCAATTCTAGCATATATAAAAACGACAGGAGGAATAAACCATGAAAGCTACAGGCATAGTTAGGCGGATAGACGACCTTGGTCGTGTCGTTATTCCGAAAGAAATACGTAGAACACTAAGGATACGTGAGGGCGACCCCCTGGAAATTTTCACAGACCGTGAGGGCGAAATCATCCTCAAAAAATACTCACCAATTGGAGAACTGGGAACTTTCGCAAAAGAATATGCAGAAACCCTCTCCCAAACCAGTGGACACATCACCTGCATTGTGGACAAAGACCAAATCATCGCCGTTTCCGGCGGCGCACGCAAAGAATTTTTGGACAAAAACATCTCGCCCTCATTGGAGCGCACCATCAACCAGCGCAACGCAGTGGGTGCTACACGCGCAGACGCGTCTTTTGTGCCAATTCTTGAAGAAGATGACCCGTCCACCTACAACAACGAGTACATTGCGCCTATAATTGCAGAGGGTGACGTACTTGGTGCGGTTGTTCTCCTCTCCCCCGACAAAAAAATGGGCGAAGTTGAAAGCAAACTCGCCATAAACGCCGCAAGTTTCCTTGGAAAACAGATGGAACAATAAGACCTTGGGGCGTTGCCCCAAAACCCCAACAGGGGACAAGTCCCCTGTACCCCTAACATTTGAAAATTATACCCTGTGCAAATTTCAGTTTTTTTGAGATGGGGTCTGGGGGAAACTTTTTACGCCCCGATTAATATCTGTTGCTCTTTCGGGCTGTTCCCGCCTTTGGCGGGAAGTCGTAAAAAGTTTCCCTCAGGTGTTTTTCTACATATTTACCAAGTTACCAAGGGGGATGAAAATGGAATTTGAGAAGCTATTGGAAATTTTGGACGTGTTGCTGGGCGAAAACGGCTGCCCATGGGACAAAGAACAAACGCACACGAGCTTGCGCCCATATATGCTGGAAGAATGCCGTGAAGCGGTGGAAGCCATAGATTCCGGCGATATGAACGCCCTCTGCGACGAACTGGGCGATGTTCTCCTACAGGTGGTTTTTCATGCAAAACTTGCAGAAAGAGCCGGCACATTTACCATACACGATGTTATCGCAGCAATATCCAACAAACTAGTAAGCCGCCACACCCACGTCTTTGGAAACGACAAAGCAGAAACCATTGAAGATGTGAAAAAAATTTGGGCGGCAAACAAGGAAAAAGAGCGTGAAAATAAGCAACCTCACTCGTGAAAACATTACGAAATTATTACTCATTGTGAAGAAATTCCTAACATTTTTTAATATTTGTCATGTGTTGTAAATATTTTGGGTATAAAAGATGAATTTTCCTTGACAAACTCTGGGCAAGAGTTTATAAATACTGAAAGTAAGCCGCTTGAAGCGGGCTATCTTAAAGGAGGATGTAGTAAATGAACAAAACAGAACTTATTGCGGCAGTTGCAGGTGAAGCGGATTTAACCAAAAAGGATGCGGAGAGATTCCTTTCTGCTTTCGAAGATGTTGTTACAAAAGCACTTTGTGACAACAAAAAGGTTCAATTGGTTGGCTTCCTAACCGTAAGCGTTGTTGAACGTGCAGAGCGTGAAGGTCGCAATCCGCAAACCGGTCAGCCCATGAGAATACCTGCGTCCAAAGCCCCGGTATTCAAGGCTGGCAAAAAAATCAAAGACGCAGTGAACGGAAAGTAGTTGCCGCAGTATTCTGCGAATATACAAGACTTCACCCTGCCCTAACAAGCAGGGTTCTTTGTATTAGGTGGTCTTCCCGCCCTCTAGGTGCATAGGCTATGCGTCAAACGTGATTTTACTTGCGTTTGCGTGGTGTCCGTGAATATGGAGGTAAATATGAAGTACTTGGTAAATCATAAAGATGAAACATTTGAAAAGGTACGAACAACGGTTTTTGTTGATTATGAAACATGGTTTTACGGTTGCCGCAACCAATACCAGGTAGACCCGGATGTTTCGGGCTGGTTTAACCACGTGAAAGACAAAGGGCAAATTGACGACGTTTTATTTTTTGCCGACTTTTCTCACGAATCAATTAAAGACCACATTGTAAAGCTGAGAAATATTTCAAACAGCATCATCGACTGCTCTAAGGGTGAAAAAACAAAGGACTATACAGATTTTATTATGCTGGACCATATTTATCAGCGTCTGTTTAGGCAACCGGATGTTAAGCAGTTTATTCTTTTTACCGGGGACAGTCATTTTCAAAGCATAGTTGCGTTTTTGCGCAATTTCAACGACAAAAAAGTGGGCATATATGCCGTGGATGGTTCGATGAGTTCGCTTCTTGCGGAGGCATCAAATTGGTATGTTCGTGTTGTTCCGTCTAACGGCAGGGCGGAAGCAATCAAAACTGCAATCTTGAAAAATTTGGCGTGGGTACGTGAGAAAGCGGAGATAATCCCGACCTTTTCACGCACAGTAAGCGTTGTTGCACGAAAGCATCCGGAATATTCGGAGCAGGATATTTCGTCCGTTTTAAGCAGTATGGTGACTCGAGGGGAAATTCGCCAAGAGGAAGCAATCATCCCATTTTCGGGACATTTGGTTAAGCGTTTGATTCACGTTGAAACCGACGAAAAAACAGAGTAATAAAAGACTTGGGTGGGAAGCCCCGTAGGCTGTCGCATTTGCGGCAGCCTATTTTTGGGCTTAGAACCAATCACAAGGAGCAGGCATAATGGCAGAAGTGCAAACAATTATTCGCACAATAAAGCCGCATGATTATCCGCTATTGGAGAATTTTCTTTATCATGCAATATTCATCCCCGAGGGTGAGGAATATCCCGCCCGTGAAATTATTTTCACGCCGGAAATATACATTTACATTGAAAATTTCGGCAAAGAAAATGACTGCGGTGTTGTTGCAGAAATTGACGGGCAAATTGTTGGCGCAGCGTGGGCGCGAATTATCCCCGCATACGGCAACCTTGACGACAAAACGCCGGAGCTTGCAATTTCGATTTTGCCCGAGTTTCGTGGGCGTGGAATTGGAACAGATTTGATGAACGCTCTGTTTGAAATTTTACGCAAGCGTGGTTTTGCTCGCACTTCATTATCGGTGCAACAGAATAATCCCGCTGTGCGATTTTATCAGCGGCTTGGATATGTAATCACGGACGAAAAAACAGACCACGCAGGGCATGAGGATTTTATCATGGTAAAAAGTTTGGAGTGCGCCCGGCGCACAGCGGATACCGGGTACACGTGTACGAGCGTACGCATTCTCTCGTAGCCGGATTCTGTTTCCGGGCGTATAAAAAAGTGCGCCCGGCGCACAGCGAACACCGAACACCGGGTACACGTTTGCAAGCGTACGCATTCTCTCGTAGCCGGATTCTGTTTCCGGGGATAACAAAAGGCTGTTGCAAAATTTGCAACAGCCCTCTAGGGTGAAGACAAACCGGGGTTGCCGCCCCTACCTCGGGAAAAACTTTTCGGATGCGGGTGACGCGCACGGCACTGTCCCCCACCTCCGAAAAGTATTTCCCGACGGGGCTTGGGCTTCTGCAATTCTGTAAGGGATTTTGCAACAGCCTTTTGTGCGGCTTTTTCGGCTTCAAGAGAATGCGTTACACTTTACACACACTCCCCCGATATCCAACAATGTACACCGGCTTCGAGAGCATACTCACGCCTTGCACACTTGCCCCCGGTTATCGCTGCGGGTCGCACCCGCCGCTATTCGAATTCGCTTTGGGTGATTGTTGAGTTGATTAGGTTGCTGTACCACAGCAGGGCTTCTTTGTAGGCATGGTGTATTTGGTCGATGGAAATATCACGAACCAGTGCCACCCTGGAAATTTCTTTCCAATGTCCAAGCTCGTACTGCTGTACAAAATACAAAACGCTGTAATAATCGCCCTCTTGCTTTAGAAGTGCGTTATGGATTTGCGTAGGTACAAACACCATTTTAAGTGCGTCTTCTATGGGGATTTCCAAAATCACGCCCAGCACGGAGAAAAGTCCCATAAGGAAAAGATTTTCCATGGAGGCAGTTTGTCCAAAATGATGTGCAAGATTTTCGCAAAACTTTGCACGCAGCAGAGAAAGTCGTGTTATTTCGGAAGGGCTGTCCACACAAAGGGCATTTGAAACCGCCGTGGAAACCCATTTTTTTATTTCCTTTTGACCAAGCATTGCGGCGGCCTGGTTGAAGTTTTTAATCTCCTGGTGCGCTTTGCTGGATGTGTTTACAAGGCGCATAAACTGAATTGCCAGTGCCGTGTCCTGACGAATGGTGCGTGTGAATGTTTGAAAATCGAAATCTTCTTGGCTTACGATGTTTAGTAGCTGGATATAGTTGGTTTTTAGGGGCGACAGCGCATTTTGCTTGGTGTTTTTTGCCGTGCCTGCCTTGTAAAACGCCCCGCCATACAGTTCTATCTGGGAGCCGCTGTGCATTCCGATTTGCTCGAACATCTTCTTTTTGGGGATATCGGGGGCAACCACAGTGGCGTGAGGAAACGAACGGTAAACTTCAACCGAGACATCAACCACTTTTTCAGCGGGGGTGTCATACAAAAATATAAACTCCAGGTAGGGTTTAACCGGCAAAATCGCATCCGCATTACCTCTGTAATATGCCGCAAGCCTAAAGCCCATTTCGGAAAAACGCTTGCACTGCTCAACTGCAAGGTCATCAAACACCACATTTTCCCTAAGCAACAATATGACTTTTTCGGTTTCCTCTGTAATTTTCTCATTAAGCGGCGTTAGCAACTGAATTTGTGTGATGGGGATAAAAACGGGAAGCCTTTGTGTAAGTGCGTCTAACCCAACTTCTTCCATGAAATCTATGAAAGGTGAGTCCATTGCCCTATCAAAAGGATTTGACTTTGTGGATTCCAGTATGGCATTGCCGTACTGCGACGCCATGTAATATGCCTCAACAACCATTTTGTCGGTAAAAAGTGGCTTGGGAACAATTAACAAATTCATGGACATCCTGCCCTCTCGGTTGAAATATTAAAAGCACTATACCAAAATAAAGGAATTCGCACAAGTACTTTTTCTTAGATAACGGCAATCGGCTACGGGAGAATGCGCCAGCACGCAAACGTGTTCTCGGCATTCGCCGTGCGTTGCACTTTCAACCGGTTAGTGACACCAACCACTTCGTGTTTGAAATTTGATTTGTAATGAAAATGTCGTTTACTTTTTTCATGAATGGCTCTAAGATAAGTGCGCATACTTTTACTGGGGTGATATTTCTTATGAACAGATTATTTGTAGGACTAATTTTGGCGGCGGTTGCCGTTGTTTTTGCTACGATACCCGCCTTTGGGCTGGACATTTTTTTTGAACATACTCAAAGGGAGGAACTCTCTCGTGGGGTAACATACGAGCGCACACGTATGATGACTTCCCGTGGAATGCTGGATGTTCACACGCTTTTTGTGGATTTGGACGAGCCATATGTAACCATAGGTCCCGTTGCAAGCAACCGTGAGATTGGGCTTAGGGAAACCACATCCCGCCTGATAAGCGATGCAAATGCAATTGCCGGCGTAAATGCCGACTTTTTTACCATGGCACGGCTACACTCCATGTACTACGGCGCAATGGTGCGTGACGGCGAAGTTGTTTCCCTAAACGCACACACATATCCGGTTAGCACTTTTTTTCTGGACACTTACAATAATCCGTTCTTTATGTATATGCGCACCACTTTGCGCCTTTATGCAAACGGCGTACGCCGCTCCAATGTTGTGGGCTACAACTCCGTTGGCGGAATGCTCACAGGGCCTACGGTGATTAGCCGCACAGCAATGGAAACCACTGCGCAAATTGACGCACGTATCGAAAATGTTAGCAAAGTTGTGGTAGAAAACGGCATCGTAACCCGTGTTTCCCTCCCCGGCGAAACGGTTGCTGTGCCGGAAAACGGCTTTGTTGTGCTGTTTCCGTACTACGCATTCCCCTACCATGCAGAATTTTATCGCACCGGCACATCCGTTGAATTTAACGTGGTAACAGATGTTAACGTGGATTTTGCCAGCATACAAGCCGCCATTGGCGGCGGTGCGGCTATTATGCGAAACGGGCAAATTCTTCCCCCCGCAGGCGTTCAGCCAAACCATCGCCACCCTCGCACCGCCGTTGGTGCAACGGCGGATGGACGCATTGTGCTTATGACAGTAGACGGCAGAACCCATTCTGTTGGCGTAACCCATGCGGAGCTTGGCAGTATTTTGCAACGTCGTGGGGTAGTAAACGCCATGCACATGGATGGCGGCGGCTCTACCACCATGGTTGCCCGCCGTGCCGGCGGAACGCACTCTGTTGTAAACACCCTATCGGACGGTTCTCAGCGGCGGGTTACAAACGCTTTGGGCGTCTTTGATAATTCCCCCGTTGGGCAAAAAATCGGCATAGTTCTTGAACCGTCACAAACCCGTGCAATCCAAGGCGTTCCCATATCTGCGGATGTTTTTGGCGTGGATTCTTGGGGCAATCGCATCCCACTGGGCTACATTTTTGAAATCATCCCGGCAGAAATAATTGAAGAAGAGGAAGAAGAACCCGAGCCGGAGGAACTTCCACCCGTTGCGGATTTTGTTATCCGTGAACCTGCACCCGTGCCTACGCCACGCCCCACGCCACAGCCTACAATTATCACCCATCCATCCCCCTACAGCCCCGTATTTTTAAGCGTCCCCGCCGACGGATTTTGGGCGGACTCTATCTATACGCCGCTTCGCACAGGCCGCCACGAACTTCGTGTGACATACGGACAATTTTCTACCACGTCCTACATCGAGGTTTACGCACTGGGAGAATTGCAGTCTCGCCGTCCAATCGTAAGCCTACTTGAAGGCGGGCGAGAGCGGCTGGAATTCTCGGGCATTGCAACAGACGGCACGCAGGTAAATGTCCCCGGCGTTACCCTTTTAACCGTTACGCCAAATTATCTTGGATACTTTGAAAACGGATATTTCGTTGCACAGCGGGGCGGCACGGGTTATATCACCGCCATTGTTGGCGCAGTGCGTGCATACATTCCCGTAACCATAGGCGGCTTCCCATGGCCTGTGAATATGTTTGCAACACCCCCCGGGTTTATCAGCCAGCCACCGGAATATGTTTTCACCCGTGTATCCACCGCCGACCCCGTTATCCGCATGGATTACAATTTCTCAAACACCATCCAAACCCAGGCGGCAAACGTCACATTTTACCCCCCGCTTGAAATCCCCGGCGAGCCTATTGCAATGCGCTTGCTTGTTTACGGAAACGAAAGCGGGCATTGGCTTCGCGCCCGGGTGCGTGACGCAGACGGCACCCATCACAATATCGACTTTGCCCGGGAAATAGACTTTGCGGGATGGCGGCATCTTACGGCAAACCTACCAAATGCACCCACGCCTTTCACCCTAGACCGCATATATGCCGTTTCGCTGGAATCATTAGAGCCTACGCAAAACACCCTATTCTTCCGCAACTTAGAAGCCCTTTACGCACCCAACCACAACCTACCTGTGCCACGAGGCACTGTATTTGCGGATAACCTACGTGTAGCCCGTGATTTTGCGGGCTTGCCCGGCGGATTCACTCACGTGCTTCCCGTACCACGTGCAGAGGACGAGACGGTTTTTTCCGTAGCTCCCCACACAAACCTTGCTGTAGCAACCATGACAGCCCGTGCCGGCGGCATCCAAGCCACAAACATAGAGCAGTGGAGGAATTTCTTGCCCATGCTTCGGGGGCATCACACTTTGCACAACGTAGTAATATTGCTGGACGAAAACCCCAAAGATTTCACCCGCCGCATGGAATACGAGCTGTTCCACACCGCACTAACCATGCTGCGTGACGAGGGACGCACTGTATTTGTAGTATCCGCCACAGGCGAAGAAACAACCATGACCATGCGAGACAACATCCGCTACATTAATCTTGCACAAAACGAATACGCACCAGCCATAATCCGCTTCTTCACAGACCCGATGGGGGAAATTAGATGGACGGATTAATACCTTGGGGGAAAACTTTTTTTGGGAAAAAAAAGTTTTCCCCCAAACCCCCTTTCAA
>Ga0209755_10006310_pt1 | contig 13181 bp, 15 predicted proteins | sample TergutCo191P1_FD_187301 | JGI IMG/M metagenome (GOLD analysis project Ga0209755, IMG submission 187301) | Cornitermes sp. P1 segment gut microbial communities from Petit-Saut dam, French Guiana - Co191P1 (SPAdes) (version 2) | ecosystem: Host-associated > Arthropoda: Insects > Digestive system... | reverse complement strand
GCGGCGGTTCCGTTTCAAACGGCGGAAACGGCGGGACATCGGGCCGCCAAAGGGAAGACGGCACACCGGGCGGTTTCTGCAACATCTTTCGACTTGGAAACTAGGGGGCATATATGGTTTTGATGTTTGACAAAGAGACTTTGGAGGGGCGTTGGTTCAGGGACACTGAATTGGAAACAGGGCCCGAGGACACCACGGGATACACGGACAAGGTTCCCCCTTCGACGGCATACGCGTTTGACGAAGAATCGGGCGAGTGGGTGCAGAAGGAAGCGGGCGAAAGCGGCGACGGACAAATACCCGATGAACCGCCGGCGGATTGACAACGCCTACACCGCGACGGCCTTTTCCAGCTTCTCCCTGGCCGTGGCAAAATCCAGAACCTGGGCGGCGTGGGAATAGTTTTCCATCATGGACGCGGATTTGTGCCCGGCCAGCGCCCGTATCTCAAGATCGCTTATACCGGCAAGCCTTCCAAGGGTGATGAAAGTGTGCCTCGTGCAATGAAAGGACAGGTTGCGGCGTTTCTGTTCGTTGACGTAGTCCGCCGGCGGCGCGCCTTTTCCCTTCCACTCGCCCGGGATGCCTATGGCGGCCAGCTCCATGTCCATGGCGCGCCTGAAGTACGACTTGCCTACCGGCTCGCCAGGCTTTTGGAACGCCCCGAAGACGAGGGAATCGGGCGCGGGGTTTGGCCTCGGGAGGCCTCCCAGTATTCCGGCTACGGACGCGGGCAGGGGAACCGTTCTGGAATTCCGGCGAACCGTCCCGCCCCTGCATTTCGGGGCCTTCGGGCCTTCCCCGTCCACCCAGTTGTTGCGGATGCGGATAAGCCCGTCCCCTATGTCCACCCACCGCAGGCCGCGGACTTCGCCCATCCTCATTCCGCAAAGCGCCCCCAGAAGAACGGCCAGGCGGCGGCGGGGATCTGCCATAGGGGCGGCTATAAGCCCGGCGACCTCGCCCGGGGCAAGCACGCCCTTTTCCCTGGGGCTTTCCGCCGCCTGTTTGACGGAGCGGAACGGGTCGCGCCCCAGCTCCTCGCGGCCGACGGCGTAGCGGACGGCCACGCGCGCGGTCTGTACCACGGCGTTGATCCTGCGGCCCGAAAGCGTCCTTCCGGCCGCGCCTTTTCCTTCCGCCATCCAGGCCATCCAGGCCATCCAGTCCCTGATCAGCCCCGATGTCAGATCCCGCAGGCGCAGCCCGCCAAACCCGGGAAACGGCCTGACGTACCGCAGAACGTTGACGGCGTTCTGCCGCACGTAGTAGGCGGAAAGGGGCCTTTTCCCGACGAGGGCGCACTCCCTGGCGTAGGGGGAGTCAGGCCTCCAAAAGTCGGCAAGGTATTCGGCGAGGGTTCTGTCCGATGTTTTCTGTTCAAAGCGGATTTCGGCGAGCATTTCCAGGGCCTTTCGTTCGGCCTCCCTCCGCCGCTCTTTTTTCCCCTCGGCCCGTATGCCGGTGGAGCGTTTCACGGCGTATCTGCCGGTCTTTTCGTCCCAAAACCGGGCGTACCAGACGGCCCCTTTCTTTGTCTGTTTTTTGAAAAGCGTAAACGGACAGCGCATATCTAACTCCCCTGCCCGAAAGTGTCCCTTTTGGTGTCCCTTTCAGACATTCAGCATGATACGCCGCCCGTTTTCGGGTAGGCTCAAAACCCGTAATTCCTTATCTTGTAAAGAATTACGAAACTATGCGACCTAGAAGACTTGAACTTCCATGCCTCTCGGCACTAGCACCTCAAGCTAGCGTGTCTACCAGTTCCACCAAGGTCGCGGCTATCCAGACTATAGCTTTTTCCGCCGTCCGTGTCAAGCCGCCGCCGGGCGATTCGGCAAAATTCGGGCACGTTTTCGGCTTTCCGGCCCAAGCTCCAAGCTCGGCCCCAAGCTCAGGGCACGAAGATAATCTCGGGTTCAAGCTCGAGGCCGGTCGCCGAGCGCACCTTGGCGGCAAGCTCCAGGGTCAGGGCGCGGACGTCGGCGGCGGTCGCGCCTCCGGCGTTTACGATGATGTTTCCGTGCCAGGGGGCAACCTGCGCTCCGCCGACGCGCAGGCCGCGAAGCCCAAGCTCGTCCACGATTTGCCCCGTGGGCCTGCCGAAGGCGCGGTCGTTCTTGAAGACCGAGCCCGCCGAGGGGAAGCGGTAATGGCCCTTCCCCTCGCGGTCGCGGCGGTATCCGTCCATCTCGGCGCGGATGCGTCCCGGCTCCCCGGGTTCAAGCTTGAACCTGGCGGAAAGAATAAGCGTTTTGCGGCCCTGGAAGGGGCTTAGCTTGTAGCCGAATTCGCCGGGGTCGGCCGGCCGGCGGAAGCGCGCCGGAGCCCCGCCGGAGAAGTCCAGGCCCTCCGTTTCCAGCAGAACGTCCGACACTTCCTTTCCGTAGCAGCGGGCGTTCATCCACACGGCCCCGCCTATGCTGCCCGGCATTCCCGCAAGGAACTCGAGGCCGGAAAGCCCGGCTGCGGCCGCGGCCTCCGCCGCCCCGTCCAGGGTCGTTCCGGAGCGGAAGCCCATTACGCCCTCCCCGAGCGCCGACCCGCCGGACCACCCGCCGGAGTCAAGGACAATCCCGCGGATGCCGTCGTCGGAAACGACTATGTTGGCCCCGCCGCCGAGCACGAAAACCGGAACGCCCTCGGCCCCGGCCCGCCCAAGCAGCGAGGCGGCGAAGGCCGGAAAGCCCTCGCCCGAGGGCCGCAGAAGACAGTCCGCCGGGCCGCCCACCCTAAAGGTGCAGCGGGCCGCCATCGGCTCGCCGTAGCGCGCGTCAAGGGCGCACGGGTTTTGCGCAAGGCAGCCCTCCACCAGGCGCCTGATTTTTTCCTTCGTCATGCCATCGGCTCCCATTGCCTTTTCGCGCCGTTTTGCTTACCTTGTATGGTAGTATGGATTCTCCGTTCACCTTTTTCAACACCCTTGGCCGCAAAGCGCAGGCATTCGAGCCGCTCGTGCCGGGGAGGGTCGGTTTCTACGGCTGCGGCCCCACAGTCTACGACTACGCGCACATAGGGAACCTGCGCGCCTACGTACTGCACGACACACTGGTCCGCGCGCTGCGGCGGCACGGCTACCTTGTGGAGCACGTCATGAACATAACCGACGTGGGGCACCTTTCCGGCGACGGCGACGACGGCGAGGACAAAATGGTAAAAAGCGCGGAGGAGCGCGGCAGGGCAGTGCTTGAAATCGCCGAAACGTACGCCAAAGCCTTTTTCCTCGATACCGACAGGCTGAACATACTCCGCCCGACGACCGTCTGCAGGGCCACCGACCACGTGGCGGAGATGGTCGCCCTGATAGGGCGCATAGAGGCAAACGGCTTCACCTACTTCGCCGGCGGAAACCTGTACTTCGACACCTCCAGGGATCCCGGCTACGGCGCCCTCGCCCTGCTTCGCGGCGGCGAAAAGTCGCGCGCGCGCACCGATTCGGACGCGCACAAGAAAAACCCGCGCGACTTCGTGCTGTGGTTCACCAAAAGCAAGTTCTCCGACCAAGCCCTTGTGTGGGACAGCCCCTGGGGGATCGGCTACCCGGGCTGGCACATCGAGTGCTCCGCCATGGGGATGAAGTACCTCGGCGAAAGGTTCGACATACACGCCGGCGGAATCGACCACATACCCGTCCACCACACGAACGAAATCGCCCAGAGCGAGGCCGCCACCGGCAAAAGCCCCTGCGTAAACTATTGGCTGCACAACGAATTCCTGGTAATCGACAAGGAAAAAATGTCCAAGTCGTCCGGGGATTTCCTTACCCTGCAAAAGCTCGTCGATGCCGGCTATCATCCGCTGGACTACCGGTACTTCCTGCTTGGCGGGCACTACAGAAGCCAGCTCCGGTTTTCGTGGGAGGGCCTCGACGGGGCAAGAAACGCCCGTGCCTCGCTGTCGGACAGAATATCTGCCCTTTCCAAAAAGGCGGACGGCGAAGGCGGCGGGGCGGACGCGGCCGCGAAGCACCTGGAGGCCTTCGACGCGGCGATCCGCGACGACCTCAACACCCCGCGCGCCCTCGCCGGGCTTTGGGGCCTGCTGCGGGATCCCGCGGTTCCGGCAAAGGCCGCGCTGGAGGCCGCCTTCGACATGGACGGGGCGCTCGGGCTCGGCCTGCGCGGCTCCCTCGAGACCGAAAACCGGCCCGGAAGCGGGCTTTCAAAGGACGAGGAGGATGAGATCGGCAGAATCATAGAGGAAAGGGCCAGGGCGAAAAAGGCGAGGGACTTCGCCGGGGCGGACGCCCTCCGGCAGGGCCTGAAGGAACGGGGAATAGTCCTGGAGGACGGCCCCGGCGGAACCACATGGCGGGTGTCCCGCGAACCGGGATCCGGAACGCCGCATAATCGGTGATTGTCCGGACATGGCTGTAACAAACAATGGCAAGGCTTGTTGTATTATGAAAACGGATGCCAGGGAAGGGAAATGACGGACGCGGAATTCCGCAGGGTATACGATTCCGCCTTCCCCGTACTGTACAGGGTGGCATACCGTATAGCCGGATCGGGGGAGGCGGCCGAGGATTTGTGCCACGACGCGTTTTCCCGACTGCACGAAAAAAACATGGTTTTTCCCAATCCGGACGAGGCGACCTACTGGCTTATCCGGGTGGTCAAAAACGCCGCGCTGAACTACGCAAAACGCAAGCAGCGCGAGCGCAGGGCATACCAGCGGGCGTTCAAGGAGGAGACCAAGCAGGCCGAGACCGGGGAGGGGCTGCTTGTAAAGAAGGAAACCAGGGGCGAGGTGACGGAGGCGCTCAACAAGCTGCCCGACAACCTGCGCATAGTGCTGGTGCTGAAGGAATACGCGGAGCTGAACTACAAGGAAATCGGCCGGATGCTTGGAATAAGCGAAGGAAACGTCAAGGTAAGGGTTTTCAGGGCGAGGGAAAAGCTTGCGGTCCTGTTGCACGGGATAGTGCAGGACGGCAACCCCCGCGCTGAAAAAGGAAGGAAGACAAAAAAGTGAACAGAGCGTGCCCAGATCGCCAGATGATTTCGGTTTACCTCGACGGGGAGCTTCCGTCCCCCTGGAAGGAGAAGCTGGAAAGCCACGTTTCGGACTGCCGGGAATGCGCCGAGCGGATGGAGGCGTACAGAAGCGTCTCTTTTGGATCCGCAGGGGCGGGGGAGGACGCGGAAGGCGCCAGCGACAGGGTCTGGCAAAGGCTTAACGCCTCCATGAAGGACGGCAAACGGCTTTCGCGCCGCAGGGCGATATGGCGGCGAAGCGTCTCGCTGCCAATCCCGGCTGCGGCTGCCCTGATCGTCTTGGTAACGGCGCTCGCCCTGATAACGGCCGGCCCAAGGACCGACGGGATGTCCGCCGTAAGCCTTGCCACCGAAACCGAGTTCGATCTTCCCGCAAGCGACATGGAAAGCGTCATGGAATACCTTATCGGGCGCAGCGGAAGCGAGGTGCTGATGATGCGGCTGCCCAAATACGAAAGCTTCGTAAGCAGCGGCGAGCCCGCGATAATAAGGGCCGCGGACTACTCCCGGCAGATAGCCAGCTGGCAAGGACGAAGAAGGCACTGACATGCGCCATTTGTGCATACCGTTTTTCTGCATAATCCTTGCGGCGAACGCCGCGACGGTACGGGCGGGCGAGCCGGAAACCCCCGAGGATTCCGGCGAAATCCCCGCCATGGACGGGACGGCTTCCGGGGACGACGCCAGGCACGGCAGGTTCCTCCGCCAGACAAGGCAGGCCGTCCTTCTGTGCATCAACGCCCGCATCATGGGACGCGACCGCGTGGTTTCGTGGACCGAGACCCACAGGAAAATAACGAAACCGGGAAACCCCGTGGAGCTGAAGCTTGTGGGCGCGAACGTGATCGTCGCGGTGCAGTTCACCCCCTACGTCCAGCGCGGGGGAACCCGCACGATTCTAGTTGCGCAGGGGCAGGTATGGATGGAAACCCCGGACCGGGGGGGCATCCGCTACCACGCCTCTGTGCAGACGATACCCGTAAGCTTCGGCGACCCGATCTATTTCTTTCCCCTGGGGCCCGTGCGCGAGGGCGCGCCGTCGCTGGAAGTCATGCTTACCATCTACCCGTATGAAGACGGCGACGAAATCTAGCCCCCCCCTCCGGGGAGGGAGGGGGCCGTTTGTCCGCGCCCTCCCCGTTCTTGCCGCGCTTGTTTTGCTTGCCGGATGCAGGGAAAACGACCCGGTGATTTTTTCGATTTACCCGCACATAGGAACCCTGGGGGAGCCCGTCACCATACTCGGCTCGTTTTTCGGCGCCGAGCGGGGCGCGTCGTACGTCACCATAGCCGGCTCCCAGCCCACCGGAACCGCCTACCTGGAATGGCACGACAACAGAATCCGCCTTAGGGTTCCCGAGCTGGGGGACGCCGGGCTTGTCTTCGTCCACGTCGGCGGCAGAAGAAGCAACGGCGTGCTGTTCGCAAACCGCGCCACGATGCCGGCGGCGGCAAACGACGGCAGGGCCGGCCTCGGGCCAGTCGCAAGCTCGGCCTCGCCTTCGGCCGGCGCCGTGGGCTCCCTCGTAACGATAACCGGGGGCGGCTTCGGAAACTCGCGCGGATCCGGCGGGGTGTTCTTTTCGCGGATCCCGGAAGCCGGGGCCGGATCGTGGGCTTCCGTTCCTGGCTTCATAGAGGCCTCGGAAGACGAGTTTGGCTACGAGCTTTGGAGCGACCGCGAGATACGTGTGCGCGTTCCAAGCGGGGCCGCCTCCGGCTACCTGGAGGTGCGCACGGCAAGGGGAAGGTCCCCCCCGCTGTTCTTCGAGGTAAACGGAAGCCCGGGGAGCAAAACCTTCGCCGACAGGCGCAGCTTCATGTTCACGTACTCGGTCAACATAAGGGCGGACAGCGCGCAGCCGCCGAACACGCTGCACCTTTGGGTGCCGTTTCCGGCGGCCTCGCCCGCCCAGACGAACGCAGAAATGCTTTTCAGCAGCCCGGAGCCTTTCATCAAGGAATACTTCGGCACGAGCCTTTACAGGCTGGACAACCTCGTAACGGGAACCGCCGCGGACGTAAGCGTGGCCTGGACGGTGGACGTATACGGGGTGCGCACCTCGGTAAGACCGCAGGACGTGCGGCCAGACGCGGCCTCCCCCATGCGCGAGGCGCACACGCGAAGCTGTCCAAGGCTGCCCTCGGACGACCCGCGAATGGGAAGCCTTGCCGCCTCGATCGTCGGCGGGGAGACAAACCCTTACCTCCGGGCCAGGCGGGTCTACGAATGGATGCTGGGCGGAAACATAACGTGGGAGCAAAGGTCGCAGGGCGACGTTTTCACGGCGAAGGAAACCGGGCGGGCCGACCCCTTCCTTGGCGCGCTTCTTTACGCAACCCTGCTCCGCGCCGCCGGCGTTCCGGCCCGGCCGGTCGCCGGGGTGCTCGTGGGCCGCGACATGCGCACGGCGAACCACCACTGGGCGGAATTCTGGATCGACGGCTTCGGCTGGATTCCTGCGGATCCCGCGATGGGGGCCGCGATGGCGGCCGGCGCCGGCAGGGGCCCCGTTCCCCCCGCCTTCGTTCCCCTGCCGTCGGACGCTTTCCCCGACGCCTACTCGGAGGAAGGCTTCGACGCGGCGGCCTTCTACTTCGGCAACGTCGACAGCGGCAGAATCGCGTTCTCGCGCGGCTTTACCGACCTTTCCCCGCTGGATCCCCGAGGCCGCACGGTAACGCACGTGAGATCCTACGCCCTGCAGACTCTTTGGGAGGAGGCCATAGGCGGCATAGAGTCGTACTCCAGCCTCTGGGGGGATATCATAATTACCGGAATGACGGCACAATAAAGGCATGACGACGGTTGTTTCACTGGGCGGCTCCATAGTGGCCCCCGACGGCGTGGACTGCGGATTCCTGAAGGGGTTCGCGAAGCTCGTAGGCGACTTCCTGGAAGAGGACTCCGGGCGGCGCTTCGTTTTCGTGGTGGGCGGCGGAGGCCCGGCCCGCGCCTGGCAAATCGCCTACCGCGAAATATGCGGCAAGGACGCCTGCGACGACGAGGCGGACTGGATCGGCGTGATGGCCACAAGGCTCAACGCCCGGCTCGTAAAGGCGGTGCTGGCAAAATGGTGCGTCCAGGAGGTCGTGACCGATCCCACGGCCGCGCCTCCGATCTCGGGCGGCGTGCTCGTGGCGGCCGGCTGGAAACCGGGCTTTTCCTCGGACTACGACGCGGTGCTGCTTGCCGAACGCTTCGGCGCAAAAACCGTCGTCAACCTTTCCAACATAGAAAGGGTCTACACCGCCGACCCCCGCAAGGATCCCGGCGCAAGGCCGCTGGACAGCGTGTCCTGGGAGGATTTCCGCGCCATGGTGGGCGAGGAATGGGCGCCCGGAAAAAACGTCCCCTTCGACCCCGTAGCCAGCCGCCACGCCCACGAAAACGGCATAAGGGTAATCTGCGCCGCCGGCAGGGATCTTGACAACCTGGGAAAAATCCTCCGCGGCGGCGACTTCGTCGGCACCGTCATAGGGTAGGCCAAGACCAATGACGGTATATCCCCAAGTCCTTCTTGGCTGAGGGCTTCTCCGTCATTGCCCTATCGCGGAATGTATATAGTAGGGAAAAAACCAGAAAAAAAGCACTCTCTCATTCCGTGACAAACCTGCGTGTTATGATGGACCCATGGACAAAGGTTGGAAAAGCGTACTGCGGCTCGACAAAAACAGCGCGGGAAGGGATTTTGCGTGCGGGGATATCCACGGGTGTTTCGACGATCTTGAACGCGAACTGTGGAAGCTCCGTTTTGACAAGGCGGCCGACAGGCTTTTCTGCGTCGGCGACTTGATTGACCGGGGGCCCAGCTCGGAGCTTGTGGCCGACTACTTAAACAGCCCTTGGTTTTTCTCGGTTATGGGAAACCACGAGCTTATGTTTTTGATGGCAAACCGGGACACCCCGGAGCGGCACTCATATTTTCACAGCCATTTTCTTAACGGCGGGGAATGGGCCTATGGAATGCCAAAACAAAAATACGACGCAATCCAGGCCACAGTCCAAAAGCTTCCCCTTGTAATCCGGGTCGGAAACGCCATCGTCGTCCATGCGGCCCTGCCGGCGGTGGAAAGCCTTGGGGAAATCGAAAAGGATCCGGCCCCATACACGGAAACGATACTGTGGTTTCGGGGAAGGTATCCCGCCGTCAACGTTCCCGGAATAGAGCGGATATACGCGGGCCACTCCATCCTGGAAAGACCGGAACGCGTCGGAAAATACGTGAACATCGACACCGGCGCTTTCTTGAGGCATTGGGGAGAACGCGGAAAGCTGACTGTGTTGGAAATCGGAAAGGATGACTGACGCCGGCGACGCTTTGGCTTAAAGCTTGTCCGCCAGGGAAAGCATTTCGTCGTAGCTGGACTTCATGGCCGTGGCAAGCTCCCGCAGGGCGACAATGCTGCCGGCGGTTTCGGGGCCTTCGACGGACAGATCCTTGAGAATGTCGGAAAGCCCCGTCATGGTATACGTGAACCCGTTTATTTTCTCGTATATTTCATAAACAAGATTGCCGGCGACGCCCTGGCGTCTGGCTACGGCACGGCCGCCGTTGGTCGTTCCCGTCGTAATCGAATGCAGCCTGGAGGCCAGGAGATGCACGTTGTCGTCGATATCCTTGACAAGTCCAAGGGCAAAACAGGTGAGCGCCTGAAGCTGCCTCGCCTTTGAGCCGGCGGCGGCGTCCGGCATTTTGAAATACCCTTCCGGGCACGGATTGGTGTGGGTCATGGTCTCTCCTTCACTTTTTGTTACCCCAATTTTGCCCGCACAACGTCCGGAACGCAATACGATTCAAGCCAAATTGTGTGGAATGCGTTTGAAATTGCGCAGAAAGCCAATCGATATGGAACCATATCATGAAAATATTGGCATTTCATATATAATTAGGGTAGACCAAAGAAATCCGGAGGAATATAGTGGGGTATGGCGAAGATAAACGTTCTGATATGCGACGACGTGCAGGACGACGGAATCGGGCTTGAGCTGGCGATAAAGGCCGCCGGCGTCGGGGCAAACTGCCGCCGTTTTGAAAAAGGCGCGGACGCGCTTTCCCATTTCAAGGCAGGCTCAAAAGTGGACGCGTGTTTTCTCGACATCGTTATGCCGGAAATGAACGGCGTAGAGCTTGCCAGGCAAATCCGGAAAACGGAAGCCGGCGGGGAAACGATGTGCGAAATCGTCTTTCTTAGCTCTTCCAACGAATTCGCTTCGGAGTCTTTTGAGGTAAGGGCGTTTTCCTATCTGCTGAAGCCGCCCGACCCGCAAAAGGTGGCAAACGTTCTTAGGGAAATAATCGCCGGGAAAAAGGCCGCGGACGTTTCAGGCATTCCCGTTTCGACAAAGACCCTGACGAAGTTTTTGTACTTCCGGGAGGTCTCGTTTATCGAGGTGATAAACTACAAGGTTTATTTCCACCTAGTCGACGGAAGCGAAATCGCGCTCGTTTCCACGCTGGGCGCGATATTGCCGCGGATTCTGGAGGACAAACGCTTCGCGCAGTGCCACAGGTCGTTTGTGGTAAACATGAACGACGTCAACAAAATACGGGACAACAGCGTGCTTATGTATTCCGGAAAGCAGGTTCCCATATCAAGAACCTACGCCAGTTTTTGCGACAAATATATTGAATACATTTTAACGATTGGGAGGGTGGGTATTAACCGCAAAAAATGTTTGCACTCAAAACGGAGGGCCTTGGATGGCGTCTGAGGCGGACTGGAACCTTTTGCTTTCGCTGATGGCGGTTTTCTCGACCATCAATACCGTGGGGGCGCTGACGATATGCCTTCCGCGCAGGCGTTCCCTGTCTTTCACGGTTGCCGCCTTTGCGGTATTCAACGCGGCGCTTCTTACGGCCAACCACTTCACCGGATACATGGCGCGGCTTCCTGTTTCCAACAGCTGGCTGTACCTGCCCCTGGTGCTGGCACTGTTCAGGGCCCACGTTTTCCAGATATTGTTTTCGTTTTTTTCGCAGACGTTTATTTCGCTCGCGCTGACCCTGCTTTTAATCATGGCGTTTGGTTTTTTGGGGTTTTACGGAAGCGCCGAGTATTTTGTGATGATGCTTGTGGCGGTTGCCGTCGTTTTTGTCTGCTATATCGTGCTCGTGCTTCGCTTCGGCAGGCCACTGTTAAAAAAACTGTTCAACGGGGGAAGCAGGGCCGAATGGGCGCTGTATTCGGCAAGCGCTTTTATTGCGCACACGTTTTTGTTCGTTCTTTGGAGGGTGCACGAGCAAAACAACCTTCTGCATTTTGGCGCGCTCGTTTTTCTTATATGGAGCTTTGCCATTTTGTGTTACGCCATCATCAACACGCACGAGAAAACCAGGAAGCGGCTCGAAGCCGACTACGCAAGGGAGATAATCGCGTCCGGCGAAGAGCATTACCAGAAAATGCACGGGCTGTTTGAAAAGCTGCGCATCATGCGGCACGACCTAAAATACCACCAAAACGTGTTGCTGGACTTCATGCAGAAAGGCGAAACCGGCAGGGCAATCGAGTACCTCAAGGAACAGCAGGCCGAAGCCATGCAGCACGGGCCGATGCACTTTTGCGAGAACCAGGTGATAAACGCGCTGCTGGCATGGTACGCGGGGCGGTATGAAAAATCGCGGATTGGCTATGCGTTCAAGGTGGCGCTGCCGGAAAAGCTTTCCGTTTCCGACTACGACATGTGCATCGTCATAGGCAACCTTCTTGAAAACGCGCTGGAAGCCAGCCTGAAGCTGGCGGACGGCAGAAAGGTAGATTTGGACATAGCCCTTCACAACGGGCAGCTTGCCCTGAAAATCCGCAACAACTTCAAAGCCCCTCCCCCCGGAAAGCTTCAAGCTGCAGCCGACGAAGCCGCGAACGTTTTGGCGGTTTCGCCGGACGGCAGGGGCCTTGGCCTGCAAAGCGTCCGGATTGTAACGGATCGCCACAAAGGGAAGCTGTTCATAAAGCGGGGCGAAAACGTTTTTAGCGTTACGGTGCTGATCGATCTTGCTTTACCTCCCCCATAAAGCTGGCTCTGGGGTTCCTTCGGCCTATAAACCCCACTCGACAAATTCGAGGCCGCGTTCCGCCATCTCGATCAGGGACGAGGCCCTTAGCCTAAGAAACCTTCCCTGCTCCCCGTGTTCCTCCAGCACTCCGACAACCTCCACCCATGCGTCGTCCGGGAACGGTTCCATTCCGTCGGGCAGCAGCACCTCTAGGCCGATTGGCTCGAAAGAGCAGCAGGTAAAGGTATACCGAACAACGACATGATAGTCGTTGCCCGTTTCGAACCAGTTGATCGTTCGGAAAACGCCCTCGTATCGGATTGTCCGCCCCAGATAGTCCTGGCGGTTCATGAAAATATCCTGAATCTGGGTGACAAAGAAACGGTCGCCGATTACAAGAACATCGCCGTCGTTTACGCAGCCCGCAAAGATAAAAGCGATTGCGAGCACCCCGATGGTTTTTCTCATTACGTTATACCTCCGCATTTTCCCGCTTGCCGTCGCCGCTTTCAGGAAAACTCAAAAACGCATTTGCCAAGGCGCACGCTCGACGGAGGCGCCGTCCCGTTCCGCCGCCGCAACCATGGACGTGGCCCTTATCCGCAGGAAGTCCCCATACGGGCCGTATTCCTCCAGCACGCCGGTTATCTCCACCCAGTCGCCGTCCCGAAAAGGTGTAGAGCCGCGCGGAAAAAATATCTCGAAACCTACCCGCTGTTCCCCGCAGCATGGGCTAAACGCGTACCGAACAACGAAATGGTAATCCTGCCCCGATGGCGGCCAGTGGTCTATTCGCAGAATGCCCACATACCGGATTGTCCGCCCCAAATAGTTCCGGCGGTTCATTTCGATTCTGCGAACATGTGCGTCAAAAAAACCGTCGCCTATGACAACGACATTGACATCCGCGCCTATGCGCCAAACCGCGATCAGGGCGAACGCAAGGATCGCTGCAGTTTTCCTCACGGCCTTATTCCCCCGCGCTTCACGATTGCAATCACGCTAAAGGCCGCAAAGACCACAAGATTGACCCCCACGACGCTGGCCCCGGGCGGAAGGTCCAGCCCGAACGAAAAAAGCATTCCGATAAAGAAACACACAACTCCGATGATCGCCGCCGTGATCACCACTGACAGAAAGCGTTTGCACAGGCGCATTGCGCTAAGTGCGGGGAACAGGGTCAGGC
>Ga0209755_10006309_pt1 | contig 13183 bp, 6 predicted proteins | sample TergutCo191P1_FD_187301 | JGI IMG/M metagenome (GOLD analysis project Ga0209755, IMG submission 187301) | Cornitermes sp. P1 segment gut microbial communities from Petit-Saut dam, French Guiana - Co191P1 (SPAdes) (version 2) | ecosystem: Host-associated > Arthropoda: Insects > Digestive system >... | reverse complement strand
AAACACTTGTATAAAGATTTTTGTCACTGATCCCTCGCAACAAATTATAGAATCGAATTCTATTGCACCTCTGTGTTTCACATTGCAAAAAGTCAAAAAAGCATATTCTGCTTTATTGCCCTCATGAAACAGACTCCACCACGCTGAGCGATATAAGAAGACCGAAAACAGCAGTATTCATGCCCTCTCAATGTATAAGAAATCATTACCAAACATTCGTTAAAAAATCCCTTTAGTTACTGAAAATCATTATTACGCAAGACCTCCTCCAATTACACAGTAATATTAAGGGTCGTGAGTTGGCAGCAGCATCACAGACGGAAGTGACATCGGCCAGAGCGCCTCGGTACACATTCTGAAGTAGCTAACAACAGAATGCTATGAAAGTGAAGAGCAGTTCTCACTATGCCTGCGACTTGTACGAAGATTCTGCTCTGTCTGGGATAATATACCACAGCAGTTTAGCAGAAAAAGAGTATTAGAACAAAGCGCAGTAATGGAGTACACATAAGAACTTACAACATATAACAATTAACCAGTTCCATGGAACAGATTCAGTTTTCGGAAGATGACTGTCGATCAACCGATCGAGAAAGATCTTGAAGCAAAGATGCCTCCCTAATAAAAGTCCGGATTATTAGCCGGCGCAGTTCATTTATGTTTCTGCCATGATATGAAGAATGAAATTATTATATTGATTATTAAGTTACATAAGGATATATTTCCATTACAGAGACTATACTTCCTCTAATGAGATAAGAAAACTTCTATAAATTTTAAACAGTTGGAATGGATAAGACATTTGCAAAAAAATCTACTCTGAAAACATAAAATTTCAAAACTTAAGCATCTGGCCATAGACAGAGATATATATAGTATTTATCTGGATCACAAAAAGCAGAAAATTACAGAACACTACTGTTCCTCCTAGGAACTTTCTTGTCACCATGACAATGGATTTTCGGATTCCATATAAGGAGATGAAGGTCTTGACTGGCTCAATATAATTAACCCTTAACTTCACCACACGAACTCCACTCCACAGCGCAGTTGAGATTTCAAAAGGACTATGCCCATAATACAGTTTATTTATATTTTAAATTTCCTATGTCAAACAACATGTTTCCAAAAATCCTGTATAAGAGGAGAGCCCCATGTCACACTCGTTTCTATAAATCGTAAAAAATCTGCATCTTGATGCAAAGATACTTACTGTTACCACGGCAATAATAGAGTTTCAGGTTCTATAAAACGCCGGGGACTTGATTAGTTGAGCGAATGTCAGTTTTTCAGAAAGTATTTTCCTCCCCGGATTTGGCTTCATGAGTTGGCAGCTGAGTTAACAATGACTCACCAACCAATCATACTTTTTCTTAAGGTAAGGCTGAATTTACGAATTACAACAGAACACGCCTTTAATCATCTTAACGGTCATAGATATATAAAATCCCTGCACCACAAGGCGAGTCGGCTGTATGCCACTTCAACTTAATTATACTTTCAACCGACACTTAAGCCAGTACTGTAACATTGCCCCCTGCAGGGGAGGCCAATGCTTCGAAGAAACTTCTTATTTTGAGCAAGGAATGTTCATTTACGGTGCATATGCCAGGAAATAAAACGCCATGAAACAAGTGCAGCCTAAGTTCTGTAAAAATTCTCCTGCGACAACAGCGCTCTATAAAAGAATAATGCATGGAATAATGGAAAACTATCGAACAGCAGTCTCAGTGGTCCACAAAAACAAAAATTAAAACTTATGTGTACGATGCATGGTTGACACCACGTAGCAAAATAAATGGCAAAAATAACAGATAATGTTACGAAAATCCCGATGCATTGCGTAGTTTACGTCACCATGAAGTGTCACCGGTGTGCGCAAAATCATAGGGTCCGTGACTTTCAAAGCAACAAATTCAGACTGTTACGTCAAATGACACCTTCAACAATTGTTCAGAGAATTAAGAAAAGAAGAGGAAAGTAGTATAATCCACATTCTAGCAAGGAATGACAAATAATGTTCAAACAGAAACTGCCAAACTTTCACGACATTAGCTCTGTCGTATGGCACGAAATATTTTCATAAACTATGAGACCGGCTACGGAGCTAGAGGTCCATACTTGGAGTTTATTCCATGGAAAAATCTAAGTTGAACTGCAGGGGAGATAGGGATACCGAAATCACCGCCGAGGCAAGATTCGTATACAGTCAAACTGCCACGACAGATGTGCTGAGAGCAGAAATTAGTGAGACGTTCTGCATAATTCATCTTGGTACAAGACTGTGGGTTGATATAAGCATACGAAGTACAGATCTTGCGTAGATTTTGAGGCTGATGGGGCATATAAAGTGAGAATCCAACAGTGTTTTGGCAAACACGTAGGTTGCAATTACTGGACTGGATCGATACCTTGCGAGACGGGATACTCCTCCCCATTACACAAAACTGAATGACAGTGTACTTACGGCAGTAGTAATTCAGACACAGACATGTTCCTATTAATGCCTTCTTGCAAGAACGTAGCAAATGACACGTATCGCTGTATCTAACATTCTTGAGAAATCCATTCTGATTGCTATCACTAAACACCTACATTTTTATTATGCAGCTTGTGACGGGAGGTAAGTTGCTGCTTGTCCAAAACTGATTAAGTTACTAGTGACTAATTTAAGTTTTGGATGGCCGGAATTCAATTCCTGGCATTTAAAGTGAATTTTATCTACATTAGTGTTCCCACAGTGGTTCTGAGTCTCACATAGCTTGCTACATAAAGGAAATAAAGACTGAATGAGGTGTGGAGCTGACTACTCAGCTGTGTCCAGTTCCAATGTTCAAAATGCCTGCAGTGGTGTTAGTCATACCGGCATTCCCTACGTGTTTTCAGAGGATGACATTTAATTTGCGTGTGTACTTTTGCGAATATTCAACCTGTAGGGGTCAGAATTGCACAAATCATGTAATTTTTGCTAAATACCCAGAATATTAAATTTAATAAAGACCCACTGAACAATCCTTGAACATGATAAAAAAAGATACCATCTTCCAATTTCATTTTCACTCAGTGCTCTCAGGGCACGGCACAAAAAATTTTAAACTGGAACAAAAATTCAGCATGAAGTAATGATGATATAAATACAATAAACTCCAGTCCTCTGGTAGGTTTCATAACAACTAGCGCACCGAATGATGATAAATAATGTAAGCAAATAGAAGAATATAGATTGCCAGTGGGCCAAATATCAAATGTTAAGGACGTTGACTCTTTTATACAACTGTACACTCTCTGATGATGGCCCAGTGAGGACCGAAAAATGTAGAAGTTTATGTATCTTAAAACGTTATTGTAATTATAGCGAAGTGCGAGCATTTTATTGGTTTACATTGTAACAACTGGACATGGAATGCTTTTGCTCGCTACATTCCCATTCAAGAGGTTAGCTGAGAGTTGTGCATTGTACAGACACGCCCCACAGCTTGCATGTACTGTACAACAATTGAAGAGAGTACTGCCACAAACATGTGGCTCTCTCAAACGAGAAAGTTATTTCAGGGGAGAGGAACGACTATGGAGATTACTTTTATCGGTTCATGCTGTCAATTAGAAATAAACAGCAGATAGATGGTTGAGATTTAGACGTGCAGCTCCTCGCAAAATATTTAGGCCTTAGGTCTTACTTGCCCTTACCTTCAAGTGGTGATACGTGTTTATGTACACTTTATATTTAAATGGTCACTAAAGTCGCTTATTTATTCCACTATTTCAGTTGTGTCATAACGCAGCTTAAAAAAGTACATTCTGCACTCCGCAATAGAGCACACCAGGAGCAGCTACAGATTCTCCGAATCGCAACTTCAGATCCCTCAATTACATTCACACATCAAAGTAAACGTAACAGGTTACAGCGTTTACGCAGTGTGTAATTCCTTCTGGAATAATGAAACTCCATTGTAATGAGTTTTAATGAATACTGCGACATTTATAGGAAGTGTTAAAGAGGAAATTCAGAAGAATACAAAAAGCGAAAAATATCTTTAAAAAAACATTGTTATTAATTCAGGTTAAACAAAATGGTTGCTTCACACATATTCTGCACAAATAATTCTCCTACATAAAAATCAATGCCTGCCAAAAAGTAAACTTCTCCTGCACTCCTCTTTCCTTTGGTTACTTCTGTCTAACTGTAATTAAAGCCAATTACCTATAAGTATCCTTTGTCTCTAAGCAACTATTTACGGTTTATTACACAATGCAACAGATTTTGTGTTCGCAAGTCTTGCGTCCTGCTTCACCAACGCCGTAAATAAGTACAAAACAAGTACGAAGAAACATCGTTTATCTGCGAGATGCTTAATCTAATAACAAGTGAAACTAACTATTTATGTACTTCAGGTTCGTGATGTTTATATGCACAGACTTCGCTCCTGTTCTCTTCAGATTTGACAAATATATGGACGTTATTCTACATCAACAATTCGCAGCGGCTGCTACAACTGGAATAAAATCCCATATTAGCTACTGAAGTATTTGTACTGTTTAGATGTTACAATATCTTACGACTGGAATTACTGTTGCTGGCGTTTTTTTTTCGATGGAGTAATATAAGCCACGCAGTATCATCTAAGTAACTTTTAGAGATCATCTTCTCTGAATACGGGTGTCAGTGCCGAAACACGTTGTAAATTGGTGATGTACAATAACACACATATACCTGTTCAAGATTTACTTCAGTCCCAAGACATACTTGTTGCATTTAACATAAAACTTTATTAATAATTCTTAATTTTTTATTGCCACTTACGTATATTATTAATCTTTACCGTGTAAAAATTTTGGTATTCCTTTTAATATTGTCCTCCTATTTACATCCAGTACGTAAAATGCTTCCTTCGAGTTATCCTAATAAATTTCCGGCCTTTTTGGTTCTATATGCAAAATAAATGTCTCGGAGTTTCTCAATTTCTTTCACGTGGTCGAGACAGTGTTATCCATTGAAAGCTTAAGCTATCATGTACCTGAATATACATTCGTTTATATCGTAAGTTACATGCCGTAAAGTAGATAAAATACATTCTCCAGTTCATCTTCTAAAGCCCTCAATCTACAGTCATTTATTAAGGTGAAAGGCTGTTTCACAATCATGTGAAACAAAAGATCAATTTCTAATCTATAGAAAACTACGAAATTCCACAGAACAGCTTCTTCTTAATGCAGTTAGGGTCGCTCAACCAGTCAAGGAATTTTGTTCCTAATTTCAGGAGAAGACAAAAGGTTCCAAATTGTGAGAACTTTAAAAATAAACAAAGAAGGAAGAGAGGAGTACGAACAAAACTCCGCTACTAATTTCTTCCCCAGTGTAAATTTAATTTGCTACTTTTCTCTTCAAATATTTAAACTGTGCAGCAGATTCGAAGTACTATAGATTTGTTCCCCATTCCACACAGCGCAAGGTAATTCATTGACTTGCACGCCTATGATCAGCGTATAAGAGGGCAGCAATACTACGTCTAGCTTATACGCAAGTTGTTGGAAGTCACGCCATAGGAGTTATTATGGCTAAGTATAGCGCAATCAGAGACTGAAACGCATCACACGGCTGCAACCGCTTTATTTACACGTACCACAAACACACTACGGCTAACGTGTCCTGAAACAACGCTTAATAATGTGGAAGGGAAAAATGCCATTATTATTTATTTCGTTTGTTTTGCACCGTGCATTGTAGCATAATTATACAATACAAACCAACAAAACGCACATTTTCTAAATTAATATTTTAATTTTTAACTTTTTTGTGTCTTCTACATGTTTCGAAACCGAAGGTTCATCTTCAGTAAGACGGTTGTATATATAATTATGGTACAATACGAGGTACATGCTGATATTAAAATAAAAAGGCTTTTACAAGAGATCTAAGTTTTATATTCTCATGTTTTAAGTTTTACGTATCATACATTTAACTATTGTTTTTTATGTTCACATCGATATATTTAAAAAGTTCACATTTTTTATACTTAGATAGTTTATAAAAGCCTTTTCTTGTAATTTCAACCTGTACAACGTAGTGTACCAGAACTGTATATACAACCGCCTTCCTGAAGATGAACCCTAGGTTTCGAAACATGTAGAAGACAAAAAATTAAATAAAATTAAAAAAATAGAATATGAATTTATAAAATGTGCATTTTATTGGTTTTTACTGTATAATTACATAGCCATTATTCTTCTGAGGCACATTTCGTGTATTTTCCTACGCTCATCCGTTGAATATTTATTACGATCCTATTGAGAACAAACTAATGTAATTCAACATAAAGGTCATGATCAACAATGTCGTTTTCTGCTTACAAGCAAAAATTCAATGTTAGATATTTTGTAATTCAATAAAAAAAACACAACTTGTAAACCTAAACGTAGCTGTGTGGGGCAGAGTTCTCCTTCAGAAGCTAACAATCGCTGGCTAATTTAGTTAAAAATTATTTTTCTTTTACCAGACCCGAAGTTTCATTACTTTGTTCGCAGGAAACTACGACTATGCTATAAAATTCAATTCAGTAACATTACTCACACTACATTATTTATTATTCTGCAATGAGGTTATTCCCTGTGATAAGTACAATTCTCAATTTCGAATCCATTTATTTAACACAGATTCTCACCATGTTAGTTTATTTCGCTGATATGCAGTTGCGTCTGCAACAAATTCGGATGCTCGCGCACAACATGGCGTTATTCCTTCACTACATCCGTTATCTTTATAAGATCTGAGTTACAAAAATATTTGTTCGTTACAATCTTATTACTACTAACTGCGATCACATTGCCAACAAAAAAAAATCGGAAAAGAAGTAAATGTTAATTTGTCTAAATAATAAATTGCTAAATTATACACCCACACATGGCAGTTGAAGAAAATATAATTTGAAGTTGCAAGCTACAAATAACGGCTGAAGAGAACATATACATATACTACGCTCCTCAGAAAAGCAACTATTTACGTGACGTCATACACCGGAAGGCTTTAATATCCATCAACACCGCTGTGGAAACCTCAGACCTCGCAAAACAGAATTTAATAAAGTGCAAAGTAACATCCGGCAATCCCAGCAGTATGAACATCTGTTCAGTCTGCCTGGTCCCTTTACTTCCTTGGTACAGAGTTTTATAAGTGCTAGCGGAGATGAACAAAGAACGTTACAAGTCAGCCACAGCGAGGTCGCAGTTTTTTAATATATTTGGTTTCGAATGCATACCCAAAATATATTTCTCTCGCCATCGAACTAACGCCAAGCATAACTCAGAACGGGGCGTCTTCTCATCATTTATCAGTATCTAAAAACCATCACACCATCCATTAGCATAGAAACAACAGCCAGAATAATAGTTCACAAAAAACTGTTTGGTCGTCCCTCGTGTTACAGAGCCTTCTTCTAGTCAGGCCACACAAAATGGACGGCTAACTGAACTACAGCTGACGCTTATATTTCTTGTTGCTCTCCCTCCATTGAAATTTAATCACTTTTCGGATACATGAGTAAGAAATCTTATTTTCAACCGGAATTTTAGAAACACTTCCGAAACTTCATGTAAGTGAACCATGTCTCTTGGAATGGACAATTATCTGTATAAAAAAAGTAATCAGGACGTAAGTACTTTAGAAATTCATTCCTTGCCAATTTCGTCAGGAAGACTCTGTCACAGGAATACAAGCCCTCCTGCTTTAAACATCCGTTCGTCACGTTTGGAAGTCTGTCTAAAACGACCTTCAATAACACCAGATTTTAAAAATACTTCCCTTAAAATACTTCAAGCAGCAATTTTTGTGCATTTCTGAATCATTTATTACAGAACAATTGCCTGACACTTTATCCTTCCCAAGAGCTCACACGGTAACTTTGGGAGGAAAAACAGAATTTTTAAAATATCAGTATATTTCTGCATACGCCTGTACATGTACACAGTACATACTTTGTACCTCATAGTCTCTACCTCGGGTGTCTTCTGCCTCATCTTCTCCTCCTCCTTCTCCTCCTCATAAGCTACATTCTGTTGCGGGCCTCGGCTTCCCGTACGAAATTCCTCCATTCCCGGCTGTCTCTGGCCATTGCCTGACTATTTATTATTCCCATTACATTGAAGTCCACTTTAACCTTGTCCTTCCATCTGTCGTGTGGTCTTCCTATTTCCTTGTTTCTTTCAGTGTAGCTGCTACAATTTGTTTTCGCACTTTTTGGTGTTGCAATCTTTCAACATGGCCGTACTCTCCTCGTCGGTGGATTTTTTTTTTTATTTTACAGTATCTTCCTTTGTACCATGTGCTTTATTTCGGTTTTTCGTGTTATCCAAATTTCTTCTTTTACGGGTCCCTACATTTTCCTTACAATCTCCCTTTTAAAAATTGTGAGCGCTTTCGTTTCCTACGTGGTCGTTGTCGGAGTTTCTGACACATAAGTCAGCACGCGTCATATTAGCTTTTTATACATTTCGGGACAGTACCTCAGAGCTGAAGTGTTTAGTGTGTGCTAGGTACGCTTGCTTTGCTTTCTTGATTTGGAATGAATGTCTGCCCACATCTCATTTTCACTGTTCACAAATGATTCCAAGCAAGTGACGTTGTCGAACCGCTCAAGTTGAAAATCGTCTGTGGTTAGACTCACGTGTCTGTTAAAGAACTGCAATTTCAATTTCAATTTACAGTGATTCAGCGAAGTATGACCACGTGTTACCTCGTAATTGATCTGAAGCACACTTTCAAATTTAAAATAATCCTACATCTTCGTCTCAGAATGTACGTAAATTAATATATATTTGTATACTTTAATATAAATATTTTGGTACTCCTTAATATACCGAGTAGCTAGCTATTTTGGCCTCCTATGTAAGGTATGATATTTCATATCTAAGTTTTAAAAACAAGTCTCCCTGAAGATCAGCTTTCAAGAAGTCAAAACATGCGAGAGAAAATACAGTGGGTTGTTAATTTTACAGCATGTGTATGGTGTTGGGCTTTGATTTATTTATACACGTGATAAATGTTGTTCAATATGAATTTTATAGCAAAGCAAGCAGCTTAAATACAGGCGAGAGTTTTCTATAATTTACGTGACACTTTGCTATCTAGCCGAGAGAACCCTGACGTACAACACAGCAATGTTTCTATTTCACTGGCTTCTGGAGTATTTGCGGGTGATTAGACCAGCTTATCGGCAAATGGACTGGGAAATGTCGATAATCGATAGGCGATGGTCAAAAGACCTGAGAGCGAAATGGGAGAACTTTCATATGTGTGCGTTAAGCTTCTCCATGTTCTGTCCTTGCGAATTACCAGCAATTATTGAAGAAATATTAATCTTTCAGCAGAGAATTCTTGAAAGTTTTGGCACCAACGCTAAGCAGTAATTTGTTTACATCTGTAGCCAGCTATGCCAAGCGGGTAAAAAAGAAGCAACACCTGAACTGTTTAATTTCGTCATGAAATGTACTCCATTTAAAATATCCTGTTCTTTTATCGTTGCTTTTGTAGTCTAAAAAAGAAAACAAAAATAAATACAAGATGAGGTAAACCATTGCTTTTCATTTTCAATGATGTATCTAACGACAACACTGTGATGTTGGACCAGTCATATGTGAACTCTCATTTAATCTTACTTTTTACAAGATTATAATATTCTGAATTAATTATTCTCCCCAATGAGTGATGTATGTTAATCTCATCTTATCTGGTCTCATGTTTCATTATTAACACAACTGAAATTTGTTCCCTTTCAGACAACTTCAGTGACTTTCGCAAATCTAAATCTTTAAGGAATAATATTATACTTAAGAAAACACTTAGTCTCTTAATTGACACATACCTATATAAAAAGAATGTTTCACATACTTGGATATTCCTAATTTAAAGATATTTGAAACACAGCCCGATTTGGATCGAATTCCGAAAAGTTCCAGCGTCCCACGATCCCATCAAAACAATGTCTACACTGACACTTCCGTCTCGTTTCAGCGCACAATTCAGACAACGGACTTCACTTTGTTCCATTATGCTTACAGGTCCATGCACGTTAAATGAACAGCCGTCTACTGAATACATAACCTGTTTTACATGAGCAACGAGGTTCACCATTACTCTTAAGGTTAACAGAATTTATTGCTCTCCTCGTCCGCTTACCAAAATTTGAATAGCACTTAGAGTAATGAATTCATGACCACTACATGCTAAAACCTAACCTCAGCACCAATTTATCTGCGAACTTCCCTACGCTTTACTTAAATACTGCACCCTACAGAAGAAAATAAACCGCAAATTTCCGTTCCATATTTATAACTACTTCTTACTCCCCCACATCTTAGAAAATGAACAAATAGTAAACAAGTCAGTGTGCACTTAAAACAAATAGGAACATGTAGGGAAACACAAGCCAAACATTACTATGGAAAATTCTTCTTCCAGTACCTATAAAGAGCAGTTCCGAAGTCAAACGTGACACATCGGTTGTTCCAACCCGGTTTGTGATGTGACAGTAGGCATAAGAAGGGAAGTTTTTATAACGATGTCACACAGGCGATTCACAGAGCCGTACGTTTTAAAATGAAGTTACGCAGATAGCAAAAAATTTGAATTATGCTAACAAATAATCATCGCAGTAGAAAATTTGTCATCACTTTATTTTCAAGGACTGTAAAAAAACGAAAAGTCTAGGAAGACCTCTAAAATATTACGATTACCAAAAATAGCAATAAGGAGATAAGACAACAAATACAAATCTTCGAACAAACCGGCTACGAAGTACTTATCGTAATTAGGAAAAATTTAGCCATTTGTCATAAATTATTTGAAATTAATATTCCCCATAATTTGTCCAATTTCAAACAATTTTAAATTTTCTCGACAGATTTTAATAAAAGACTTCAACATTAAATATCACGCAATTCCGTACAAAGGGAGCCAATGATAAATACTGACAGACAAACGGACATGCGTGACGAAGCCAAAAATAAACTGTTCTTGTAGCCAGGTATATGTTTTCGATTCACTTGATCATCTCGGCACACGGAAAAATTTTGTTACACACACAGCAACTGCAAGGCGAATAGTCGTTGCAGAAACACTAGTATTCATTAACTTAGTCCAGAAATCCCCACACGAGTCACGAGTGTCATTGCCTGTTCACAAATCCCGGTTTTAGTCTCCATCTGAGCCAATCAAATTAAATCCCTATCATTCTTTTTAAGTCTATTTTAATATTACCCATGCAGCCACGGCTATATCTTCTACTTAGTTTCTTACCTTCACGTTTTTCTACCTAAATCTTCTATGCATTTCACGGGTTTCCCATCACGGCTGTATTTTCCGCCGAGTACTATGTACTGCACGTCGCGAATAATGCACCTGAAATAACGACCAACTGTCGCCCTTACGTAACGAAAGAATGAAATTCGGCAAATACCTGGAGGTCCTTGAACAAACACTACCAATACAAAACTAATTTGTGCTCACTTATAGAAGCGAATGAAATCAAATTTCCTGAACAAAGAAAATAATTTTAAAGTTATTTATCCTCTGCATCTCGAATCACTGCATTCATTTAAGTACAATAGTGACTTCACCCCGACATGTTTCGGCATAACCACGCCATCAACAAGGAGTACGTGCAAGTTTGTCAATGGGTTTAGAGTAGGTATTTACCCCCTGACGATGGCATGGTTATGCCGAAACATATCGGAGTAAAGTTACTACTGCATCACATATTAAGTGCATTTAGTTGGTACTTGAGTAAAAATAAGGACAATATTATATTATTTGTAATTATATGCATTATGAAAATATAAATTATATAATTAGAAATATAAATATATTATTTCATAAAAATAAATATAATTATAAAAATAATATTTCTCACGAAAATGTGGAGAAGAAAACAAATACAAGAAAGCCTTAAGGGAAGCTCAAACAAATCTAGAAATATGGCACACATAACTCAACAAGAACAGCAGTCACTACACGAAAATGAACTAACATCAAAAACACAGCCCAGCATAACTTGAAAGCCCATTATAACTCCAGAATTAGCCTACTGAATTTAAAAAAAAAAGACGCACTAGCCTTTTTCTACCTGACGTATTACTCCAACTGACGACGATCACAGGTCTATGTATACCAACACATACGAAGTAATAAATTAGTACCAGTCTAGTAGTTTATGTACGTAGAAATACATTTACGTAATGTACAAGACGTGTCAAAGTTAATAACACATTCGTTGAAATTAAAAGTGGCGCTAAGAATCATATAAAATTTGTCCGCCGCACTCTGTTTTCTGCTACTTGATTCCCTGAACCTTATTTCGTCCTCGTCCTGCAATTCCAACTAAAATATTTTCAACTTACCTTATTTTCTCTTCCTAATTTATATTTCATCCCCTCAGAACTTCGCATATACTTCTTTATTCCTTCAGTGCTTCTCCTTTTATATTTTTTAACTTAAACTGATGTCAGAAACTTGCGTTTTAAAAACAATTCGACCCGTTTTACCTTTTGAGTGGTTGAAGTATTAGAACCGCCTCATAAATGCATTTACAAACTTTCTATTCTCACGTTTGATGGAAAAACTGAATAGACAAAACTTCTTACATTATTTGTATGAAAATAAGTCTCAGATACTCACAAGCATATTCAAAGTTACAATTCCCGCCTTGAGGGAGATTCGAAACGGACACTTTTAGTAGACAAATCTTTTAAAATAATTTAAGTAATAAATTTAGGTAAGAAGCAACAACGAACCCGTTGGAAGTTAGCCACCAAAATTTTGGAGAAAATTTGGCAATTATTTACCAACAATACGGTGTCTCCTCCGATAACTTATCAGTTTTCAATATCATAAGAGTAAGAAAATTAAGTTCAGCAATGAATACGTCTTAGGGTCGCCTTTAGGGACTCAGCTTGAATTAGTTTCTAACAGCGATTTCGACGAATTACATGAATATGAGCGTGGGAATATTCCTTATTAACAAACAACATTCACCCCAAAAGACACTTTCATATAAATATGTGTATAGTTCCATAACTTGAGGAAGCTAAATGAGCCAGAGGTTAGGGAACAGTATCAGATTGAGATTAGAAACAGGTTTGCAGCTCTGGAGAACTTGAGCGATGACGAGGACGTAGACAGAACTTGGGGAAACAT
>Ga0209755_10006308_pt1 | contig 13184 bp, 15 predicted proteins | sample TergutCo191P1_FD_187301 | JGI IMG/M metagenome (GOLD analysis project Ga0209755, IMG submission 187301) | Cornitermes sp. P1 segment gut microbial communities from Petit-Saut dam, French Guiana - Co191P1 (SPAdes) (version 2) | ecosystem: Host-associated > Arthropoda: Insects > Digestive system... | reverse complement strand
TTCTTGAAGGTGAGGCGTTTTGGTGGTTTGGGCCGGACTACGCCGGAGGGGTACCCAAAGAGATTTACGTTCTTGACCCCAGACGGATGAGGCATGAGGGGGAATTCACCGGTGAAATCGATTTGGGCTTTAGGGACAAGCCGCGCCGGTGGTTCCTTCAAACCGGCACGGAACTTTTGCCAATACTGCAAGATGAAATAATCCACTTTCGCGACTGGAACCCTTGGAATCCCGTGCGGGGCGTTAATCCGCTTGTATCGCTGGGGCTGGAACTTGAACAAGACTATTACGCGAACCGCGCTAATTCGCAACTGTTAAAGAACAATGCGATACCGCAAGGCGTTCTGAAAACGGAACAGGTTTTGAGGCCAGAAGAAGCGGAACTTTTGGAAAGACGATGGGAAAGCAAATATGGGGCTGTAAAGGCTGGAAGGAAAATCGCGGTGCTTGGCAAGGGTACAAGTTTTGAGCCGCTATCTTTCACGCCGGAAGTTGTCAAACTCTTTGAGCTAAAAAGATGGAACCTATACACGATATTAGCGAAATACGGAATACCGCCAAGGGTGGCGAACATAAGCGACAGAAGCACCGCGCTTTCCGGCAAGGATACCGCCGAACAACATTCCGCTTTCTGGAAATACACGCTGATACCCATACTGCGCCAGTTCGAGCAGATACTTGAGGGCTGTTTCTTTATACGACTGGGGCTGGATGAAAGATGCGTCTTTGACTTGATTGACGTGCCGGAACTACAGGAAAGCGAGGACGCGCAGAGCAAAAGGGACATTGCGGAAATTAACGCCGGGATTAAGACAATAAACGATGTACTGGCGGAAAGGGGATTACAGCCAAAACCGTGGGGGGACGTTTGGCACAGGCCGAGAAACTTGGAAACCGTGCGCGAACCAAACCATGAAACGGAGGGCGGCAATGGCGACTAAAACTTTGATAATGAGCAGACACGTCAAGCTTTTTCCGGATTGGACTAAATACATTAAAGCGTTGGGATATGGCGAAATCCTATTCACCGACAAGGAAAGGGACGGGCTTTTTACCCAAGTTACCGAATACAAACCGGATATTCTTTTGTTCGGTTGCGGCTTCTACTCCAGAGCCACGCCGTACATGATGCGCCAGATGATGAAAAGGCTACCGCAGATGAACGTCGCGGCGGTGAACATACACGACTTTCCGGACGACTTGGGAATGCACTTTATCGTGAACGGTGTCAACAGCTATGTGAACATGATGGACGGCATGGAGGAATTCGCCAAGGGGCTTAAAACCGTGTGGGAAGGGGGAACCTATATCGCGGAAGGGGTAACGCAAAGGCTGGATTTGAGGCTGGAGGCACCGAAACCGGCAAGCGACATAACGGAAAGGGAAATGGAGGTTTTGCAGCTTGTCTGTTGCGGGTTTACGGACAACGAAATGACGCAACCGCTTGACGTTAGCCGAAGGACTGTCTGCAACCACAAGGCCAGCCTATACGAAAAACTGAACGTGAGAAACACGCCGGAGTTGATGCTCGCGGCGTTTGAGAACGGACTTGTTGACATTGACAAGCTGAATTTTTACCCAAAGGGTTACACGGTTAAACCGCAACCGTTGAAGGAGATGACAGCATGATTTTGAGAACGAAAAACGGCGAAACGGTAACGGTGGCGCGAAACGGCCTGTTGCATTTTCTGGGAGTGGAAAAAGGGTTTGAGGGCGTTCAGAAGGTGGCCGGGGACGTGGAACTAATCGCCGCCGTGCCTATCGCCATGACGGAAGGCGGCGAATTTGAAAGCGGCTACCCTTGGACGCTTTCGACCTACGACCTTGACCGGCACGGCGAGCGCATAGACCCGATGGGCTGGGAATATGAAAGCTATATGCAAAACCCGGTTGTGGAATGGGCGCACAGGTACGACATACCGGCGATTGGCAAGATTGAAGGGCTGGCGATTGACGGGCAGGGCTTGCATGGAATTGTGAAGTTCAACGAAAAAGACTTTGACCCCTTCGGCTGGTCGATTGGGGAAAGAGTGAAAGCGGGGGTAATCCGCGCCGGGTCGGTTGGGTTTCGGGTAATAGAAATTGAAATACCGCCGGCAAGGGACGGGGACGAAACCGCGCTCATTTTCAGGAAACAGGAGCTTTTGGAGTTTTCGATTTGCAACGTGCCGGCCAACCCATACGCTTTGGCGAAAATGGCGGGGGGCGAAAACAAGACACTTTCAAGGAATTGGGGTTTCCCACATTTTGGGGAAATATCATCAACAGGAATACAGGAGCGTAAAAGATGGACGAGCTTATGAAGGCAATCAAAAAGAAACTTGCCGACATGAAGAAGATTGAGGAGTGCGGCTTTACCGACCCGGCAAAGGCCGCCGAGTATTTCCGCGACAAGGAAATACTTCTTGAGGAAATGGCGAAGGCACTTGAAACAGTAACCGGAAACCAGTCAACGCTAATCGCGGCGTTGGAGGGGACTGTAAAAGGCTTGCGGGACGAGCTAAAGACGCAAGCCAAGCACCCCAAGGAGTTGACCCGGCGGGAGTTGCTTTTTAACCTTGGCAAGGGGATAGCCGCGGCGTGGGCTGGCAACCACAAAACGCTTGCGGAACTGGCCTTTAGCCCGAACCTTAAAGCCGACAACTGGACAAACCCGCGGGATGTTAGCTGGGAGGATGAAGGCTGGAAAGTTAAAGCCCCGTTGGGAACGCCTATGGGAAACATGGCGACCAATGACCAGTATTTGATAAACCCGATTTATGAAACCGAGTTGATGCAGGACGCGGCAAAAAGAAGCGTGATGATGCCGCTGGTACGGCACCGCCCGATGATGGGGCCAAGCGTATTTTTGCCCACTCGCGAAAGGGGCGGTGTAGAATTGCATTGGCTGACCGCCTACGGCCAACAGATAAAAGGCAGTAAACCAAAAGGAGCGGAACGTGTGGAGCTTAAAGCCTACACACTGGCCGGCTATATCCCTTGGTTTGACGAGTTCGAAGAGGACGTATTTGTTGACCTTGGCGCAATGTTCGTTGATGAGTTTGTCGAAGTGTACGGACAGGAATTTGACCGCCAGTGTTTGCTTGCCGATGACGACCCTTTCACCGGGGCGATGAACGCGGACGGCTCTATTGAAGTGCCGATAACCGGCGCGACGATTAATGATTTGACTTGGAAGGATTTTCGCGATGCCGTCTACAAGGTACCCGCGGAGGAACGCAAAGATTGCTGTTGGTTCCTGAATGAGACTGTTTTGAACCACATAGCCAACATAGAGGACACAAGCGGCAGACCGATATGGAGGCGGCCAACCGATGCCATGCCCGGCAAACTCGACCTTTACCCCTACCACGAAGTTTCGATATTGCCGCAGATTGCGGACATAAAGGCAGACCAGCCTTTCGCCGTTTTCATGAATCCCCGAAGAATTCAGCATGGCGACAGAAAGGGCGTGGAAATAAAGCGGTTCGACCAAACCACCGAAAGCATGGAGTATGGGGAACTTTTCTTGAGGTTCCGCAAGCGGGACGGTTTTCTTGTTACAAGACCGAAAGGAAACATCGTCATATTGAAAACCAAGGCGTAAAAAGTGCTGACATTGGGAAGTTTGTTTGACGGTATCGGCGGTTTCCCGCTCGCAGCTTTGCGGGTGGGAATAAGGCCGGTATGGGCAAGCGAAATTGAAACGGTACCGATGAGCATAACGAAAAGGCACTTTCCGGAAATGCTGCACCTTGGCGATTTGACGAAATTGCACGGCGCAAAAATCGAGCCGGTGGACGTTATCACATTTGGCAGTCCGTGCCAAGATTTGAGCGTTGCCGGCAAACGTGCCGGGCTAGGCGGCGGGCGTTCCGGCCTGTTTCTTGAAGCCGTGCGGATAATAAAAGAGATGAGGGAGGCGACTTGTGGGGCATACCCAACTTATGCTATTTGGGAAAACGTGCCCGGAGCTTTTACATCCAACAAGGGCGAGGACTTCCGCACCGTCGCAGAGGAAATCGCCCGCATCGCCGAGCCGAGACTTTCTGTTGCTAGACCTAAGAAGTGGCCTAACGCCGGGGCAATCGTGGGAGAAGGCCAATCGCTGGCTTGGCGCGTCTTGGATGCCCAATACTGGGGAGTGCCCCAGCGTCGCCGTAGAATCTTTCTTGTCGCGGATTTTGCTGGCGAACGTGCCGGCGAGATACTTTTTAAGCCCGAAAGCCTGCGCCGGGATACTGCGAAGGGCGGCAGGGCGTGGGAAGGTCTTACCGCTTATGTTACGGCTGGCACTGGAGGAGCGGGCGGGGGTCAAGACCTGCACGGCCTGATTGTCCTGAACGACCAAGGCGGCGACAGCATCAATGTGGAGAAGGCCGATATTGCGCCGACCTTGCGGGCTGAAACCCACGGAAATCTGCCGGTCGTCTGCACCTATACGGCCACCAGCTTTGGGCAGTATGCGGAAGGCGTGGGAACGCTTAAAGCCAATGGGGGCGATTTGGGCGGTGGTAGCGAGACGATTGTGGCTTATCTGGCGCGAAGTTTTGGATTGCGAAGGCTGACCCCCACGGAATGCGAACGGATACAGGGCTTTCCGGACGATTGGACGGCTTGGGGGGCTGACGGAGAAGGTATTTCGGACTCGCAACGGTACAGAGCTTTGGGTAATAGCGTCGCGGTGCCGTGTGTCGAGTTTGTCTTGTCCAATATTGCTGGAACCGTATAGAAAACATACGATGTTATTTGAAAATAAATAGGGAAGGAGAAATAATTTCGGTTCGGGGTTAGTTGCGGCCAAGGTTTACCCTTGCCGCATACCCTGTCTATTTTTCGTTTATCGCCGTTTCCAGTATTTTTACCAAATCGTCATACCTGCCGTTAAAAGCTTCTATGTCCGCGATTAACAGTTTTTCGTTGTCAGTTTTGCCAAAGTCCAAAAGATAATTTGCGTTCAATGAAAGCTGCCTGAAAAACTCACGGGCGGTTCTGCCGTTACCCTCGCGAAACGGATGCAGGGCGTTGACCTCGCCCATATAGAAGGCCGTTCGCTCGATGAACCTTGTCGTGCCCAATCCTTTCAAAAAGTTTTCGTTTCGGAGGTCTCCCATTATTTTATCCGTGCTTTCCATGATGTACTGACCACGGCAGAAAATGGAGTCCCCTTTCGAGAAGAAATCACCGCGCCGAATTTGCCCAGCCCATTCGTACAAGTCGCCGAATATCGTTTTGTGTATTTCGCACAAAACGGCAAAGTCGTATTCTCTCGCCGTGGGTTTGTCAAAAAGGATTAACAGCTTCAAGCTCGTTATTTCCCTTTCTGCCGTCGTCAATGCCCGCTCGTCCCTTATCCCGAGTTTGTTTATCAGTATATCGGTTCTGAGATAACAGTAGCCTTCGGAACCGCCATAGGTATAGTCGTATTTTCCCATGGTTATGCGGTGGCCGGCATCGCATGTTTTCGTATGGTTTCCTGCAAAACCTCGTTTATGTCCCTGCTTCCGTTGAGGCAGAGCAACAGGCGCGATTTATCCTCATCCGTCAGTGGCATATCTTCCATTTTCATGGAAAAATCAATGTTTTCGATAATATATTCCACGTTTTCCGTCATAAAGCCCCCTGCATGAACAAACCCTATGCCATGATTATATATCGTTATGATTGCAGGGGCAATAGCGGGGATTGGAGGCTAGGCTGGAAATTTCATAAGGGCCACCTTGGGTTGGAACCCTAGCCAGGATACCCAGCCATCCAGACACAGGCTACGGTTCTCTAGGACGGAATGGGATACAAATGATTTTGTAAGATAAATGAATTGATTCAGAAGACGGCTGATTGTATGGTGTTAACAATCTTACAGTAGTAAAAAAGTGACAGCCACCCCTCTCGAAAGGTATGAAATTTGGTGTCTGTCACGTTGCACTCCATGATACCACATGAAATCATCTGTTGTGTTTGCTAACTAGCTGTCCACAGGCCGCTTTTATGCTCCTCCCATGTGATACCCTTAAAGTAGCTTCAAGCCCAGCACTTTCCAGCTTATACTTAAACTGTACCATTTCTTGCTTACTAGGTTTTCTTATTCCAGCCTGATTTGTTTGGTTGTATTCTAACAAATTTATCATAACATTTTCGTGTTGAAACCATTTTGCCAACTGTTGTATGTCCGATCGTTTGTCGTTTATGCCTGGCAATAGCAAATATGCTATAATTATTTTTCTGTTATGTCTCTGCGAATACGATAATGCAGTTACTACCGTTTGATGGATGTCGTTTCCGCGCATTCCAGGTACTATATAATCTCTTGCTTTCTGTGTAGTTGCATGTAACGATAATACTAATTGTATCTTTATATGTTCCTCCCGTAGTTTTTTTAGTGGTTTTATCGGCCCAATAGTTGATACTGTTATCCCATCCGTGGGAAAATCTAATCCGTTTCTGTCACGCAAAATATGAATCGCTTTTATTAAGGCATCATAATTATGTAAAGGTTCACCTATACCCATAAAAATGATCCTATTAACTTTTTCCTTCAATAAAACAACTTGTTGTACTATTTCAGAAGGAGTCAAATTTCTAATAAGCCCATTCCTGCCTGATTCGCAAAAAGCACATTTAACAGAGCATCCAACTTGGGAGCTTATACAAGCAGTTACGCCCGTTTTTCGTTTAATACAGACGGTTTCTATACATTTATTATCAGGTAATTCATAAACAAATTTCTGTGTATCTGCATCTTTGTAAATATTTTTTGCCCATATTGTCTGAGGTTTTTTCTTAGACATATTTTTGTATAAAATTGAATATAATGCATTTGCATCATATTCACCCATGAGGTTGGCAATTTCCTTAAAGGTAAATCCAAAAGGATCTTTGGTGATATTGGCAACAGAATACGTATTATTGTTAAGCATTTTTTATTTTACCCCTCTAATTTATTTGCCCATGTCTCGTACATAGTGCTGGAACAAAGATGAAAACTGCTAGTAACAGCACATATGAAAAATACTATTGCTGGCTGGGAAAGACCGCATTGGGACATTACCATTTGAATACCCGATTGTTCCAGCATAAGTTTGGCTGTGCCTTCCTGCATTTCTATAAAAAAAGAAGCTCTCTGACTATTGTAACACTAAATTCAAACCACATAACACATCATAGGCAAATTTGCCGAAAATGAATAGAGCTTCAAGGAAGAATAATGCACTGTTTACCTTGCGTAGTCGGTAGAAATTTGACATTGTGCCAGTGCCAAAATAAGTATAATCATAAAATATGAATATATGTCAATATACATATGTATATATTACAATATATCTTAAATATAATCCATAATTTAAAAGTTATATGATTTTTATTTGATATTTTTTCAAATATACTAAATATTTTATCGCTTCAGGCTAATTTTGTGGAAAAATAGGTTGCGTAAGGAAAAAACCAAACAGATCATGACTTTTGGCCAAGCTTTTCTTATTGCATATATTGAGTATGCTACCTCCTTGAAAAACCAAACTGAAGAGGGGATATTTTCAGTAATATAATACATAAATACATTATATAATGCAAAAAATACTGTGAATATCATGCCAGAAAAGCAAGAAAACTAGTTGCCTTTCATATTGCTTTGTGCTTTAATAGAAAAAGCAAGGGAGAAGGAGAAAAGGGATTATTGCTCTTAAAAGAAACTCATGGCTAGCTTGACTTTAAGAAAAATAGAAAAGGTATATGATAATAGCATTCACGCAGTCAAGGGCATAGATTTACATATCGAGAATAATGCATTTTGCGTAATTGTAGGCCCATCAGGTTGTGGTAAAACAACGCTTCTTATGTTACTAGCAGGATTAGAACCTTTGACTGGGGGTGAGATTTTTATTGATGACAAGTGTGTAAATAAGGTAGAGCCAAAGGATAGGAATGTTGCAGTAGTTTTTCAGAACTATACATTGTATCCACATTTATCAGTTTATAATAATTTGGCATTTGTTTTAAAATTGCGCCGAGTCAAAAAGCCCGAAATTCAAGCAAAAATTAACAGGGTCGCAAAGCTTTTAGATATTGATGATTTGCTTAAGAGAAAACCTCACCAATTATCAGGTGGCCAAAAGCAACGTATCGCCATTGGAAAAGCTATTGTAAAAGAGCCGCAGGTTTTTTTAATGGACGAGCCTCTTTCAAATTTAGACATCAGTTTACGCAATAGAATGCGTGAAGAACTTAAGAAATTACATGCTGACTTAAGAGCGACAATTATATATGTTACACATGATCAGATAGAGGCCATGACATTAGCGACACAAATCGTTGTTATAAAAAGCGGTGAAATACAGCAGGTAGGAACACCTTTTGAAGTTTTTACAAAACCAGCAAATATGTTTGTCGCTGGTTTTATCGGATCGCCACAGATGAATTTCGTAGCTTTAAAAGTTACAGATAGTACATTACTAGGAGTATCGATTGAAATCGCTGGCTATACTGATTGCAATTTAATAGCAGGAATTCGACCAGAAGATTTCGCAATGAGTGATAAAACAGGAATACGCCTAGAGGTTCTTTTTGTCGAAATGGGAGGAGCTGAAGTTATCGTCCATGGGCAATATGTTAGCCCTGACGAAGCATTTAAGCTTTTGTTACGCTTTCCCACGGGCGAAGATATATTAAAAGCAAAAGAAATTCGAGTGCGGCCAAAAATAGAAAAAGTCCATTTGTTTGATAAAAACACTGGTATTCGTGTTGATACTCAACTGAAGGAGAAGAAGTAACCATGGGAAAAAAAATTTCAGCTTTATTTGTCGTGTTAATTGTACTTGCGAGCTTTTCATTTTCATCTTGCAACAGAGATAATGACGTGATTGTGATATGGGCATGGGGTTCCTATATCACTGCGGCACATGAAGCAATTGCTATTTATCGAAGAGACGTAAACCCTGATGCACGATTTGAGGTTTTAGAATTGGGACAGTACGAGCTTGTACAAAAATTGAACATTGCGCTTGCGAGTGGTTCGATGAGGAATTTACCAGATATTGTGATTGAGGAAGACTATAACCTCAAAGGATATATTAGGTATTTTCCAGGAAAATTTGCAGATTTGACAAACTACTTAAATCCCACAGATTTCATGAATTTTAAAATCGCAAATGTGACCTATAACGGCCGGGTATACGGTATTCCTTATTCAAGTGGAGCTGCTGCAATGTTTTTTAGACTTGATATTTTGGAGCAAGCTGGTTTTCAAGCAAGCGACATGGATGGTATCACATGGGAGAGGTTTATCGAAATAGGACAACAGGTGAAAGAAATCACAGGAACATTTATGCTGCCAATATCGCCAGAAGGCAATATTGAGGGTAGGATAATGTTACAGTCTGCTGGTTTGTGGTATTACGATGAAGAGTACAATTTGAATATTTTGGACAACATAGGCATCGAATACATGATGACCACCATTAAAGCTCTTTTTGAATCTGGCATTGTTCTCAGGATTCATTCATGGGATGATATAATTGCGGCGTTTTATAATGGACTCGTTGCATCTGTTGCGGGTGGACCATGGTGGGCACCTATAATTGCCGAGAATCAAGAACAGGCTGGCCTATGGCGTGTAGCGAGAATCCCAAGGATGAGTGGAGATCCAAGCTTTACGAATTATTCCAATATTGCTGGTTGCTCGTGGATGGTGCTCAACAGGGGTAATCAAGATAGAGCGATTAATTTCTTGATGAAAACAGTCGGAACAAGTACAGAGTTGGCTGACATTATGGTCGAAAGAGGACGAATAGTGCCTGTTTTAAGAACGGCAGTTTCTGTGCCAAATGCAGTCGCGGGCGATCCATTTTTTGGTGGACAGAATTTTATTGAGTTAATGGCAAACTGGGGCGAAAATATTCCAGCAGTCAATTATGGTCACCATACATATGAGATAGCTTATGCACATGGTTGGCTGATGCCTGATTTCTTGAGAGGTGAAAGGACGCTTCATGAAACGATAAATTTATTACAAGCCGAAGCGCAGACTATTATAGGTAGATAAGCATGCAGGTGGAAAAGGAGGTGTATGCAAATTTAAACAGGACATTTTTTCTGTGGGCAAGTATTGTTATTATTTTCTCATTCACGGTTTTACCGCTTTTTTATGCATTCTATTTGTCTCTTTACACAGGCAGAGGAATACAGTTAGAATTTGGCGGGTTGGAAAATTATCGAAGGATGCTTGGTGACAGAGTAGTCAGGGCAGCCTTACTTAACAATATATTTTTTGCCGTTATTTTAATTCCTGTTGTTTTGACTCTAAGTATTTTATTATCTAATGCAATAAATAAAGTGAAGTCTGAGAAACAAAAAGGTGTCTTTTCTTGCCTTTTGTTCTTTCCTAGCATAACGTCACCAGTTGCATATTCATTTTTTTTCAGGCGATTTTTTGCATTAGACGGTTTTTTGAATAATTTTCTCATGCGATTTGGAATTGTCTCAGATCCTACCAATTATCTTTTAACACCTTTGGGGGCAAGAATTGCTATTGTGATAGTTTGTTTATGGGCATGGACGGGTTTTTACACTCTGCTTTTTTTATCTTCACTACAAAATATCAACCCGATTATATATAAAATTGCAAAAGCAGATGGAGCAAATTTTTTTCAAATATTTTTAAAAATAACTTTGCCTCATTTGAAATTCATAATATTATTGTCATCTGTTTTGTTGATAGGTGGAGCATTTCAACTCTTCGCTGAAATCACAATAATTTCTAGAGGTGGCGGCCCTGAACATTCTACGATTACTTTGGCATATTACATTTTTCAATTGAGCTTTGCATTCGTGCCACAATTCGGGTATGCAATTAGTATAGGTATTCTCATTTTTGTAATAAGTGCATTTTCTTGTTTTGTACAATTAAAATTTGGAGAAAAAAATGAATAAAAAAGCAAATACTATAACAATATTTAATTATTCGTTTATCATTGTTTTTTGTATTTTTACAATTTCACCGTATGTTTTAATATTGTTTTCTTTATTTAATACAAATGTTGATATAAGAAGAGGAGATTTGTTTTCTAATATTAGCTTTCAGAGTTTTATCGCAAATTGGCGATCTTTAGTTGGAACCGTTGAATTTTTTATGGCAATGCTGAATAGTTTTATCGTTTCTTTTTTTTCAATGATATTCGGAGTTTTAATTGCATCAATGGCTGGATATGCATATGTCATACATAAAAATAGAATTACTAAAATATTATTTGATATAACATTTTTTTGTATATTAGTTCCTATGTCTGCTATTATAATTCCACTTTTTAGGCTTTTGCAAAATATAAATTTACTTGACAACTTACTTACAGTAATTATATTATCCTTGTCGCTTCCATTTATGACTTATCTTTTTAAGCAAAATTCAAAAACTTTTCCCATTGAGCTAATAAAAATTGCACGAGTTGATGGCTTAAATGAAATTTCTATATTTTTCAAGGTATATCTACCAAATATGAAATCAGTGGTGATTACAGCAATGACCCTGCTCTTTATTCAAAGTTGGAATGGTTTTTTAATGCCACTAGTAATTATACAATCACAAAGCAATATGACGTTACCACTTTTTTTGAATAGATTCGGGGCAAATCCTGGATCAGATTATGGTGCATTTATGTTGGGCCTAATAGTCTCAACTATTCCAACCTTAATTATTTTTGTATTCTTTCAAAAATTTTTCAGAATGGGAATGAAACAACTTTAGGGAGGCGCAAAGGTGTCAGTCATAAAATTTTCGACCCTTTGTGCAGGGGGAGAGGCACCTTTTCACTGCCTTGGGCTTATAGACATACACCAATTGGCCGTCATTCGGGATCGCCTTTTTGCGGAAGGTGCGGTGGTTTCAATCAAAAAATAGCGAAAACCCGATCTGTTCCAAAGGGAGGCACAGTGGTGTCAAAATATCGCTAAAAACAGGTAATATATCATATTGAATCGAATAGATTGCACCCGCCCCGCAAATACGGTATGCTTGGTGCAAGGAGTTGATCGATGCAGGAAACGATGATGCTTGACGAAAAACTTGACATAGGGATGAAGGCTGTCGAACTGTGTAATGCGGGGGATGAGGAGGGTTTTTCTCGTGTGATGCGCTCGATTCCCCTGCCCCCTTATATGGCCAAAGTAGCCAAGGAGTTATGGGGCGCGGACATTCTTGTGCAGGGCGGCTGGAACCTTTCGGAAGCGGAATATGGTAGCGGCTGGCTTGCTAACTAGCATCTTGGAGGCGGCCTACGCCATAGATATTGGTCGCAAGGGGTTTGCCACTCGGGGACAGGAGCAGAAAGGGCGTATTTCATACGAAAACGGCATAGTCGGGGCGATGTCTGGTCAAGGAGCGAAACATGCAGATGGTTGAATTCGACTCGTATGTCGAGAACGGGGTTATCCCCATCCCTTCGCGGTACAAGGATGCGCTCCCTAACTCGGTAAAGGTTCTGGTTTTTCCAAATTCCGACGCGGCCGCGCCAAAGGAAGCCGATTCCGCCGGGTTTAGTGGCGGCCTTGATTATTTCCACGGCATTTTCAAGGGCATGGATGCCCCCGACAAAAAGGAGCTTAGAAGGATGTTCCATGAGAAACATCCTGATTGACCTTAACATCATCATGGACTTTTTCTTCAACCGGCCGGGGCATGAGAAAGCCGCGGAAGTGTTCGGTCTCTGCGCCGAAGGCGGACTGAAAGGGCATGTCTGTGCGCACGAGATTACCACACTGTCTTATTTTCTGGGCAAGTCGGTCAAGGACAAAACGAAAATCAGGGAATCGCTTTCATGGGTCATGGGGGCATTCAAGGTGCTCGAGGTCAATGCGGTGATTCTGGGCAGGGCGTTGCATTCCGAAATCGACGACTTCGAGGACGCGGTTATCGAAGCGTCGGCGCGCGAAATCGGCGCGGACTGCATCGTGACAAGGGACATGGGCGATTTCAGGAAAAGCTCGGTCAGGGCCACCACGCCGGAGGACTTGTTGGCGAAGGAAAAACCTTCTTAAACAACGCCGCACCAATCTTTCGGTCGCGGAAAACAGCTACATGAAAAAACAGGAGAAGGCCCTCTCCGTTCCCGAATAAATAAAAATTGCACACTTTTACTATATCACGCTTTCCGCGCTTGCCTTATCGTTAAGGCATGATGCGACGAAATGGTGCCATTAATACTCTGATTTCCCTTGAC
>Ga0209755_10006306_pt1 | contig 13186 bp, 8 predicted proteins | sample TergutCo191P1_FD_187301 | JGI IMG/M metagenome (GOLD analysis project Ga0209755, IMG submission 187301) | Cornitermes sp. P1 segment gut microbial communities from Petit-Saut dam, French Guiana - Co191P1 (SPAdes) (version 2) | ecosystem: Host-associated > Arthropoda: Insects > Digestive system >... | reverse complement strand
AAAGTGCCTCCAAAGCTTTGTTTCCCGAAACCCTCCACGTCAACAGTAATGAACTTAGTTTGCGTCCACTAGCCCTTGAAGAACAGAAAAGTACTTTTTGTAGCTGAAGAACACTGCACCAGAGTAAGTAGGACAAACTATATGAATATGTTTGCCATCCAAACAACCAACGACATGAGGAAAGTTCCAGACATTTTCAAACTCTTTTGCATTGCTTTTTAGAGATACTGTGGTATGTAGTGGATGTAACTCTTCCCAAAGTATTTCAACTGTTTCTTTGACTATCCTTCCGACTGTGGTATATCCCATCCGAAAACTGAATGCCAAAGCCCGGAATGACATTCCAGTCAAGAGATATCTGAAACAAATGAATAACTACGTACTCAGTTTTAGAAATCATAAAAACTTAATATAACAAAAGTATTCAATTCCATATCTCTCAACAGTAATTTAAAATTAATAATTATTACAAGTGTTTTTATGTCTACTGAAAAACAATACTTAGACATCCAACAATTTAACATTTGTTTATTTTGATTCTCTAATTAGTGCAGTAAAAATGTAATATTTTTTCTTGTTCTTTCAGACTCAGTGCAACGCTAAAATGGAAGTACTTGAGGGATCAGTTTAGTGTGGAATTTGAGAAGATTAAGCCACCACGTTCAGGTGATCCTGGAGGCGGATCCTATGAACCGAAATGGCCTCATTATAGGTCGTTATTACTTTTAAAAGACATGGTGAAACTTCGAGCCTCGTCAAGTAACTTAATATGGGACAAAAGTACTCCAGTTCAGTCCAATCCCATCAAATGGCAAAACTGTTGATAGCGTACAACGTGGTGAGTCGGGTTACCATGACGATCGTGGTGATTCTGTGGCTTTCAATGAGAATGACAGTGAGAAAGCGGTATGGAGTAAACGCTCGGTACAATGAAACTATTGTTACAATTTAGAAGCAAAAAGCAAAATTTTTGGAAGAAGCTATGAAAAATCGCCAGGCTGGAAATGAAGATTTGTTGTTTTTCCCCAGCCTTTTACCCCTCGTCAACAACATACCAGCCAATATGATATTACGTTTCAGAGACCGAATCCAAAAATTGTTGACGAGTTTGCTTATCCTACACCTTCAACATTCCAGCATTGCCCATTTTCACTGTCGTCGTCGCCGTCGCCTTCAACCTCATCTACTTTTAATAGTTTTTCATCAGGAGTTGACTTGCCGCCTGCTATACCTGAGGATATCTATCAGAACTACTATATTTACTTATGTATATTGGACCGTGCATCATTGTGATAGTTGAATAAGAAACCAACTTTATGTCACTAGTTCTTAAGTTTTGTTTCACTTCTTCTATGCGCAACATGTTTAGGACATTAATACATCCATCTTTAGGAGTCTGTAACTTTTCTATTGTATCACCACATAGGTCGAGTGTTCTTGTTTCGATGTGTGTTGGAGTTTCGCTGTAATAACTAGTGACATCAAGTTAGTCTCTTATTCTTCAACTACTAGATTTACCTCCAAATGCCACCCTTTTGGAGCTCATCCAAATCCCACCAATACCCAGTGAATTCCAAAGTCGTCTGTGTTCCTTATTTCTTCCTCAAGCACTAAGTTTATCCAATAAAATATTAATATTCTTATACAGTATTTTCTGTTGCATACATAGGTTGCATCCCTTCTTTCGTGAAAATTTATGACTTAGAGAGAATAAACATTGTTTTCTTTAAAAAAGAAGATAATAATGATCTTGCCTCAAGGTTATTACAAGACGTTCTTCTGGAAGAATCTTCTGTTGATGAAGATTACACCAATTCTTGACCAAGCGGTGTTCAGTTTTCCCCCAAATGTAGGTGAACGTTTCAGTATCCTTTCTAAAATACTGAAAACCCCGTTCCCCATCTGCTTTCAGTCGAAGAAAAGGATGGTGATATTCACCATACTGTCCTCTTGACTGATTAATTTCATGAACCCCGCTTCTCTCTCTTTTCAATTTTAAATGATTTTCTGAAGTAATAAGAGCAGCGTCTTCACTTGTCAGTTCCGTTATTGCTACTGGTCTGCAGTCAGCGCCGATAATCGGCCTCCACTCTACGACCCCAACCTGCCGGCAGGCGGCGGGCAGATCGGCGCCGACTTTCGGAATCGTAATCTGAATCTGCCTGTACTGTACGCGTGCCCATATACAAGTGATAATGCTTCGGGGGAACTTAAAAGTGTGTAGGCCTGTTCTCCAGTGCCGATGAGAAGGCGGGGAAGCCGGTACAGATTCCCGGGACCGGGCGGTCCGGAAGGAGGCCTAAGGCCTGTTAGTGTTGCTTATGTTTTTGTGTTTATTGGTGGTATCATCATTTGTCGATTGTAAATTTAATCAGATCAAGCCCAAGTCACTCTGCATCTGAGAGCCGGTCTTTGATTCAGTGTAATAGGCTTTTAGTCGGTCCGACCTTCCTGTGGGGACCCCGGTCCGCCCTACCCCCCTCCGGGCCCCGAACGCTCTGTCGGCGGCCTTGTACTTTACCAAATTACTCAACATCACATTTCGCAGACGATACCTACACCGAGATTTCTCTTTTCTAAAAGTCGGTAGACCCAACTTGTCTGCAAGTCTTCACGGCGCCACATCTTTATTGTTACCGCCTTCAGAACCTCGGATTTCACGTCTGTCGGGTGCTTTTACTGTTCAGAATGTGGCTGCCGTTCTATCGCCATTGCTATCTCGCTTTAGAATATGCGTTTACGAAGTCCAAAATTATGTGCTCTTGCTAGTCCCATTCCCAAGATTAATCATTTATATACATATTCCCAACGAACATCGAGGTTTCCTGCGCGTTATCGGATGGTCTCATTGCGTCAGCTACTACGTTCTCTTGGGCAAGAAGTTCATAATCATCGAAGAAGCGATCATCTGTTGTGTAATAAATAGATTATCGTTAAACCAGTCGTGAAGGTGTAATGGATGCCAATCCTTTTTCGTATTCTGTATGTACGCTTTCCAGATTCCTTCTCCTTGTCTTGCTTTTCTAAGGTGTTTTCACGGTTTCCGTCGTTTAAGACAGGCGAATGTTGGTCTAACGACTAAAATAAACCAAGACATTTTCCTCCCGTAACCTTTGTGACGCTGTTCGGGTTCCTGGCCATTTTGCTTTTTTCTACTCCTTACGCTGGTATAGCATGTTGTCATGTAAATCTCAGCTTCATAACATTTTCCTGGTTCACAAATAAAACAAAATGTAATTTTTCCGATGGTCAGTACTTTACCAAACTTACAATACTGATAATAGTCTACAAATTGTATTACTACTTGAGTGGTTGCATTTATTTACAATATAGAAGTTATCTACTTTGCATGGTGAGCCCTCGGGGACCTCATCCGACAGGTTTGAGGGTACTAGGTGTCGATCCGAGGACTGGCACATACATCGCCACCGGTCCTTTGAGCGATCGAACTCTGATATGCGGGTATCTTGTGGTAATGATTAGTGTACAACATACAAGCCAGTAAACTCAACAAGTAAGTGTATTAGAAACAATAATGCATAAGAAAGAAACAAGAAAACAATATTCAAATTACAATCAAGTTACATTAGCTGCCAAGCCATGCAGCGTGGGAAACAAAAGAGATCACACTGTGTATTAACATGATTTAGATTCCAGGCTCAAGCCTACCAAACTCAGGGCAACACAGCCACAAAAATATAACAGTACAATTACAGTACACAGTTCCGCTAGGCTTACAAATACAGCCACCCTAAACATACGCTAGACAATAATGTTCCCACTCAGGTTATTACGACACGCAACTTGCGTCACATAGAATTTACTCGCAACTTAAGCTGGCCCACCGAGACATTTCTGTCAAACACAATATGGTGTAGCCATTTTGTAGACGACGAGCCCATGTCGAACCCGTGCCCCTCAGACGTCGGGAATGATCCGCAGACCAAACAGAATTTGGAATACAAGCCGAAATTAAGCTAATAGCTGTACATTCCCGACGCCTGCGATGCGTTGCTCCAACAAAGTCTCGAAGAGGAGGCTCCTGCTCTCGGATGTCGTTCCAGCCGGGATCCCAATGAAAGCTGAGCAAGAGTCGATCGTGGACTGACCATCGTCAAAAATACAATTCGTAAAGAAACCTCGGGGAAACGCCCAAAACATTCACTATTCTTCATCGGGCCAATAGCCCGGATGATAGCCATGGGAAAGGGGGAAGGCTGGGTAGAAACCGGTCTGAGTAACTAGTTTTAAGGCAAGGTCACGGCCAAATATCGAGCCGGAAGGCTTAATGGTAAGTGACGATGCAGCTAACAGTAATAAGGCAATTGTTAATGAATTTTGAAGCTCGACTCTACTGCATTAAACACATTTATTTAAGCCTATAAAATTAATTCACTGTGGAGGTAACTGCAGTTTTACGAAGTGACAAAGAACGGCAACAGATACAGGATGATGCTATAGATTTCTCACGTTTAGATCCAGAAAACAATTCATGAAGGTCAGACAAAAAAGTTTTATTTAAGAAATGAAGTTCATGCTAAAACTTTTAGTGGCCACAGCAAACAAGTGTCTACCATTACCTATACGTGCCATGTAAGAAACAAATGCCCTAATTACATAGTATGCAAGACATTCTTGGGATGAAATCCATACTACATTGTCATGGTATTCAGAGAAGAATCCTGCATAATATAAACATTCCCTCATCCACACGTCATAGGATATTCCTTTAAATCCCAGGAATTGCCTAAATCGCCTGACGATTAAATTAATGGTTCCATTGTCCTCGTTACCATGGGCTTGCTATGGCTACGTTTTCCGGCAGAGGAGGGTTCCCCTTCCTACAAAAGTACAGTTAAGTTTCTTACCCTTCTCGGTAGGCTTTTCCTCGCTTCTTGTCACTTACTCCGCCTTGTTTGTATGGGCGGTTATCTTCCCCGAACCACCTCTAGAATGTCTAACATTTGCGACTTGATCTGAACTTGCAGGCAGTGGACTAAGATTTGCAGCAAGAACTCTTCTACTTGACAAAGCTGTCTATATGTCTACAGTGGATGCTTTTGGTTTATCATAAAATACTGTGGGAGAAGTTGAAGTTGCCACAGCAGGTATTAAAAACATTTGCTTCACGTCGCTCCTGCACCGTTTTCTTCAATATGAATTGGAAAACCAATATTCCTAAAGATACTTCGGTTTTTGTGGATAGATTCCTTTTTGTAGTACCCTGTAGGCCCAACTCGGATAAAAATTAAATTCCCAAAAATTATTTAAATTGAATGCAGATGAGTTCAGCCATCGTTAAATAACATAAAGTAACAGCTCTAACACAGACCCACAGTTTGAAGTACTCCATATTTGGAGACAAAGGAGGACCCCACATTAAGAGCTCATGATGTTGGATTTGACCCATAAGGTGTAACTATGCCACTTTGTGAATTCGCATACATGAAGTACCATATATATCGGTAAAACTGTTAACATACTTAACATGTAAATAATTGTTAAAATGCAGTCACTAACCATGAGCAGTGGGAAAGCATACGAACAAAGCCTCTCCGAAACTTTGTCAACTACAAAAACAAATCCGGTGTAATTACAGCAAAACTGCTCCGACACTCTACTTCTTTGTACAAGTGACGTTACTGTACATTACCTACGAGATCAGTTTATTATCATTAGACGACGGGAACATGGGGGCAGGTGCGCACCCACAATTTTTCACTGGTGATAGGGGGTGACCATGAAGCTATATGTAACTTACGTTTGATTTTAACGGTATGTTATAAAAATCAAGTCATAAGTATAACTGTAATATAAAACTTGTCGAAACTGCATTTATATGGAAACAAATATAACTACATATTCCATGACCCACTCACCTAATTGAAATCACAGTGTCCGGTCTACTTGTTTTTATTTTAATTTGATTATCAGTTTTTTAATTTATTTCTGAAATTCTAATGTACTAGTCTTCAGCCGATTTCAGTGGCTGATTTCGGCTGAAGAGTAAATAACATAAAACGTTAAATATAACTGTATGAAATTTTACATTTAGATTTGGGATGGGGGCTGCAGCCCGGGACCCCGCTTAGGTCTGGCCGTGGGTGAGAGTACCTCCTAATATGAATTACCGTCATATTAGGTGACTTCACTCCACTGCGTTAGCATCGAACATGTATCAATATCAACCACTTTAAAAAAATATGTACGTGCGAAAAATGGTAAGAAAGAGTAAATAACATAAAACGTTAAATATAACTGTCTATGAAATTTTACATTTAGATTTGGGATGGGGGCTGCAGCCCGGGACCCCGCTTAGGTCTGGCCGTGGGTGAGGGTACCTCCTAATATGAATTACCGTCATATTAGGTGACTTCACTCCACTGCGTTAGCATCGAACATGTATCAATATCAACCACTTTAAAAAAATATGTACGTGCGAAAAATCTTAAATCCCGGGGGTGGATGTCTAGATATATGCCAAGTACGTATTGATAAACACAAACTATATAGTGGCAAAACTGAAAAAAGGGCAAAATGTTAGTTTAGTTTAACAGTAGTAAAATATACGACGTACATAGCGGACCACTTTCAAGGCGCGTTTGCAATCACCTGCGAAACGCGAATATGGACTTCCTCATGTCTCTCTGTCTCCGCCCGTCCGTCTCCCTGCATGGAACAACTCGCCTCCAACTTTAACGGATTTCTGTGAAATTTCCTGTTAGGGATTTGTACTAAAATCTGTTCGGAAAATTCATTTGCAGTTAAAACTGAGAGAAAGTACAGGCGCTTCATATGAATACTTCATTCTTCTGCGTTGGCGTACGGTCCTTACAGTGTAATCATTGCCTGCTTCAGAATGATAGCCCATATAAATCTGCCTTCTCCTTTCATCCCTCGTCTGTTGATATCAGACAATTCTGAATGCAGTCCAACCACCTTAATTTTCGTCTACCTGCTTCCATCTGGTTTTCCCAGAAATACTGCCTTTAGGTCCTGTCATTAGACGTTCTTACCAGATGACCAGCATATTCTAGTCTTATTGTTATTGTTTTTCAATATTTGGTTTTAAACACGATCTGCAACTTCATCTAAGTTTTGCAAGGCACTCAAAAAAAATTAAGAAGTTTGTCCGTTCAACCAGGTCTCCGCGGCAGAAATGACCTCCGCGTCGGACGAAAAATGACGACCTTTCAATTGTTTTTACAGTCCAGGGAATAGGTGGCAGTGGAATCGCAGGTAGGCCAGTTTCTTCTGGGTTGCAAGCGCCCGGTGACCCGGGGCGTTGTCGTGCAATAACAAGACCTTCCCGCGCGGCGTTTTTCCTTCAAAATGTCCTTAATTGCACCAGCAGAGATGATCAGTTGATAGTTTGGCCCTTTGGAAAATAATCGATGAGGAGGATGCCGTCTTGATCCCAAAAATCGTGGCGAGAACTTTTCCAGTGGATTTTTGCACTCGGATCTTTTGGGGCTGGGTGAGCCGCAATACCGCCACTCCATTGATTGTTATTTTGTCTCCGGGTCATAGTGATATAACCAGGTTTCGTCCACGGTCACCAGTCGTGACGATACCATTTGGTTCGCGCCGAAAAAATTACAGAAGTTGCTCAGGCGACTGGCACCATTGACGTTTTTGCTCCGCGTTCAGGCATTTCGGGACCCACTTCGCGGAGAGCTTCCGCATGTCCAAATCTTCATGAATGATGGACCCAACCCGGTCACGTGAGATTCCCAGTTGCTAAGCTACTGATTTAGCCGAAATTTGGCGGTCTTCCAAGATTAGCTCATGAACTTGATGAATAATCTCCGGGGTAATCACTGTTTTGGTTCGTCCAGAACGAGTCGCATCACATGTGTAAAAATCACCACGTTTAAACTGGGTCACCCAGTTTTTTTACGGTGGCGTACGATTGTGCATGTTCCCCTAATGTTTCTGTCAGAATGGCGTGAACCTCCTTCGGCGCCTTGCCTTGCAGGGGAGAAAAAAATTCCCTTGATGACAGCTCGCGTCTGCATGTTGAATCTTGCGCGTCGCTTGACATTCTTCCTTTCAGCCCCTGTAAGAAGAAAAGACTTGCATTTCGGCACATGAACGGTCCCATCTTTCCAACGACACTATCGATTCCGTCCTACGACATCGGGAAGTAGGTCGGGCTAAGGACTTATCAGCACCCACTCGTACCAACCAATATATGATCTATCTGGTTACATATTTTGTTGTCAGGTAATCTCTAGATGACCTTGTGAATGTCTATTTTGGTACCATGTTCCTGTCACAGCTAAATCTCTTCCCAATGCAAAATTTACGATTCGTTTTCCATTATCATTTGTTTCGTTGTGAAGGCTGTGCCCTCCACTTACTGGATATAAATAGAACTCTTTTCCAACTGTAGCGTTGAAGTCTCCTATTACCGCTTTCATGTCATAATTGGAAACCCTATCACATACTTACTTGAGCACTGCTGCTGAAGGTTATACATTTTAAAATGTATTGGGTAGAGTTTTACATAAGTTCTAAATTATGTTGACGCCAATTTGCCTCGGTAATACATCATTACATTTACCATCATGGCGGCGGCTTTCATTCATTCATTGATTCATTTTCCATTTATCCATTTACAGGTATAGCCTAAGGATGTGGAAATAGTCAATGTGGTGTGCAATGTATCTGTTAAATTACGGATGTCAAGTGACAGAATACAATTATAATAAAGTGATTACATAACAAAATATAAATTACATCATTAAATCATTACAAGCTGGAATATATATTATTTATTAAAAACGTAAACGTTAAACTGTTCCTGTTACAGGCCTGGTGTGGCCCAGAGGATGGGTAGAGGTATAGCTCTACTCCTCCATGACCACGGCACTAGAAGGGGGTGAGTGGTCAGCAGCACGCCCCGGCCGCACTTTAACCCCGGGAAAGACCCGGTACCCATTGTACAGGAGGCTGGGTGGGCCCCAGGGCCGGTCTGGACGAGTGTAAAATCTCGTCCCCACCGGGATTCTATCCCGGACCGTTCAGCCCGTAGTCAGTCGCTATACCGACTGAGCTACCCGACCCACATATATATTATTTGTTAGAATTAAAATATGCATCGATGGAATAAAATGAGTTATCAAGAAGAAACCTCTTAATGTCTTTTTAAGATCTTGTGGTTGGTGAAAGAATGTGGTGGAAAAATAAGCGTGGATATTCAGTGTTTTAGTACAAGTTATGATAAAACTCATAAACACTGCAATGACACTATAAAAAACAATATAACTGTTAATTATTTGTTTGAAGAAAAATTGGATATTTGTGGGGTTGAGTTTAGTAATATTTCGACCTGTCCACATGTGAAGTAGATTATTCAGAACTTGTTCAACAAGTTATCTCAAGAAGTCACTTCAGTGAAGAAAAACTTTAAGATCAAAAATAACTTTGAGCTTAAATGGTCCAATGTGGTAGCAGGAAGACAGCAGTCAGAACAAAAACTACCATCTACGATACCGACAGTCATAACCTCACAAGCATCTTCAGTAATGGTGGCCTCTACAAAAAACATATGGTAACGAAGAAAACCCAAAAAACAAACTGTGGAACAAACAAAGAAGAAACATAGTGCTATACACACTAGTGATTGCCATGTGAGAAATCGTGCTGGTATACTTCAACATAAATTAAGAGATCAATTCATGGTAACAGGATTTGTCAAACCTGGTGCAAGTTTAGAACACCTGATAAATACGGTCATATGTGAGACACATAAGCTTACTAAAGATGATCATCTCACTTTCTGGGGAGGAGCTTATAGTAGTTTTAGTACACCAATGTCCAAATCACTTAATCAAATATTTAGGTACCTGCAGGAAAAACGGCACACCATTGTCACTGTCATAAATGTTACACAACAATAAGATACAGCCAGAGATTTCAACAAAGAAACAAAAAATTTTAACAGGAAATTGAGTAAATTAGTGCATAAATTAAAGCACACAAGTGTAATAAGTGCAGATCTATCAAGAAATTACTTCACTCGACGTGGTTTGCATATGAAGAATTCAGGGAAAGAATAAATAACCAATAGGTTACTGGAAACAATCAGGACAACTCAGGGAAATTCCACAGAAAGTATCCCAAGTTTAATATTGAAAGACAATCATACACCAACAAAGGAATCACAAGTACACAAATCTTCAGTGGCAAACATACGAATGTACGTAATAATCAGTCTCAACAGCCGAAACGCCACAGGAGAACTCCAGAACTCAGACAACAAGATTTTTTTGGGCTGTACTGATGAAACCAAAGGAAAAGGAAAATGCACAAAGTGAAAGTGGTTTGAGCATGAGTATTCAAGAAATTACAACAAACTAAAATGTCACATCCATATCATAAAACACTCTAATGTTTACCATCAGAATATTAGAGGATTAAGAGGGAAAACAGATGACTTATTAAGTCAATTACACTGTAGAACATCCTATGCAAAAGGAGGTTTGTGCACCAATGTGCGTAAAAGTCTGAAATTTGTCAGCATAGACGAAAAACATTGTAACGAGAAAGACTTTGGAGCCTGTGCTCTAAGACTTTATCTAAATTTTAAAAGTGTCTGTATTGTTACAATATATAGAGCCCCATCTGGAATTTTTAATTCATTTATGTCTAAACTAGATATGATACTTAGAAAATTATATAGCTCAATGTTAGAATACATTGTTTGCGGTGATATAAACCTAAATTATCTCACTGACAGTGAAAAGAATAGCCAATTAGTATCTTTGTTACAAACTTATAATCTAACAAGCACAGTGGATTTTCCAACTAGGATCACAGCTATAGATAATAATTTTATTGACATTGCTAGAAGAGATAGTTATTCTATATGTCCAGTAATTAACGGACTGATCGTGATGCACAGTCTGTGACATTTAACACAATAACCTGGAAACCACCCACGAAACACGTTATGGAAATAAAGAAAACTAATAAATATACAATAAATGATTTCCTGACTAAGTTATGAAACATGGGACATTACCTTTTCTAATGATGATGTAATTATAATGTTTATTGATAAAATAAATTATATATGTACTCAGTTGGACACAACAATATATTTATTGCATTAATGGCTACCATTTTCGGCCATAACAGCCATCGTCAGGCCAGTGCTCTACAAAGCTTTAAAAGCTGGTACATGTAATGCAAAAATTGTCAAGTTGTATGGGATCCCATTTACATTTATGTTAATATTTATTAACAACCTTAAAATATGCTGTCTATAGTATGATATATCAAGGTTCTTTTGTAGAAGATTGTGAGTATTTTTAAAATATAAAATAGTCACAATGATTAAAATTAAAATTAGGTCTCGGATCATAACTTTTATAATTAGCTGCTGTACATGGAGTTTAAATTGTTGTTCATGTTTACTTGTCAAGTAAGCTGAGAGCTGGGCGGTGTATTCTGCGTCATGTTATTTTATGATGCCTGAAATGTATTAACTTCGGTACAAAGTGTAGACTTTTAGTAATGATAACCACACTGGAAGTATAAAAAAAACCTGGATCAGATAGTGTCAATTAGATCTTTGTAACTACCTCACAACTTACTTGACAAAGATACGTGAACAATAATTTCAGCTCTGTACACAGCAGCTAATTACACAAGTTGTGACCTCAGACAAAATTTACCTCATTTTAATTGTAATCATTGTGACTATTTTATATCATAAATGTACTCACGACCTTCTACAACAGAATCTCAATATATCACACTATAGATAACACATTAGAAGGCTGTTAATAATTTTAAGGCTGTTAATAAATATTAACATAAATGTAAATGGGATCCCATGCAACTTGACAGTTTTTGCACTACATGTACCAGCTTTTTAAGTTTTGTGTAGCATTGGCCTGATGATGGCCCTTATGGCCAAACTGGTAGCCACTAATGCACTAAATATATTGTTGTGTCCGACTGACTATATGCATGATTTATTTTATCTTGTACTTCAAACACAACAATGGTATGTCCTCTACCAAACAAAAAAGTAGTAATAATGTTAGCGCCTTCTTGTATACCTACTTGAAGATCTTATACTCTAGTTTCCCATTTAAAAAATTCAAACTATTATCAAAATAAATGACTGGATCACCATAGAAATAAAGACCTCCTGTAAACATAAATAAGAACTTTATATAGCATGTAGAAACAGTAATAACCCTGACTTAAGAAATTATTATTAAAAAAAAGTTGTAAAATTTTATCTACTGTCATTAAGGAAGCCAAAAGACTTATATATGACAGTAAAATTAAAAAATCCCATCAGAATACAACTGCATGGGATATTATAAAATTACTTACTCCATGGTGCAGAGTCCTTACTTACTCTGTGTGCCCATATTCACCGCCTTTTGTTTCAAAGACTTCTTGATAGTCCACAATGAGCTCCTTTAGTGCCTGAGCTTTTCTGATGCTCAGGTTTGGTCTGGCACAATCTATCACTTCCCTCAGTTGTTTGGAAAGCTGCTTGTTCTGTCATGGCTCAGGCTTCTGATCCTCAATGTTTGCGGCCCATATGGCTGTCTCTCCATTTCCTATAATAGTGCCTTCACTCAGTACCTGGTCTTGATTGGTTACATTCATGATGCAGCCGCGTGAAGACCGGGACTTGGGAAACAAGTAAATACCTGTGAGAAGAGGGGCCCACCGGCATCACTACCCTCAACTCCTCGATATAAGCTAAACATTTTAGGGCAGGGGACCAATGATAGCCTAACCGCTGAGGGATGGATCCAAAGAAAACCATGTCAGGTGACCATCGCCCGGCCCGACATAGTCGCAGGACAACCCGAGAGGAAGCCGAGCAGAGCCTAAATCTTGCAGACTGCCTCCGGAGACCTTCCCGGTGCTGAGGAAGGCCTTAGTCGAGCTGACTCTGGGACGACGGGCCCTGAGGATCAGGGTGTTCTTCGCGGAGGTTACGGACGAGTTCATCCTGGGGTTACATGTCCTGCGGGCTTACGACGCGTCCGTGGACCTAGGACGCCATTTGCTACGACTGGGCCAGAAGGACCTGACGCTATGGGGACCAGGCGCCCAACCAAAATCTGCCAGGCTCTCACTGGCCGGCGACAAAGTGACTCCGGCTTGAAGTGAGAGGTTGGTGATGGCAAAGCTGGAGGCGCCTGTG
>Ga0209755_10006304_pt1 | contig 13187 bp, 12 predicted proteins | sample TergutCo191P1_FD_187301 | JGI IMG/M metagenome (GOLD analysis project Ga0209755, IMG submission 187301) | Cornitermes sp. P1 segment gut microbial communities from Petit-Saut dam, French Guiana - Co191P1 (SPAdes) (version 2) | ecosystem: Host-associated > Arthropoda: Insects > Digestive system... | reverse complement strand
AGTGCGGTCTGTGGAGTACTGTACAGGTCTGTTTGTGTGGGGACTGGAGGTTTGTGCTCACCTGGTTGTGGGAGGGGTGTGTAATCAAGAGACTTGATCACAAACACACACAACCCCAAACACCTTAAACCTCCACCACGAACCTCCGCTACACACACCTCTCTCTCAACCAGGTGAGCACAAACCTCCAGTCCCCACACATACAGACCTGTACAATACTCCATAGACCACACTGATAAATACCTATATAACACGGCATACAGCCACTACACACACACACACACACACACACTTCATATTATCTTATTCTTTACAGTGCAGAAAACCATGTGCTGCAACTCAATACCTAATGCTCCAGATGATGTGTTTATGTACCCGAAACTTGTTGAGCTAAGAATACGTCAATAAAATTACCTAGTTACATCAAGTTGGCATTTCACTTTATTTTGTGAGGAAGATGTATGGTCAAACAACCCTCAGTGTTCATAATTGTTTTCTGAACTACCTGTCATCACATCTCAGAAGACTGCATTATGAATTAATCTTCTGTGCCACCACTCGTACTTAAGTGTGAACAGTAAAGTGGTGCATGTGAAAGCTGAGTCAAGACATTGTACTTTCCAGGTGTGCAGTCACTTTGACGCTGACCACTATAGTAAAGTGCAAGCTGCATACCGTCTGTTGGGCAAGACACAGATGGCAATGGACCAACTACATATGCATTTTGCATCGGCAGTCCATAATGCTGCATTTAATGTTGTGCATGGATATGTAGAACTGTGCTCTGGTGCAGCACATGCAGAAAGTGTGGCTGGTAGTAGCACATTCCACAAGAAACAGTACAAGCAGCTGTGTCAGGTTGGTAACATTTATCTAAAGCAATACAGTTTGAACAGGATAGGAGATCAAGCAGATTGGCGTAGTTGTAATGTTATAATATGTAGATATTTCTTTGTGCTCTGTAAATCTGATGCTGTCATGGCCAGTAATTACAGTGATGTGTTCTTGGGCAGTTGGTTGTGTTAGGTTGGAACATTTTGGAAACTGTCACTTTCTGCATCATATGGTGCACAATTCAAAGTCAATCCTGGTACCAGGCCATCAGCATCCTCTTAGGCAGCAGACAGTCCAGGGACAAGCCTTAGAGGAAGACAGATGGCTGGACACAGAAATACAAAAACTTGGTAATGAGAGTTTTTTTGTCAGAAGAGATGCTGTCTTGATATAAGTTATATAGACACATAGCTCAGCCTGCTGCACTGCTTCTTGTTCGCTTTGGAAGATAGTGGGCTGCAAGGAACTAGTGGGTTATTAATAAAAGTACGGTGATTCCTGTCATCACGTCAGTCCTGGAGGATGAAGACTGTTGACATTTCATAGAATATAAATTCATTTCATCTTGATGCAGCTGACTGCCCAAGTAGAATTTATTGCTTCTTTCCTGCTTGTTATTCATGATTATTTGTACTTTGTAAACTCTGCAGTAGAAGCATCGTTGTAAAATAACTCTGCTTCCTTCATGAATAGTTGGTTTTTAAACATCCAAGCGGACTGTAATCTTCATATTGACCATAGTGGGAACTTCACACTTCATAAAATGTATAGATACATGTATCTAACTGCTCTCAACCTTATTCATTTAGAACACAAACCATTTTTTGTGATTGCATCAAGTCTGTATGACGTTACAGAAAATACATGTTTTTGTATGATGGCAGCAACTCCCTGCAACTTTGTGTCAATAAGACAAGAGTGTCTTTGCAATCATAATGATTGTTATCATATTGTAACTTCTGTAACCAGTTTAATGAAGAGATGCATTTGTGTGTGGCAGTGTGTGACAGCAGACAGCTTCATCCCCTGTCTGGTAGACCTGTGCAAGGCATTATGGGGCATCATGAACAGCTACCACCAAGTGGTGAGCTGGCACCAGAGGAAAGACTCCCAGAAACTCTCTGCAGGTGAGGCAGATATGGTATTGCTTTTGATACAATATGATACAGGTTTTAATGGGTTAACATTTATGCTGCCAAGTCCATAATGTTATGGGAACCTGCAATATGGCATCCTTGTTGTGCTGTGTCATTATGGGTGAAATTTTAAAAGCATATCTCTCCCCATATTACTTTCCGAGTGCACTTACACTTTCTGGGCGTGTACTTCCAGCAGCACCGTCCGTAGAGAATTTAGAAAGAGCTTTATGGCATACCATACACTGCACATCAGAACGACAGCAAAGGTGGTATTTGCAGGTGTCTGCAAATCATATTTAGAGTGCAGAACCTTTTATTTTTATTATGGGGCTGTGTGCTGTAGCATGGATGATGTTGCTGCATAGTGACCATTGATGCTACACACTGTGCAGTGCTTAGTCCAATGTTATTACAAAGTCTCTGTATAAAGTAGAAGTTAATGCATACTAATTCAGTTTCTCTGCGATTTCTGTGTTTAACCTTCAGAACCTGTGCTTGACTTTATATTGCATACTCATTCAGAGCCCTGATTCAATGTCTTTACAAACTACTAATTTAATTTTTTTTTTTAATATCATCTTCCCAAATATTTATAGGCTTCCCATATTGCCTGTCCCTATGATGTTCCCTACCACAGATTTATATGTTTTTCTTGCTGCTCTACATGTGGCAAAGGTCTGGACCAACTTACATGTTTCATAGCAAATTGTACTAGGAAAAACAGTCCTGAGGAAAATATTTCTATGTCAGAGAGATGTGCAGAGGGATTTCAAGGAATGTATGTCGAGAAACTTCATTAACTTAAGGTGGTTATGAAGTGCTGGCCATGTAGCTTGGATGTGGGAAACAAGGCAGGATATGGAATTTTGGTATGGCAGCGTCTGGGGAAATGAAGAGTTGAAAGGGAAAGATGTGGATGGGAGGGTAACATAAAAATGGTACTAATGTACATAGATTGTTGATGCTGTGAAGTGGATTTAGCTGGCTTTGGTTAGGACTATATTAACAGTGTTGAATTCTAAGGTCTGGTTGTTGTACAAGTTCTGTGTATTGGTTGTAGATGGAGTGAGTGAGCTAGTGGACTTTGAAGCAAGTTTCAACAAGCAATATGTGAAGCAGAAACTGGGAAATGGGCTGGTACGCATCTGGCATGACGTGCAGGCTCGGATATCAGCCTTCCTCCTGGGCTCTGACCTTGCCTTGTACAAGTTTGATGAGTTTCTGCAGATCCTTGGGATTGTGCACAGGTTTGTTCTTTAGAGAACCCACTGTAACAGTGATTCTAGAATATGTGACAGTTGCTCAGAAAGTCGCAGCATGGGCATTCCCCTGTCAAGTGATAATATTCTAACAATTTCTTCCTTATGTTTTTCTCATCAGCATATTCACAAAGAGAGTTACAAACACTACCTATTATCTTTGCCATACCATGCCATCTTTCATTCTGCACATAACTACTCAAGAAGCATGGAATAGATTTACATCAGTTCTAATAGCCCAAAGCATACTGAAATTTGTTAGCACATTTCACTTTTGGTTAAATCACAAAACAGTTGGACAGTACATGAAGACCTTCATGTTTTCTTGTATGCTTATTCAGTACAGCTTCCTGAATATGTATGACAGCAAAAAATGTTATGTGAACAGATGTTATGTAGTTAATGTGCACTACAATTTTTGTATAAGTGTTGTGGTTTTTGAGGTAATCGAAAGTTGTGTGGTATGCCGTATCGTGTCACAACTTGGAACTGAAGGACTGATTTTGCTATTGCTTATCTGCATTGCCTGGTTTATGTTAGTTATAGGACAGCATAAAAAAATTAATACCTCTCACAGACCTTACTACAGTAGATACTGTTCTTTCCTGCAGATCCATTATATTGTGCACAGCAGACACTGATGTCTCCTACTGATACATTATCATGTATCACATCAGATGCCAGAGTCATCCAGACCATCCACATTGCACCACAGCACACACTGTTGTCTCCTGCTTACCCTTTACCTTGTGCCACAACATATTGATGTCACCTGCAGATCATTTTCATTATGCCATGAAAGAGTGATGTTTCCAGCAGACCCTTTACCTTACACTCAGTGGTCACTGGTTTCCCCTGCAGACTGTTTACCTTTGTGCCATAGCAGGGACTTGACGTCACGCAAGCTGTACATGGTTTTTCACAATGAGAGGACAGGGAACTGGCATAGTTACTTGTCTCACCACTGCAGCTCAACTCTGTAATCACTGTTGTTGAATATGTAGGCTGATCGAGATTGGTGAGGAGTTCTGTGGTAGCAAGTCTGAGGACTTGCAGAATTCCATCAAGAAACAGAGCAGCAACTACTTTGGCAACTACCACCATGAGCGCTTAGAAGAACTGCGGATCTTCCTAGAAAATGAGAGCTGGGAAATGTGTCCAGTGAAGCCAGAATTCACAATTCTACAGTTACAGGTCTGAATGTTATAGATTACACTACAAGCAGAAATAGGAGCCAGAATATCTCAGGATCAGAGTTCAGATCCTGGCAAGTTTAAGAATTTTTTTTGTTTTGCAACAAGAACACCTCTGGAGTAAATTTCATAATGTCCTTCGGTGTTCTGTATTGAGTCTGCAATAGGAAACAAGAAACTGACAAAAAAGTTGCATTTTTATATTATATAGCCTGTTTAATGTGACAACTTACATTGTTCCACAATGTTTCTGATCCTGAGTATATGGAGTGAAAAGTTATGAATGGAAACTGTGACAGAAGGGAAAACTACTGGGGAATGATATGCATGAATTGTTATTTCCATTCTTATAATTTTGTTACATAGTGTGTTTTCTGAAATTAATCTCAAAATGAACATACTGTCACAAATTTGACTGGATTAAGTACACATGTTCACAAAGTATATCCTGTACACTACGGTGAATAGATAGAAATAAACTGAAATGTGTACTGGTTACATACATACTGTAGTTGAATGATTATTGGGTTCTCAAGAAGGGTTCCACTGTATGGAGTATTTCATAGAAGTTGGTTGCTATTTTTGTTCTATAATGGCCACCCACTCCTTGGATTACTTTCAAGCTTTTTGTATGCCTCTCTAAATCCTTTAGACCAGGCGAATACACAAATAAAAAAAATAGAGCCTTATTTCTGTAAACAGTCACTTCATTTCATGCGTTTCAATAGCTGTTTTTCCAACTTGGAAAAAAACTTGATGTTTACTCACTGCTACGTATAAAAAAAAAACTTATTTTTCAGGACTGCTTTGGATGAACTGGCTGAACTAGAACTTTCTTTTTACCAATCCCATGCAAAGTAACAGAAATAAACTGAAATTGATTTGTACACCAAACTGTACTTGTGCTGTAACATAAGACTCAGTACTGTTTGACGTAATATACTCATTTTCCTTATTATAAAATTGTAAATTAAACATTTTCTATGCCATGTTTTGCAGGAGTTCCGCTCCTTACGGAATGTGCTGAAGAGCTGGAAGCCTCAAGGTGACTGTGTAAATGGGGTGCAGACTACTGTGAGCAGTCCTGATTGTAGCAGCAGTAACCACTCTCAAGATGGAAGCTCTATCACTGGTGGTTACTTTGCACGTTACTGTGATTCAGGAAGTCCATTTGACATTGTTCTTGATGAGGTCCAAGAGGAAGATATTCTAGTGAACATTGGGGTAAGAGTGATTCAGGTACTTACATGTCCAGAAGCTTTTGTTTGTATTGAAATTCAACCTTAAAAATTCTTAAATGATAGTTCCATGATTTGGTTGCAAAAGTCAGGATTATTACTGCTTCAGGATGAGCCGTCAGGCTACTTCAGTGATGAGAGTGATGAAGACATTCCCGAAGAACTGAAGAAAGACTTTGTCGATGAGAATGTTGGTGACACTGTCAGTACCAAGTCAGTAGTAATTATACTGTGGCAATTTTGTGGTATTGATCAATTTTAGAAAATTGCAGGCACATAATAATATGTTTCCTTTTTCAGGCATTCCAAACCAAGTTCCAAGAAGATGAGTCGCAGAGAGTTTATGAAGGCACCAATTCTTACCAACACAACTCTTACAGTACTGCGGCAGTGTGGGAAATATGTGCAGATGAGTCGCCTCCTCAGACCCATTGCATTTGAAGTTATTGTCTGTATGAGTCAGCTGTTCGATTATTACCTGTTTGCTGTTCATACATTTTTCACTGAAGATCTGGTGAGGAGATACAGACAATGTTTTATTAATTATTGCAATCATTTCTCTCTGCTTTGGGCATTGTTCCATACACACTGGCTAAGTATCTGCACAGTATGTGGTATTCCTTGAACAGCTGCTAGTTATGCATATGGTCAAGAAACCAACATGGTGTAATGAAACCTGAATATGTGTCATTCACAAAAACCAACTTCTGGACCTCGTTTTGAGGTAGTTCAGTCCACTACACATCATATTCATTGTAACATTTTTATTATTCGAGGTATTATCCTCCTGTCTGTATCTGTGTATACCAAGTGGACTCTTTCCAAGGGATTTGTGCAACCAAAATGTTACATGCATTTCCACATGTCAACCATCAATGCTTCTTATCCTGCTTGTCATCCTTCTACATATTGTCATCATAAGCAGGTAAATCAGTTGAAGAGTACAAACTATGAAGCTTCACATTAACGTTTATTGGCAATGTGCTGCATTATAATGGCATATATGTGCAGTACAGCTGGAGGAGCATTGAATTTTTTAATAATAGCAACTTGCAGTTTAAAATTTTGCCACCAGTTGCATATTCCAGTGTGTTTAATATTCCCTATTCACAGATGATAAATGGTGAATAATTTTCATCTGTCCATTGTGCTTCATTCTTGAATGGTGTCATAATGAGATATGCTGTGATGTTTTTGCAGCCTGTGTCATGCCATTCTGTGTACAACCTGAAGCTTCAGACCTCACTGAATAGAATAGAGGACAATTTGATAGTTGCTGACCCATCACAACTCACAGAGGCAGACACACAACAGGCAGACAGCAGGAGGCACAAGGTATGTAGCTGCAGTTCAACATGCACTGTTGTATGCTCTGAAGTTCCAAACTTGTGATTTACAAGAGTCTGTTTTGCTTGTAACCACTTGACCCTGAAGATGAACGCAGTATGCTTCTGTGAAATGTGAGGGAACCACTCACTCAACACCGCAGCATTGTGTCCCAAAAACTTTTAAGTCTTCAGCAGCACTGCTGTGGGATCTCAGGTGGTGCATGTCTATTTACGATATTAAATTTAACATGTCTGTATGGCACTAAAATTGAAGAGATGTTAACAATCAACCATACTGGATATTCCTCCTCCTCTCCCTCCTCCCCTTCACCTTTCCTCCTCCTCATTCATTATTTACATCTGTAAAGGTTCATGAGTGGAAAGTCTCCAATCTCTTTTCTTCCTACATTCATTCCTCCCAGAGGCTGGTGCCAGCACCTGCAATGTGAGAGGTAGTGACATCAAGTAATGAAGTTCCTGTGGGAGTGATACATAGTATTGCCACAGAAGCTGGGATGGTGCAACACAAATCTTGAAAACAATTGCTGCTGGGGCTGCAGTGAACATGTTAAGGACCCAGCAAGCTAACAGGGGATATTAATATCACTTTAATACCAACAGAAAGCTTCTGCAAAGATGATGAAGAGTTGCCTGGACTATGTATCAGAACATTAAATGTGGTCACTTTATATGCATTTGTAAACATGAGTGTCAGTGCCTTACATAAAATGTGGATGATATTCCAAGCTGCAGCACAACTCTCACAGTTTTTAATTTTTTTTTAATTAAATTTGAAATTATCTTGTATTTGGATAGGCTCAGCAGTTGTCTCGTTAAACCACGGTTTGTGTGTGTGTGTGTGTTATTTTCTAGGTACCCCAGCCTTGCATCTCTCCTGTAGTAGACCTCACACAACAGGAGATGTTGCATGGACTAGCAGAGAGGGTTGTAGCTGTGGAGTCCCTTGTCTTCCTTGCCAAGCAGCTTGAGTTCTTACACAGTTACCTGGAACATCTCCAGGGAGGCTCATCCTTCTTGCAGCAGTTCTTCTCACAGGTTTGTTAATGTGTGTCTGTTTCAAATGTTCATAAAAAATATATGATGACCGATACTTTTGAATACTAGGGATTTTATGTAGGTTGGGTGTAGTCAAAGAGGAGACAAAGTATGTTGTACTTGCTGTAATACTGTGTTAGATTCATTTACCATGTGAGTGTAGTCAAAAAAAGTCTGTGAAGATAAATCTATGAAAGGAGGGGATTACAGTGCTTTCTTCCCTGCTGCCTACTGTTGCATTCCCTTCCAACCCCCTTGGTAAATAGCAGCCCACTCAAAGCATGTGACTTTAGTGAAGTTTTCCACATGGTTGTAGCTACCAACAAATATGTGTGAATAGAATATCTAGGCAACTGGAGGTTTGTGGAGCGGAATATACAGGAGGGAGAACTGCAACAGTCCATGGAAGATATTGAGGCAGTCCATGGAACTGCTTTCCATTGTCTCAGAATATTTCCATCTGATCTTTGATTGACAACATTGTGTGTTAAAATTGTGGGTGTATAAATAGTACACATGCATTTCATGCATATGGGTATCCAGGTCCTGTATATATCACAAAGCCATTGATCAGTAGCCATATTAAGTTGTGTTTCATGTAATTTGCAGACAGTTACAGTGACAGCTGAACTGCGCCGTCCAGTATACACGTGTGTGGCTGCTTCGGCCATTGACTTCCAAGTAATCTTGTCTCAGATGGCTAAGGTCAACTGGGAGGTCAAGGATGTGATGAGTCAGCACAGCGAATATGTGGACACCCTCCTCAGGGTATGTGGCTGGAGGTCACAGGTTTGATCTATGCTGATGTTCCTGAGGAGTGTGGAGATTATGTTGACTTAGGTGGCAGCATTTTTGTATGATTTTACAGTCTGCTTTTGTCTTTGGGCAAGAACAGTGAAACTTGTGATGTGTTACAGGAACTGCAGATATTCAGCATGCGGCTGGAAGAGGTCGCAATGCGCATTCCAATCCCACGTGAAGTATACCTTATTCTCTGGGAAAGCATCATTCGTCTTACCTGTAGCACCTTTGTCGAGGGGTGAGCCAGAGGACATTTTTAATGTGTGTTAAATTTCATCATGCCAGGAAGGTATAAAAGGGGCATGGAAGTTAAGAATATTTTGTGAAAGTGTGAAATGGTGAGGTGTCTGAGATTAGGGTTCAGTAGTGGACTTTTATGCCAACACTGATTAAATGTTTGTTTCTGCTGCAGTTACTAGGTAGTTGAGAGCTTTGTGGCTTTCACAGTGGTGTTTCGTATGATTGTGACAGTTTTCTGGGATGTAGTGCTGTGCAGTGAGGTAGACAGGTACCAGTGTTTCTAGGGAACATGCCATACCCATCTTCATGGACCCAAAAGGCAGAACTCTTATGTACATTCATAATGGTACCATTCTAGCAGACTGCCAGGCATTGCATCCAATAAGATTGTACTTATATGGTAAAAGATAAATAAGTCCCATTACAAGCCTGAGGTGCCCAGAGGGTTCCAGGAAGTTATTGTTCCCAGATTACATAACAATGGCCCAGAATGGTGGTAAGATTGTCAGCCCTATGCACCAGCTGCCTTTACCCCCAGAAAATACTCCTGGTACTCATTTCTGTTAGAGGCTGAGTCGACCCCAGGGCCATAGTGTGATCAGAAGGATTATGTCAATGAAAAATTCCAATGACACCATCTGGAATCAAACCAGCGACCTCCCAATTTGTAGCACAGTACCTTAACCACTGTCCTACCACAGTTCCCCTGTACTTATATGGTAATGAGTTATTTTGTCAACAAAATTATGGCCATTACAAATAATGGTTTCTTACAAAGAAGTGGCAACCAAATCCTACAGACTGTGTAATTCCAGCCAACAGAAGTCTATGATCTGTTACATGTTTACAGCTTCACATCCACTTATTGATTCATAATTGTATAAAAAATATTATACCTCATAACTGCAGTTTTACAATTTTCTGTTTTGTTATCTAGGTTTGCGAGTGCCAAGAAGTGTTCGAATGGAGGACGTGGTCTCATGCAACTTGACTTCACACAGTTTCTTTCAAAGCTGGAGAAACTTACATCCATCCGACCTATCCCAGACAGAGAGTATGTGGAACATTATATCAAGGCATACTATCTCCCAGAGGCTTCTTTGGAGGCCTGGGTTCAGGAACACAACGTGAGTTAATATAATTTGACACTGTCTTGATACAGTGAAGTTACTTGCATCATTTTTCCTGTCTGTGTTTGGATTTAAATTTTATTTTATAAATTACTACTTTATTGGTTTGATGTGGCCATTGGATGGAAAAAGTATGTACCTTGTGACAATCAGTCGCATTTACCAACAAATGCTTGTGATAGGATTACAAACTGTACATAAGTTTTAAAACTCCAAAATGTTTCACCACTTTGATTTTCAAATACAAAGAATACAAGCACCAATACATAATCTGGGAAGTACAGTGCATAGTATTAAGACATTTAAATGGTTAATTTATAAAATATATATAAAATGTATAATATAAAATTACAGTATTATTGATATTATGGTTATCATGATTCTGAATTATGGTAACCATAATATAAATAATACTGTAATTTTATTCTATACATATATATATATGTGCGTGTGTATGTGTGTATGTATATTTGTGTGTATGTATGTTATAATATTAGCAATTTAAATATCTTGGTACTTGGCATTGTACTTCCCAGATTGATGTATTAGTGCTAGTACTCCTTTGTGTCTGAGAATCCTTGATGGTGGCACCTTGGTGCCGAAACATGTAGGAGTTTTTAAAACTTATGTGCAAAATGTAATCCTGTTACATGCATTGGTTGATAAATATGATTGGCTGTAAGAATGAATGTCTTATGACAGGTTCAGTGTCAAATTATTAAGTATATGCAATGCGCTCCCTAACTATGGTAACCTAATCCAAATTTATATTGCCTTGGGTACCTGTGGAAGCTAAATGGATGTGTGACAACTTATGTAGTTCCGTATAAGAGTCAGTTTAACAGATAAAAATGACAGTATTTTTAAAAAAAAAAACAAATAACTTCAAGGGACACAACTATGCAGAACCCAAAACTTGCACATAGTAAGGATGTAATATAAATATGAAATACCAAAACTTTACAACAACTGTGCAAGGACTGTGTCCCAAACCCCTCTTGAATTGTAGTTTTGTGTGCCTAGACCAAGATGAAATTTGGAGAAATGTTAATTGCAGAACTTGTACAAACAGAGTGGGGCATCCAGCACCATAGACAATGGACAGAAGAAGAGGGTTAAATGGAGGGGTTTAAGGGATAATGGGAAATAGCGCTGCAGTACAGCACAGGGTGGACCATCGTTGACTAAACTGTCATGGCACATCCACCTGAAGCCATATCCATTTATATGAATGGCAGGCCAGTGCTTTTGCTTCTGATGTGATGTTGGAAGTTATAAATAGTAGCAGAAAATGGCACTAATTTTTAAGGAGAGTTTAATGGGACAGGCTGACAGTGCCATGTATTGTATCATCATCTTTTCTCCTTTGTAATTAGTTCCAACATGCATCATGACTGAAAAGGAGTGTTATGTGGTATATATAAAGGTAGGAGCTTACAGACAAGTTGTGAACTTGTGACTGGATTTCACTGGCTGAACATAAGATCGAATGGCAGTCATTTAGTTTGTGTACCAGCAGGTAATTTCTTCATTAGCTCAAGAAGTGTTGCCTGTTAAAGAGGAGATTACAGCATGGAGACAGGCATTTGATGTATTGGTATGAGGGAAAAGCAAGAATTGGTGGACAGGTGTATTGATGCATGGATAGTCAGGCACATAACAGTGCTTATTGACATATGTAGCCATGGTAAGATGACTACTGTCTTTTGGAATGTGACACTGAGTATTGAGTATTCTGTGAGAAGTTTACCACCATCCTATAAGAACCTACTGCCACCATCATCATACCAGGTGAGTACAGCATCCTTCATGGTCACTGCTGTGAGAACCTTAAATTTTGCTCTAGCCAAATTAGTTTCGCTTATAATCAACTTGAGGTTCTCATGGCAGTGGCTGTTAAGATTTCGGACTTCTAGGATGTGATACAGTGTAATCAGGTACATAGGTAGTGACACTTTGGAAGAACCTACTGTCTCCATCTTTAGGGCAGAAGTGAATAGGTAGCAGCAGGTTTCTCCAAGTCATTGATATGTATGTACCAGACTGCATGGTATTACATCCCAGAATACCATAATGTTATTATACTTGGTTTTTTAATATATTTTATATTATATTAAGGATGCTTTTCTCTTGAATAAGGGCTAATAATCATGTCAGCATGTGAATTCAACATTGTCGCACATGTTATGTAAATAATTTTGCTACAAATTGAACCTTGTTGCTTGTTGGAATGCCCATAAACTGAGCAATGTAACTGTTGACATGAACCCTTTGGCATGTTGACAGGAATATTCATGCAAGCAGTTACTGGCGCTAGTGAGTTGTACCTGTCAGAACAACAAGAAGACTCGCCAGCGACTGACTGCACTTATTGAAGAAAAAGAGATAGTTGGCAATAGGTAGTATGGCATGCCACTTGTTGTGTGTTGGTGCTGAGTGGGACGAACTATAGCAGAATGCTAACTGGTACAAGGCTGTGCTGGGAATGTACAAATTGCAGAATTACTGTCTGTACAGGACCAGGATATATTATTAGCATAACCATTAAAAGATGGTCGCTTGTGTAAAATTCTTTTTGTAATTTTTATGGACTACTTAGAGACCACGACACTGGTATTGTTTGCACAGTATGTAACAGTGGCTATGTCAGTGAAACTGTCATCTGGTGAGTCAGGCTCTTCAGTGCTAGCTGATGCCCAGAAGCTGGTTTTGTATTGCGTGTCATTCATATATACAGGGTCCACCAAAAAAATGTATACACACTTTAACGAAAGAAAACTCTATGTTGTATAATCGATTATTGTAAATCTACAATGTATTTCCGTCAACACAACAATATGATATATGTATTTACTTCAATATAACATATAGAGTTATTCTAGCTACATGTTTCAACTCCTATGAGTCATCTTCAGGCATTAATATTCAAGAACTACTAGTACATATTGTCTTACAGTTTTTTATGTCTT
>Ga0209755_10006303_pt1 | contig 13188 bp, 3 predicted proteins | sample TergutCo191P1_FD_187301 | JGI IMG/M metagenome (GOLD analysis project Ga0209755, IMG submission 187301) | Cornitermes sp. P1 segment gut microbial communities from Petit-Saut dam, French Guiana - Co191P1 (SPAdes) (version 2) | ecosystem: Host-associated > Arthropoda: Insects > Digestive system >... | reverse complement strand
GTTTTTCGATTTTACCTATTAGTCTTTTTATTGTTAAAAGGTCTGTAAGGGTTTGGGTGGGGTGGTGGTGTCCGCCGTCTCCGGCATTAATAACAGGCACATTCGAGTAACGCGAAGCTAAAAGAGCGGCGCCTTCTTTTGGGTTCCTCATAACGATGGCATCGGCATAGCTTGCCGCCATACGGATGGTATCGGCTAAACTCTCGCCTTTTGAGGCTGAACTTGAACCCGGTTCGGCAAAACCAAGGCAGCTTCCGCCCAATCTGAGCATTGCCGCCTCAAAACTTAGACGTGTTCTGGTGCTTGGCTCAAAAAAAAGGGTGGCTAAAAGCCTCCCTTTACAACTTTCTCGCATATATTTGTCGTCTTTTTCGATCTTTTCTGCCAATAAAAACAGGGATTCCATCTCGTCAAGCGAGAAATCTTCAGGCTCTACCAGCGATCTGCCTTTTAACATCAAAAACCCCCAAAGTATTCTACCCAAAAAGTCAAGGTAATTCAAGCGATTTAAGGTAAATTCTTATTTTTTTTATATAAAAAACTTGACTAACATGAAAATATTAACATATAATGGGGTAAGACTAAATATGCGGCAAAATTTAACCATCTCACGTGCATTGGGGGTATTATGCGCTTTGGAAAATTTATTGTTATCGTTTTGGCAGTTTTCTTAATCAGCGGCAACTTATGGGCAGCAGGTTCTAAAGAAAATGTATCGAGATCTGCAGAAGATCCTACCGGATTTCAAGATCCCATCGATATTTCGGATAAGAAGCCGGGTAAATACAATTATTACCTGGAAGCTACGGATAAGGCGCAAAATGTTACAAGGTCTGGACCTGAAAACATTCACAATGATCCCGAATCGGATCTCCCGCGTACAACTATCATTAACCCTATTCCTTACATGAAAGTGCAGGGAAACTTAAATATAGTTGGGCTTGCCTTTGACGACGACGGCGTAAAAGGCGTTGAATTTGCCATTTATAGAGGTACCGACGGCAAGGGCGCAGAAGTTATGCGTGCAAATGCCACAGGAACCGATTATTGGTCGTATTTTTTAGATACTAAAGACCCGGAAATCTGGCCTGACGGCGATTATACCATAGTTGCGTGGGCAACGGACATTAACGATCTTTCTGGTATCGGCGATTATTACCCTAACGGCACAAGAATTCCCGTTAAAGCGCATAAAACCCACAAGGTTTTCTGGCGTTTAGACCGCAAAAAACCTGTTACAACCATAACGAGCCATGAAGTTGGCGCTCTTGTCTCAGGGAATATAAGAATGAGAGGAACTGTAGCAGACGGTAACGGCATCGCGTCCCTTGTATTCTCTACAGATGAAGGCGTAAAATACTCCCCGGCAAAAGTTACCCTCAACAAAAGAACAGGCGAATATGACTGGGATGTCAGTATAAATACAAAAATATTGGATGATGGTCCTTCTGTTATCTGGTTCCAGGCAACCGACGGTAACGGTTCAAAAGGAACAGCGGCTCATCTCTTATTCGTAAACAATATTGGTCCGGACGTAAAAATCGTACATCCGGAAGCAAGCGCGAGTGTAAACGGCGTTTTCTCTATTGCAGGTTACGCTCAGCATCCTGTCGGAATGAAGAGATTAACATGGAAGGCAGGAAACCAATCAGGCGAAATTGAATTATTGCCTGGTAACCATTGGTGGTCTGCCGATGTCGATATTAGAAACCAAAAAACTACCAGTATCGATGTTGAAATAAGAGCGGAAGATGTTTCCGGTAACGTATCTGTCGCAAGGCAGAAATACAGAGTTGATCAAGCTGGAGATCTTCCGGTTGTAACGATTATCGAACCTGTTACAGGCGTAGTAGATACAGAAATTGGAATTATCGTTAAAGGAAACTTAAGTGATGATGACGGCGTAGCTTCAATTTTCTATTCTTTAAATAACGGCCCTGCGGTTGAATCAGTCGCAACAGGAGAATATTTCCAATTTTTAATTCCAACACCGCCTGAGGGAACATATAGTCTTGATGTTTGGGCAAAAGACGTTACAGGCGTTACAGGAAATAAAGTAAGCGTAAAAGGCTTAGTGGTAACAGCCGAGCCGACAAAACCGGGAATTGCTTCCTTCACAGTGGGAAGGAATCAGGTTCCTTTTAATACAGGTATGACACTTCGCCCTGTGCCGATTGCAAGAGGCGGTTTTGAAAAAGTAACAATGAACCTTGCATATCGCGGAGTTGCAGCTCCGGCTTCTGCGACTGTCGCTATCGGTGATTATCCTGCTTCTCCAGTAAGATTAGCGGGAACTAAAGACGTGTTTACAGCGGCAATTCCATTCCCGGAAGGTTTACCTGCAGGTTTAACAAAAATCAGCATGGTATCTGCGGACAAAAACGGAAAAGAAACTGTTTTAGATGAATATATTTATGTAAGCAATATAACAGCCGAAGACGCAATGAGCTCTCCGGATCCTTTCTCCTTTGCTTTTGCAGGCGGAAAGAGACTTAGCGACGGACGCATTTTAATTTCTTCACTCGAAGAAACTGTATACGGCATAAGCACAGTTCCAATCAGGGGAGTTACAGTAAGCGGCGGCAGCGGAGTAGTTGCAGACGTTGACGCGTTCGGACGAGTTACACTTAACGCCTTACAGGAAGGCGACCTTGGAACATTTACTCTAAGAGTGCAGACAGATTCAGGAACACAAACAAGCCCGGCGGTAAGGCTGGTGGCGGATTTTAACGGTCCTCTTGTTAATTTCCCTGCGGTTGACGCTGCATGGGTAAGAGAAAGCGTTCCCGTAAGGTTCAGCATTTCTTCACGTAACAGACTTGCTTCTGTAGAATTTTCTGTTGACATGGGAGCATCATGGAACAGATTTGGTTCTGTAAGCAATGAATATAACCAGAATATCAGTATCGCAGCGGCTCAGGACGGCGCTATTGCAATATTGGTAAGAGCAACTAACGACATAGGCAAAAGCTCTGTTGCGAACTTTACAGTATTAAAAGACACACAGGCGCCTGTAGGTACTCTTATTATGCCGATTGCGGAAGCAAAGGTTAACGGAACAATCCGAATGGCTTTTGACATTAAAGAAATGGGACTTTTGCAGTCTGTTACATACAGAAGGAACGCTAGCGCGGCTCCAAGAGAAGTATTTAACGCAAATAATTGGGACGGCAATTACGATAAGAGATTCCTGGAAGTTTTAATGGATTCTGCGCAAATGCCGCTTGATAATAATATGCGCTTTGTATTTACAGACAAAGCCGGAAACAACATGGAATTATCATCATGGCCCTTTGTAATTGATCAGAAGATGGATATTCCAGTTGTTCATATTATTCTCCCTCAGGAAAACGAAGTAATAACAACAGATTTTATAACATCCGGCGTTATGTTTGATGACGACGGAATTAAAAATATTCAGTACAGAGTTGACAACACTCCATGGCAAACCCTCGATTCGCAGAACGGCTTCTCTGTTCCTATTTACATTTCTTCTCTTACAGATAACGAACATACAATTACTGTAATAGCAGAAGACATTTACGGCGTAAGAAGCGAACCTGTTGTAAGGCGCTTCCGTGTGTCATTGACTGAGCCTGCGGCAACTGTTGTGTATCCATTGTACGACACAATTTTAAGAGAGCAGGTAGAAGTAAGGGGAACAGCATTTGACCGCAACGGTATTCAAAGAGTTGCAATTTCTGCAGATAACGGAAACACATTTAACACAGTAAGGGGCAACTTTGGATCTGCCGCAGAAACTGTTCAGTGGAATTATCAGTTTAATACTAAGATTTTAAAGGACGGCGCGCACGTATTATTTATTCGCGTATGGGACAGATACGATATTCCCGCGACATACGCAACCATGATTAACGTAGATAATACCCAGCCTGAAATTATCCTGGACAGCCCGGGCGACGGTTCTGTTGCGAATAACAGAATTAACGTAATGGGAAGAGTATTGGATCCAAATCTTTTGGATATAACAATACAGATTAGAGGCTTGGACGGCCAGGCTATGAGCGCTGCTTTAAGAAACCGCACTCTTGGCGCTAACGCGACAATGAAGGAAACTTTTGAACTCGCAGGACAGGCCGACGGTAATTACAACCTCGCAATTGTTGCCACAGACAAAGCCGGCAATATTTCCAGAATGTCACGTAACTTCCAGATTGCCCGCCAGGAATACAGAAACTACATAGAAATTCTGTACCCCTTGGAGAACGAAGAAACAAGCGGTGAATTTACTCTTTATGGTTTCGCGGGCGGCTCTGACGCTCCGGGAAGCGCGACTGTCCGCATAAACGGCAGAGATGTAAATGTTACCGATGTTGACGAAACCGGATACTTCCGCTTTAGCTTAACAGGCGAAGATTTACAGAATGGAAATAATCAGGTTATTGTTATGAGCAACTTTGGCGGCAACACTACAGTTCAATCGCGCGCTTATAATATCATTTACAGAGCGGGCGGCCCCTGGGTTACCATCGACACATTTAACTTTGGAAACTTCGCTTTTGACAGACCCTACCTTATGGGAAGATCTGGTTATTCATTAAGCGAGGAAGATCAGGCGCTTCTTGCCGATAAAGCAACCGACAAGGAAACAAGGGCAAAGATACAGGCTAAACAGCTTGATTACACAGAAATAAGCTTCGACAACGGAAGAACATTTAAGAAGATGGGCAAATCCGTAGCAAAGAACGCGGATTACCGCTACCGCATAGAAACTTATGATATGCCGGAAGGTAAACACTACATTGTAATCAGATCTACAATGAAGAACGAAGAAGTCGCAATGACAAGAATGATTGTTCAGGTAGACAAAACGCCTCCTGTTATTCGCTTGATTTCTCCGGAAGCCGGCGGCAGATATAACGAAGAAATTTCTTACTCTGCTTCCGCTACAGATAACGTAGAGCTTGTAAGCTTAACCTACCACTTACGCAAGGGCGACAAGTCCTTGTACGAAGTCCCCGGTTTCTTACAGGGCTTATACTTTGAAGTAACAATTCCTCCGTTCATTAGACAGATTAACCCTGATGTAATACCTACCTTATTCGCAGGCGGCGCAACCTACATGGACTTTGGTATTGGCTTAAGCTTCTTTGACGACAACGTAAAGATACAAGGCCAGTACGGCTTCCTGTTCCAGGATCAGTATGATGCCTTGGGCGGCGAAGGACTGGTACGCTACGGCGGACATGTTATTGGTCTTAAACTTTTAGCAAGCATTTATACACTTCCATTTATTACTGTATGGGGACCTGATTTTGAATGGCTGTACATGAACATTGCGTTAGGCGCTAACTTCTCTTACTTTGACGCATTCAGAACCGAAAACAGCAAGCACCCGGGAAATACATACACCCAGAGCGGTTCACCCACATGGATGAGCGCCCTTTTACTCCAGCTTGAGTTTCCGAAAGTTTCTATACCCAAGAAAAAGAATTTCAGGACATTCAGCTTTTTTACAGAAGGACAGTTGTGGTTTGTACCAACAGACGTTGACGCAACAAAGAACGACATTCCTGTTATGGTACCGCACGTAATCATGGGCTTGAGGATGTATATCTTCTAGTCGATAGACGACATAACGCTGCAAGCAGCGCAACGTCGTCTATCTCCACGATAAGCGACATAGGTCTTCGACCTACGCCGCTTATCGTAGCGGTTTACGGAGCGGCTGTGCCGCTCCTACATCTGACCGTATAAATGCGGTCAGACATCGTAAACCGCCATTGGATATTTTAGGGATGGCAGCTAACACTGCTATTGGGTATTTTAGGGATGGTGACTGCCATTCCATAAGTTCTATATATTTTTAAAAAAGTTAAAAAAACACTTATAGACTCGGAGGAGCCTTATGAAAAAGAATAACGCTAAAAAAACGCCTACAGCGTCAGGAATATTTAACTTGACCCCCACCCCCCCCAGTAAGCTTTTAAAGAAAACAGGGATTTTTGGTCTTGTTGTATTATTTATTATTTCTCTTTCCCTTATATTTTCCGCTTGCGATAATATGATTGGTTTGGGAGACAAGGTAAACGTAGTAGACCCAACAATTCGTGTTCCAAGTGATGCCGGTGACAATGCTCCGGGATCTTTTATTAGCGGCAGCGATGGTATTGTTTATCTTGATATAAACGCTCCGGCTGACGGCTTTGAAATAGAAGAAGCAATAATGCTCATTGAATGGATTGACGAAAATGGAGTTGTTCAAAAAGCAGAAGTTCCAGGTTATTTTGACGAAGAAAAAGGACAATGGGCATTTCCGATTGATACAATAGCTTTGGGTATACCTGATGGTCAAATAAAAGCGAATGTAACAGCAAAGGATTCATCAGGAAGAAGCACAACAACTACAGACATGATCTTTATGATTAAAAACCTGCCTCCTCAAATTGAATTAAATATTCCAAGCGTGAAAGGCACCAATTTTGATATTAGCCATGCTAATCCTTTCTATGACTCAATTACAGGGATTAAACTCTACGATACGCTAACAGAATTTTTAGAAGCGGATAAATTAATTATTGGTTTTGATTTTATGGGTATGGCAACAGATGCTGCCGGTATAAAAAATGGGTTTCCAAAAATTATGATATGGCCGGCGGATTTGCATTCCAGCGATTATGACAATGGGAATCCTTTAACAGGAACGCCGAAAGATCCCAGGTACGGCACATGGAGATCTGCAGTAGTTAATAATCAAAGAGACGGTATGACGGCGACAAGATTTTCTTGGCCTATGGTACATTTAGTATCTGACTCTAGTGCGCCCGGAGGGTATCGTTTGCCAAGAGGCAATGAAATATATACAACGCTTCCAGCCGGAAATTACAGGATAAAATTATGGATACAGGATATATACGGCAGAGATAATTATTATCCTAATCGTGTGGATAATAAAGCAGGACCGGGCGGAACTACAGTACCGAGCGAAAACCATCCGAATAAATTCCTGGAAATTGTTTATACATCTATAGATACTCCAATCGCAAATATTAGAAGTGTTCCTTCGTTCTACAATGGTGTAGGAAATTTCACAGTTGGCTTAACTATAAACGCTACAAGCGATTTGGATATGAATTATACCAAGGCATATATCACAAACAGTGATATTAATCCAACATGGCAAAGCGATTATTATAATCTTATTCCAGGCGTGTCAGGCAATTATCAGCTGGTTGTTACTCCTGAGCAAGTACAGGAATGGAAAAGCCGTACTGAAAACACAAACCAGGGAGAAGAAAATGATACCTTATATGTAAATGTACAGGTAAAAGATATACAGGATAACCTTGGACCAACTGTATATAGAAGTTTTGTTTTTGATACAACTCCGCCTGTAATTACCTTTGATAGGCCTGTGAATTTAAGTAAAGTGTTTGCCAGCGGCGACTTACTAGGCGGCAATTATACTATCCTTTATCCCAATGAAGCAAACCCTAGATGGGTTGTAAACGCAGTTGACGTAGGCGGAACCAATATGGAAACTTGGGGGCTTAGTAAGATTTATTATCATATTGGCAAGCTTACAACTTCTGATGAAAACGTAAACCATGAAAATAGACAGGCTATATACAATGGCATCGTATGGACAGATACTGCTCTGGATACCGCAACTCCGTATATAGATAGTTATGGCGGTAAGTGGAGAGGTTCCATTTATAATTTTACATATAATTTAGATTTTAATGATTTTAAGAAAAATCATAGTAGTCTAATACAAGAACATACAGGTTTAGTTGGCTTTGCGCATAATATAAATACAGAGACAGTAGGTAAAACCAGGTTCTATATCCCATTCTATGTAAAAGTAGTCGATGTGGCAGGTAATTATAGCATAGTGCATTATAAACTTAGTGTAGACCCGGATTTAGATATCCCGCTTGTTTCATTTATATATCCAACATCAGATTTAACTGTAGGCGGTGAAGTACGCTTATCAGGTTCTGCCAGTGATAATAACTGGATACATTCTGTAGAAATAAGAATTAGAAAAGGCGTAGAAACAGGTTACTACATTCCAACTATTCCGCCGACACAGCCTATATATCAACCGCCTTATACAGGAGCCAATGCCGGTAACGAAGGCTGGTTCCTTGCGAATATAATTGGTGATGGTCCCTTAGTTAACTGGTACTTTAATATTAATACAGACGGTTATCTTGATCCGCCGGAGGGTTCTGCGGATATACCTGTTTTATTTGAAGCAAGAGCATGGGATACTAAAGATACTATACATTACTTAAAGGATGGCAATAGTGTTACAGGAACTCCTGAACAGCTAACGATTCCATTCAGCGCGGGAGTTCCAAGGATAAGCACTCCTGTAATAGACAAAAATAAAACTATAGAAAGGGTTTTCCAGGAAGGAGTAAACGCCTCCGGCATATTCACCATTACAACGGAAATAACTGATGATCTTAAAGTAATGGATATTGTCGCTACAATTAATCGTGTACGTTATAACATTCTTACAGCCGGCGTACCGCAAATTGTTAATTCTGCTATATCGCTTTCAAGTGAACAAACAATTAATACTCGTAAAGGATATACACTTACAATAACTGTAGACACAAAAACCAATAATTTAAGCCTTTCAAATCTCGGTTTTGGACAAACCGGGTATCTGGATCTCCAAATAGAAGCTAAAGATGGTAACTCACCGCAATTACTGGCAAGGAATTCATATACGATCGGTGTAGATAACTTCTATCCAACAGCATCTATCCTTACGCATAGTAACGCATCAAGCGGTAAATTTTTACTAGAAGGAATAGCGCAGGATTACGGCACGGGCTCCGGAGCGATTCAAGGTTTGGAAAGAATGTTAATTTACTTTGAAAAAGCGTCAGTGTCTTATTCATCCGGTTCAAGAGTAGTTTCCAGAACAGGACATTATGTTAATCCCAGAGGTATTGAGATAAGCCGATCAGGATTCTCTGGTGCTCAAGATCCATTCTACAATAAACCAATATACACAACGGGAACAAATGCAGGTGTTTCAAGCGGATGGCGCTATAACCAATCAATGGAAACCTATGCAAATGTAAGACTTGAAAATAGCATAGGCGCAACATCATTCCCTTCTGATTTTAATGAACCTTTTCCAATACTCAGACAGATTATAAAAACAACAGGTAGTCCTTCGGTTGAATACAAGCAGTGGGAATCACCTCACGCTATGGTTATTGATAATCCTGAGTTCGGAACAGACCTTGATGAAGACGGTACATCCGGCGAGGTATGGAGCGGTCTTGTTGATAAGGAATGGCAGGCATGGATGGATACAGAAGCTTCAGGATTTGGAGACGGACCTATTTGGGTTCATTATGTAATAATGGACAAGGCAGGAAACGCTACCCGCTACATAAGAGAAATATTCATAGAAAATAACAGACCCTATATAGAAACCTTAAATTTGGGGACAGACATTGACGGCATTAACGGTGTTACTGATGGTCTAACTGAGAGTCAAGGAGCAGGGGTTTTCCCGAATGAATTCAGAGCGTTGGATTTTGTTGTTGGAAGAACAACAACAGGTAACTCTCTTATAAACTTTAGCCCCGATCCCGCGTTTAGAGTCCGTAATAACAGATTAGGATTAAAACTTACTACTTCGGGCGGAAATGGTTTGAAAAATTGGAAAATTTCATACGTTACAGGAGCCGTTACTGCTAATGCTACCGCAATGGTAAGAGGTAGAGTTTATACTATTCTAAATGTAGGAAATACCGATTTTAGAAAATTCGGCGCGGCTCAAAATTATGAAGGAACAACATTTGTCGCTACAAGCAGAGGCGAAGGTACAGGAACTGTAACTCAATATACTGAGACAAGCGTGAATCATGGAGAATTTGGATTACTTGATAATTTCTTAGTTATAAAAAATGCTATCACATCTACTGAATTTACAGATAAAGCTATTCCTGATTCAACAAAGTATACTGCCGCAGATAGCGCTATTATGCCATCTGATAAAAAGATCGGCGATATAAGATACCATTATGAAAGGCGTTTTATTATCAAGATATGGGATAATACAGTTCAAGGCGAAGTTGAAGCGGAACAGCTCGCTCATGCCGTTATTGTCGCGATGGATATTGATAATAACGACCAATACACTCCGTCAATAACAGCGGCTCCTTTCGGGCAGAAATACGTTCTGCGCACAGGAACAGGCGCTCCAACTTTAGAAAACGACAAAGACAAGATATTAGGCGCTGTAAGCAATTACAATGAAAATATTGTAATGGAGTCTGTTGACGGAGCTGATGTAAGACAGGGTTATGTGCAATACGCAGCGCATAAAACGCCGTCAACTACGACACCTGATATAAGCGGTAATATTATTTTCTTTGGAAAAGCAGAAGACAACCAGCGTATACAAAATATAACGGTTACTATACCAGGGTTTAACAGCGGTAGTGCTTTTGAAGTTGCTTCTTTAGGTTCAGGAAAACTTGAAGGGAAAAGCGGAACAGGATGGTCTTTTGTAGTGTTAGATGACCATCTAACATTAAATTATGGGCACGCGGCTAACTGGAAATTTACCTGGGACAGCTCTCAGGTTACAAATCAAGTTGCAGTGCCTACTATTATTTTTACAGTTAATGATAAACCTGTAAGCCCGAATACAAGCACAAATAATTTCGCTGTTAATATCGTTCCTTATATCTCAGAAATTACGACAAGGTTAAGCGGCGCGTACGGCGCGGCTCCTTCGGCATTTGCCCGCTCATCTACAGGCTGGTATCCGGTGCGTGAAAGCGAAGTAATTACCATAAGAGGTTTTAACCTTGGAACAACAGGCACTAATATATTAACTAACACGACTGTAAATATCGGCGGGACTGTTTCTGGAAATACCGCTCCTACAGGCGGAACAAATATAACTCCTACAGTTGTTTCAGGCAACAGAAACGCGATTTCGCTTAATGTCGGAAATACCGCGATGTCAGGACAATTAACAGTCCGTGTAAGCGGAAGCACAAATTCAATAAACAACAGAACGACTCTGCTTAACAGCGGCGTTACCGACAATAACGCGAACAGACAGAATGTAAACAACAGGATTGCGTATAACTGGGAGCCGAATAATGTTAACAACAACATGCTGACAAACGAGCGCAAAATTTATATCTGGAGCGCAGGTAATATATCGAACCTCGATGCTCTTGAATATCCGCATTTTAGCGTAAGCCCGACTGGAACAAGGTTCATGGCATATAACAGAACAACAGGCGTTCTTTACAGGAATACTAATGACAATGAAGTCCAAGTTGAAAATTCCACAAACAGATATCTTAATATAACAACTACTTTTGGCAATAACGGGTTATGGTATATAGGAACGTCAAATCAGACTGCCCAGAATAACAACAGTTACGCGATACACGCTAGAGCAGGTTCAAACGCCGCCGCTAACGCGGACGGTACAAATAAAGTGCGAATTTTAAACATTGGCGCGACTACCGCTACTTTACTGCCTAACCGTGTAAGAGTTCCGAAAGTTCATGCCTACGATACGGCGGCAAACTCATCCCGTGTTGTAACAAGTTATTATGATGAATCTCTCAACCAGATTAACTTTCATTACGGGACTATAACTGGTACTCAAGCGACAAATACTGGCACAGGAACTGCAAACGTAGCAAACTGGGCAAGAGGCGGTGATTTTGCTAATCATCATACTGCTCCGCAGGTAGTGGCTGTTTCCGGATCTACTCATGACGGCAGTATACATACTGCGGTAGCGACTCTTTCAAACGGCGTGCCTGTAATAGCTTGGTATTCGCCTAAATCAGACAGTATTGTTTTCTCGAATGGGAATGCTATAGGAACTAATGCTACATCAACAACAAATACAGATACATGGCAGAGTAACGCTGTAGTTATAGACACAGGCAAAGGCTCCTATGTAGACATGGCGGTAGACGGCGTGAACAATGTTCACCTAGCCTATTATGATTCCAATAACGGCGGGCTCCATTACGCTTATATACCTTATAATTCCGGCACAGGGCTGCCAAACAAGACCGCGATTGAAAGAGCAAGGGTGGATACATTCTTAGGAGCAGGTACAAATATCATGATCAACATAAGGCTGGAAGGCGGAGGATACAGGCCGTATATTTCATATATCCATTCATCCTATGCCACAACAAGAAGCGCTGTAAGGATTGCCTGGCCAATAACGCCGTTAAGCGGTACGAAATATACAGTTGCGAATAATACCAATAACAGTGACTTGTTCCTTGGAACATGGGAAGTAATGTCAGTTCCAATTGTGAACGCGCCTATAACGCCTTTATACTCAACATTTGTTGTAAGTAACGGTGTTCCGACATCAGTAACCAACTGGGTAAAACCTGCAGGAATAAACTGGCCTGCTACTAACACAGCCAACACGATAGAAAAGAGCGTAGTAATAGGTTTCATGGCAGGATCACGTTACGAAGGCGCAGTACTAAAAGCGGATATACCGGCATTGCAGTACTAGTTATGAATTAAACAATTTTCCAAAAGCAGTCTTCGCAAGAAGGCTGCTTTTTTTTAATGCACCCGCTTGAGCACCTGTTTGAGTAGCTGCTAATATACCTGTTACTTTACCTATAATCAAAATAATCCGTGTAAATCCGCATAATTCGTGTAAATCCGTGTCCGGGTGTTTTTTTACAGTTTAGCTATTTCATCAAGAGAAAGCCCGGTAATTTCACTCACGAACTCAGGTGTTGAGCCTTTAGCGAGTAAATTACGTGCAATGGTAAGTTTTTCTTCTTCACGACCTTTATCCTTTGCCTTCCTCAATGCCGTCTAGCTTCCATTGCAAGTGCAGCATTCGCTCGTCTTCCTTAGCGAGGTTCCTGTGAAAATAATAGTCTCTTATTGATTCAATCAATCCCATTCTTTCCGCGCATCTAACTGGTTTCTTTAACTGTGGATATTTTCTTGCCAGCATTTCACATTCCTCCTTCGCCTTGCATTTTAAAAACCGAAACCATGGCCAAATAGCGCTGTCTTCTTCATTCAACAGCACATGATCGCATATTACAATGCTGATTACATGATGCAGTTTCTATGCGATATAATGTAGAGAAAAGAGGTTCTCACGGAGGCACAGAGGATCTGGATACAACATTTTTAACTTGAATCCCTGTTTCAATAATTGGTAAA
>Ga0209755_10006302_pt1 | contig 13188 bp, 15 predicted proteins | sample TergutCo191P1_FD_187301 | JGI IMG/M metagenome (GOLD analysis project Ga0209755, IMG submission 187301) | Cornitermes sp. P1 segment gut microbial communities from Petit-Saut dam, French Guiana - Co191P1 (SPAdes) (version 2) | ecosystem: Host-associated > Arthropoda: Insects > Digestive system... | reverse complement strand
AGTTGGCTCATTGGCATTTGGATGTTACGTTTGGGGAGGATGCTAATCGTACTTTGGATAGGATGGCGGCGTTTAATTTGAATATTTTGCGAAAGTTGGTGTTAAACTTTTTGAAAATAATGGATCTTTCAGAGTTCAAAGGCCCTGTTAGTTTGAAAACAAGGCGCTTCATAACTGGCTGTAACCCTATAAAATACTTGCAACAGCTCTTAACACTATAAACTCTTCTTGTAACGTCAAGTTATTTCCTGAAGTCACATGGAAAAAAAGCGTTCATGCGTTTGACGTGCACTATTTGATAACTGGTGCAGTTCCTAATCCCCTTAAAAACGTCTTTTACAACCCCTAACAACCTGATTTGCTTCTAAGGCATTACAAGTTACTTTCTTACAAATCCTTAGTCCACGCTTTATGGTTACTACCGTTTATGGCGGCAACAACTGTTTCAACCTCTGATTTGGTCATCACTTTAAGGTCAACATTTATTATACGTAAAATTGCAGGCATATGAGAAGCATATTTTGATACTCGGGCTACGGAGAGTCCTATTGCACCTAAATGGTCCAAAAGTGTAATGCAGTTTTGCCATTACGTAAAAGGTTGATGTTGCGATGGGATCTAACAAGGCGTTGTTCATAGTCATGTATTGATTCATTATTGGTTATGCTCTTATTATTTTTTGGAGATTTAAAAACCTGAGGAAGAGCACCAGAAACAGAAGGTTGGCGCTCGGGCCGGGATTCGGACCCGGGTCCTACGGGCGACAGCCGCATATACTAGACCGAACTATACTACCCGAGCTTTTAAACGCCGATGTAGTACATGTTCTTAGCCTATTTAACCTTTCTTGAGGAAAATTTCTATTGTCCAAAAATGTTGTTGATGTAACTATGTTTGTTGTGAATGTGGTGTTTGTGTGTTTGTGATGTTTGGATTGGTTGTTGGTTTGATGTGTGTTTGTGGTTTAGTGTAGCATAGTATTTTTTAGTAAGTGCTTTTACTATGTGTAAGGAAAATTAGAGCGGTACTTTGAATCTATCTGTAGCGTGTTTGCGCTTATTTAAGCCTTAATTGGGTTTGTGTTACGATAGCTTTTTAAAGTGCGTTATTGACTCTAAGGATTGCAATAAAACGGGATTGACGTTCAAAAATGGTAAGAAAAGCACGAATACGCCTCACAAGCACAGACTATGGTAAGCTTGAAGAAGTATGTGAGGAACTTAAAAACATAGCAACAAAGACAGGCGTAAAAATTAACGGTCCAGTACCAATACCAACAAAACGCCTACGTGTTCCAGTTCTTAAAACACCCTGTGGCGAAGGCACAGCCACATGGGATAGATGGGAAATGCGCATCCACAAACGTTTAATTGACATAGACTCTGAAGAACGAGTCATGAGACGCATCATGCGTATACGCGTACCCGAAGAAGTACACGTAACCATAGAACTAATCTAAAAACATCACATATTTTTTTAAACCATCTTCTCTTTTAATAAAACTTTTTCTTTAAATTTCATCTATACTTCGCTTGTATATCGCCTTATCAATTAATCTAACGTCTAAATTGTGTTTATTAGCTGCTTTTCTAAGTGACAACAATAACGTTTGATAATTCGTAACTGTTAACAAATTTGTCGGAGCATTACCTAGAAACGGTTTCCAGATGCGTACATCAAAAAGTCCGTAATTTTTGGGGTCAAAAAACATCAAAATAACACTAGCTAAAACTGGACTAACTCCTTCTAGAGTAGTTAAACAGTTCATACGATATACGTCATTGCCATCTGGTAAGTTAAAAACCTGACTAGAAATACGTTCCACCGCTTCTTCACTGTTACGGTTAACTAACTCACTAATGCGCGTTTTTTTATCAGTTTCTTCTCGAAAAGTCCACTCAACAACTGCAACTAAATCCGTTTTGGTCATTACTCTCTTTTTACGAAATTTGGCACCCAACTCTCGCTCACGTTGAGCCAAAAAACCATAGGCCTTATCATACTTACGACCCCAAAGCAGATAATCCGCCTTATCCAAACACAATACCTCTGCTATGTTCTAAAGAATTAGCTTTTTGTTTTTTCATAGCTACTTTTTCCTTCGACCTTTTTGCTTTCGTTTAATAGGTTTATGAGACTTTTGCGGCTTGTGTTTTTTCCAACATTTTTTGCAATACACGGGTTTTGCAGTTTCCGGTTGAAAGGGCACTTCACAATTGCTACCACAGTCAACACAGACCGCTTTATATGTCACTTGCCCATTACCACCACTACTACTACTGCTAATGCTGCTACTACTGTTGTTGTGTTCGCAGTGTTGTTGTGTATGGTCATGAAATTTTTTAAATAGTTGATAATTTTTAAGTCTTGGCCAGCCTGTTTTTGCATATTTAAGTCTTTCAGGTTTATCTTTTAGCCATCGCATCATGTGGAAAAAGCTTTTGCCTCGTTTTTCTTCACGTTCTGTTAAAGGTTCATAGCCTAAATTGCGGATTTCATCAAGATAAGATATTTCAATTAAACGTTGAGCTTCCCCTTCTACATGAACCCGTTTAACGCGGTCTTCTCCGTAAATTTTACGTAGATCTTCTGCTGCAACATCAAAAATGCACCCCTGACAGATGTGAATTTCTTCATCTGCTTTAAAATTAAGAGCCGCAACAAGTTTTAAAACAATACGTGAAGATTCTTGTAAATATGTTTTTTCTTTAAAAATTGTTTGATAAAAGCTAACATCAATAATATCGTATTTAAAATCGCCAGTTTCTGGTCGATAGGCGCCAACTATAACACCGAAGAGCAAATCACCACTGCCAGCGTCGTCAACTATAACTGTCACATTTACTCCCTCAATTTCATCAAAGTATGCGTATTCAATTATAAAAATGGCTCTCTCAAAAAAATGTTTAACTGTTTGAAGATACAGCATTTCTCTCTATGACTTCTCTTTCTTAACATATCACGCCTATTTTTTCAATGCACCGCATACACGTCTGATTTAACAGTTCACCGCTTTATTTAACAGTTTTAATGTTCTGCTAACGTGCACCTGTGCTTACTACACAGATAAAATTTATAGCAACAACGTCTTAGACGAAACAGTCTAATAACTGTTTGACTTTTACTAACTAATGTAAAACGCTGTTAGTGGAAGAATAAAAAATGAAAGTATCACCTTATTTAGTTTTTAACGGAAATTGTGTGGACGCAATTAAGCTCTATGAGAAAGCCTTTAATTCAAAGGCAAATTATTGTCAATACAAAGACACTCCACCAAATGAGACGTATCCAATACAGCCCGGTACAGAAGAGTTTGTTATGCACGCAGTACTCCCTATTGGTAATGCCACAATTTATTTATGCGACACAACTCCTGACCGACCGACAACTTTTGGTAATGGCTCCTTTGCATGCGTAGAGCTTAGTAATGAAAATGATGTAAAAGCTGCGTTTAAAATTCTCAAAGAAGGCGGAAAAGTATTCTGTGAGGCGCAGGAAACTTTTTGGAATAAGTGCTATGCCGAATTTGAGGACAAATTTGGTTTAAAATGGACCCTTATGATTGAACAAGAATGCACATGCACAGACGAATGCGCCAGCGGCTATAATCCAAATTGTACATGTACTACTTGCGGATGTACTGGGCAATAAATATCTGCTGCTATACTAGCGTTCTTTTGTTTAACCGTGGCGTTTACAGAGCGCTTTGATAGAGACAATGCTTGCTGATTTAAGACACTTGTAGACTGACATAGCAGAGCATAACGAAGATCAAGTTCTTAATGTTGCAACTTTAGGAACTGTCGAAAAATAAAGTGGATAGTACACCAAGCATAAGTATGTTGTTGCTCCATTGAAATTCCAAAAAAGTGTCAAATTTATTTATCTACGATTCCTTAGGGTAACGCTAGGAGCGAAGCGCTGTTTTTATCGGCTTGATGTTGTGAAATATCTGACTTTTCTGTAATTTGAATCCTTAATTTCCTGTTTTAAGTAATAGGTAGGTTTAGAGTTTCTAGAAGATCTTGGGTTTTTTTGGTAACTTCGCTTAGATGCCACTGATCATTTATTTTAACTTTAAAGATGTATTTTAAATGAGATAAAAAGTCCGCAACAGAAAACCTGCCAAGCAACTCTTTAGTGCGAAGCAAATCATAAACCCGATAAAACAACATCAAAGAAACATGATTAACAAACGCCCACGCCTCCAAACCATACACATCCTGCATATACGACTTATCCTGCTCCAAAAAATTCTTAAGAAAATCAAACATTTGCTCAATCTCCCCACGAACCTTATACAACAAATAAAGCCCACAACAACCACCACCCCCACCCCCACTAACAACATCACAACAAACATTAGACCTAAGAATAATCGTACCAAACCGATACTGCACCTCCAAAAACCCCTCCAAAGAATACCCCTCAACCTTACGCTCAACATTTAAAAGATAACGCCTCTGCTCCTCACACCTCAAAACCTCATCTAAAAACACCACCACCACATCAACATCATCCTTAGCAAGCTTGTAGTACCAAATAGGACGCTCATTAAACATAAAATAACCATCAAACACCGCCTTATCACCCGCTTTAAGCAAAGTCGCATCAAAAAAACTACTATTACGCTTAAGAGGCACAATATAACTAAGCCCTGCATTCTTTAACATTTCAAAATTAGTCTCAGAACCAAAACCCTTGTCAGCAATTACCACTACATCTTTTAGATCAGCCTCAGCTATAGAAAGCTTAAAGGCAGCTACATCTCGAATGTTACCCGGTAGTATGCGGTAGTAGGCTGGACTTTTACTTTTAGCTGCAAAAGCATAGAGTAAATTTACTTGAGGGGTGTAGTCTTCTTGAGAATTGTAGCCTTTGTGGCTGTGGGGGAGTTTTTTGGATTGTGTGTGAAGGTTTGTTGCATCAAAGAGTAGGTGTTGTTGGTCTGGGCCCGAAGGGTTTCATGAATTCTAGTATGGAGTCTCTGTTGGTTCCTATTGTTTTTAGGAATTGTGTTAGGTGGTTTTTTGTTAGGTTGAGGTTTGGGTATGTTTCGGAGAGGTAGCTTGTTTGGTATTGGTTGTGGATGCGTTTGAAGGGGTTTGGTTGGGTGACTCTTAGGGTGGCTATTGTGTATATTTGTTGGGCTTGGGTTTTTGTGAAGTGTTTTTCGAGTTGTTGTAGGATGTCTTGTCCTATTTTGTTTAGTGTGTGGGTGGCGCCGTATTCTTTTACGGTTGGGGTGGTGATGTTTGTTGTGTTGTTGTTGTTTTTGTGTTTTGGTGGGATGAGGCCTTGTTGTGTTATGCGGCCTAGGTATTGTTTGGTTATTTTTTTGGCGCGTTTTTTGTTTTTGTCCCAGGTGGAGGTTACGGCGTAGAGGTAGTAGTGTCCGTTTATGTGGGATATGTTTGTGCCTTTTTGTTTGTGTTTGGTTACCCATTCTGGATACATTTTGTCCTCTTCATATTACTTATATAAGTAATATGTGTTCTGTTATAAAAATGGTTCTGTTGTGAAAAATATCTTTGATTTAAGCTTAAAATCAAAAACATATTACTTAAATTAGGAAGTTAAGGTTGAATTGATGATGCATGTCTTGTGGGCATGAGTTTGTTGTCTTTAATAGGTTTATTGTCTCATTAAACTTTTATACAGAAAGTGAATGTTTTCTTTTGGAGAAATTATTATGGACTGGGGTATGCAAAATAGACTAAACAAGCTTATACAAAAAGATGGAAAAGCCTTCTTTTTACCTATTGATCATGGATATTTTCAGGGTCCTACGCGTTGTTTGGAAAAGCCTGCTGAAACGATAAAACCGCTTATTCAGTACGCTGACGCTTTAATGCTAACTCGTGGTGTTCTGCGAAACTGTGTTGACCCCGCAATTGATAAACCCTTTGTTATGCGGGTTTCAGGTGCCGTTTCAGTAGTAGGTGAGGATCTTGCAAATGAGAGTCTTGTAACATCTATTAACGAAATCATACGGTTAAATGCCTCTGCTGTTTCTATGTCTGTTTTTGTGGGAACAAAATATGAAAACAAAAGCTTGACTAATCTTTCAAAACTTGTTGATCAATGTGAAAACTATGGAATACCCGTTATGGCTGTTTGTGCTGTGGGTAAAGAGCTTGAAAAAAGAGAGGCTAGATATCTAGCTCTCGCCGCTCGTATAGCCGCAGAACTTGGCGCTCGTGTAGTAAAAACATATTATTGTGCTGAACGGTTTGAAAAAGTTGTTGACGGCTGCCCTGTTCCTGTTGTTATTGCAGGTGGACCTAAAGCTGATACTCAGCGTGAAGTCTTTGACTTTGTATACGATGGCATACAAAAAGGTGCTATAGGTGTTAACTTGGGTAGAAACATTTGGCAAACAGAACATCCAGTGGCCTCCATAAGAGCTATCCGCGCTATAATACATGATGCTTTTACAGCTAAAGAAGCAGAAGACCTCTATAACCAAATTATAACTGGAAAAACTCAACAGTAGCAGTAGTAGTAGTTTAACGGTGAAATTTGTGCTCGTTGCGGTTTATTACAATAATAAGGAAATTCCTGTTGAAGAGTTTCCTATGCCTGAGATAGGGGAAGAAGAAGTTTTACTAAAAGTTATGGCAAGTGGTATATGTGGTAGTGATGTTTTGGAATGGTATCGTCTACCTAAAGCACCGCGGGTATTAGGCCATGAGGCTACTGGTGTAATAGAGCAGATAGGAAAAAAAGTTGTCTCCAATCTAAAAGTTGGCGATCGCGTCTTTGTTTCTCATCATGTTCCATGTAATGCCTGTGTTTACTGTAAAAAAGGTCATCACACTGCCTGCGAAACTCTCCATAACACTAACTATTTCCCCGGTGGCTTCTCACAGTACATCAAAGTTCCAAAAATAAATGTACAACTAGGCATATACAAACTACCTGATGCTTTAACATTTGAAGAGGGCACATTTATAGAGCCCTTAGCATGTGTTGCTCGCGGTCAAAGATTAGTTAACATACAAAAAGATGACACTGTTCTAATAATCGGTAGCGGTATCTCAGGTATTTTACATGTGCAACTTGCTAAATTTAAAGGCGCAAAAAAAGTCATAGTTGCAGACATTAACTCGTATCGTATGAGTATAGCTGTAAAATTCGGAGCAGATTATGCCTTTAACTCAGATGACAGTTTACCGCAAAAAATTAAAGCCCTAAACGAGGGCCGACTAGCTGATCGCGTTATTGTTTGCACCGGAGCAACATCTGCTGTAACCCTGTCAACGGCCTGTATAGAAAAAGGTGGCACTATTCTATTTTTTGCTGTACCTGAACCCTCTGTAAAAATCCCGCTACCTCTTAACCAATTCTGGAGAAACGAAATCACCATACAAACCAGCTATGGCGCAGCACCAAATGATCTAGAAGAAGCCCTAGCTGTTCTTGCAACAAAAAAACTAGACGTAAAAAATATGATAACCCATAGATTACCTCTACGCGAAGCACAAGAAGGCTTTCGACTAATGACCAATAACGGCGAATCGCTAAAAATAATCATAGAACCAAATAACCCTAACCTGTAAAACCAAAAACAGCTCCAAAGAATATGATGCAACTAATTTAGTTGCGTGATTTGTATTATTAGTAAGGAGCAGAAAAAACGCAGTATGAGCCTTGGGGCTTTTATTTCCAAGACCTTATACATACATGTTTTTATACGGTAAACCTGTTGGTCTGTTACTGTTTTTGTTGGTCTATTCTTATTTTTGCTCTCTCTTCGTCCCAGAGCTTGAAAACTTGATCAGCTATTTGTGATCTTATTTTAAAGATTTCGTTTGTATCTGGAGTGTAAAAGTAGACTGTGTAAACTCTTTCTATAGCTGTTGAACGTGTTAGGGTGCAGAAGGGTTTTTTTTGGAAGTGATGTTTGTAGAGGTTAAATGTTGTGTTAAAGATTTCTAAGAGTTTCTCTGAGGAAACTAGATGGTCAAAGCCTATCTCAAAGGTGTAGCAGTAAATGTTGCCCTCTGCGGTGATTTCATAGAGGTAATTGGTTATGTCTCGTTCAAGTATTTGCAGATTACTAATAGCTACAGTGTTGTTGCCCCCAGTTCGTATTTTGGCATAGTTTAAAGTGACTTCCTGTGCTATACCTTCTACTGTTCCAATTTTAACATAGTCTCCTACTTTAAACGGTCGAGCCGCTAAAAGATAAAGTCCCGCGATAAAGTTGCCTATGGTTTTTTGGGAAGCAAATCCTAAAGCGGCTCCACTAACTGCAGAGAAAGATATAAGTAACTCTGAGGGCAAGCCGCCAACTCTGCTTACTGCGATTAATGCACCGGCTAAAATTAGAACTCTAAAAGTTAACACCAACTTGTTTGTAGTGTTTAGCTCAAGTTTTGCTCGTTTAGAGAAACGAGACAAATACACTGTTATACAACGCTCTATAACAACTGATATAATTATAATTAGTAGCACCAAAATAATTTGCATAGGTATCCCAAAAAGAGTCCCTGACTGGTTCACAGACGCTGTAAATTCCATAGTTGACATAATATTTGCTCAAAGTATTCTGTTCAAACATGCACTATAACTCTTTCTGTAACATAAAACATTACATACCAAATAACTAGGTTACCTGAAATTATTTGTTTGGAACTATATTTGATTGTCTGCTAAGTTAATGATTTATTTATATTTTGTTGGATCTACTATGTTTGCTTTGTAGAACGCTTTTTTGCGATTAATACACGCTTCACATTGTCCACAGTGTTTTTCTTTATCTAAATAACATGACCATGTCTGCTCTAAAGGAACTTTCAACTCTACACCTATTTTGAAGAGTTCTGCTTTTTCCTTGCCACTAAAAGGAGCACAAATACTAATGTTTTGATCAGTGCCTAATTGGGCTGCTTTTTCAAAAGCTTCATAAAATTCACGACGACAATCAGGATAACATGCCTCATCTGAACCATGAGCACCATAAAAAATTTTGTCTGCCCCAACAGTTAACGCATAAGCTACAGCTACCGATAAAAAAATGCCATTACGAAACGGTACAATAATAGAAGCAGTAAACTCACTGGTTAACGGAATATCCCTATTAACAAGCGAGGACGTCTGATTAAAAATATCCCTTAAAGCTGAAATGTCAATGATTTTTGTATTAATACCTAAGGTTTCTGCAATTTTCTGAGCAGCAAAGGTTTCTTTAACAGCAATTTGTCCATACTTGAAAGTAAGCGGATATACCTGATAGTCAAGAGTTTTCGCCCAATACGCAACTATAGCCGAATCTGGCCCACCACTAAGAATAACCACACACTTCTTATTATCATTCATCTGCTCTACCACGCTCTTTTTCTTGTCCTATTAATTGTTGAATACCTAACCGTTTAAGCAGTATAAACAGTGGCCACCCTAGTAATACGCTGGCAACTATATTTCCAATCGTGACGTACAAAATAGTTTCAAATAAAGGGTTACCAAAATATGATAACATGTAACCAACAGTTATCCCAAGAACTACTGAGTAAGCAGAGCAGGTAGCTATAACCGTGTATTTATTGTTAGTTTTTCTGTAAATATAGTAGACCATAAATGACATTATAAACGATGGTATGACGTTTAGTAAATCAAATGGCATAAATGCTGAAGGTATATTGGCTATAAAAACTCCTAAGGTATGTCCAAGAACACCTGCAAAACCCAGCAGTGGCACCACAGCAATTAAACAGTCAGCTATACGAATTTGGAGAGGCCCATATGGCGGAAATGGACTAAAAAACACTAACACAACATAAAGTGCAGCGTATATCGACATTAAAGCTATCATTTTGGTTTTATTTTGCAATTTGATCCTCCCTGCCCGGGTTTTATACTTGGCGGAACGGGTAGGAGAACTCACCCGCCAATTACTCTCAAGAAGTGGCTGTTCCATAAAAAGCTTATCCAACAACGTCTGATAATCTACTTTTGGAACACAATTTATTCTTATGATACTAGTTTTGCAATGTTTTTGTCTCGTGGAACGCAGAAATAATTTGCTACGGGAGTGCACTTTGTTCGGAGGAGATGCAGGTGGGGTTTTGTGTATTTATATTCTGTTATGGTTTCCGCGTATCCCATGCCTTTAGCGAAAACTAGTTCTGCTTCTTCGTAGATTTTTAGAAATTCTGGTGAAACATGTTTTTTTATAAGACCAATGGCGTCCGCACCTGTGGTTATAACTTCGTCGGCAAGTTTATCAATGTTTGATAATTCTACATCTTCCAATGTGGCGTCATTTATTACTGGACCACCTTTAACAACGTATGTAACTTTTAGACCCATGTTTTTAAGTTGCTCCACAAGTAGGCTGTCAAAAACGATTTCTCCTGCATTATCTGCAAGAAACAGAACGCTGTTTGCTTTTTTAGTGATTTCATATGCTTGGTCTATATCATCTATAACTAAGTCTTTGGCAGCGTCTTTGATTATTTTTGACAGACTTTTCAGAGTGTATTTGTGCCCTGGAATATCAAACTCCATGATGTTGCCCACTATTGCGCATAGGCATGCTTTTTTGAATCTTTCTTGTTGGGTATGACCTAAGAGTACAAATTTTTTGGCTTGGGGCAAAAGTTTAAGTGCTTTTTCGTTTGCTTGTTTCTTGACTTGTTTGTATGGATCTGAATTGCTGGTTAATTGACGAATTATACGGTCTCTTGTAGTGCTAATGTCTGCTGCAACTGTGGAGGGTTTAAAGTCACGATTTATAAGCTTTACAATTTCTGACATGCATCTGAATCGTAGAGCGGGGTTTGTGGTGGCTTGATAAACTTGTATTTGTGCGCGGTAAAGAATACATGATGCACATTCAGGTTCAACTTTCAAATGTTGTCCTCTCTATTTTTTTGTATTGTTGCGTTAGCAAATGCGAGTAGGATATTGTAGGGATCTTTTGCTTTAACAATGCCGCTTGCAACTAGTACTCCTTGTGTTCCAAGAGATAATGCCCGTGTAACGTCTTCTGCTTGGCTAATGCCTGCGCCGCATAAAATGGGCATTTTCATGTTTATTTGATGCACCAAATCTATAGTGTTAGTTATAATTTCCGGTTTTGCCTTAGATACTGAAATTCCCGTGCCAATAAGTTCAGGTGGTTCAATTGAGGTTATATCCGGTTTTAGGGCAGCTATGGCGGCGCTTGTGGCGGGATTATTTGCGCATACGCAGGTTATAAGGCCTTTTTCTTTAGCAAGCTCAATTGAGGTTTGAATGTCGCTTAGGCAAAGTTGTCTCTCTGAATGATTAACAAGTGTGCCCGTTACACCGGCTTCTTTTAGAGCTTCAGCCAAAATGTGACCTGTGTTATTGCCCGGTTTTATAGAGTCCAAATGTTGGGCGAAAACTGGAATTTCAACGCTCTCTGCAATTTTAGCTAAATCAACAAATTGAGGTGTTACTATAATTTGAACACCTGTTTCTTTACTAGCTCTTTCAGCCTGTTTTGCTAGCTCAAAGGCTTTTCTGCCCGTTGACTCCAAATAAGTTTTAAAATTTACAATAATCATAGGCTCATTTAGCTTTAACATTTTTTCTCACCTTAACGTTAAAGCAAACCCTTTTATTATTTACCATAAAAAATCTCAATACAATAGATAGCAACTTTAATTTGTCAATCATGTTAAATGTTTAAGTGTTTGCTGTGCTTGTTATAGAGAAAATATTTGAACTGTTGATAACACTTATCTTTATGAGTATATTTTTCAATCGTAACAAGGGATGTTTATGGGAAATTTAACTGTGGCTGTTTTGGGCAGTGAAGGATATGCCGGTAATATTGGTAAAAAAGGAACTGCAACTGATATTATTTTTTATAACTTGAAAAAAGATGATAACACACTTACTCTTATAGAGCCTTCTCGTTACCCTGAACGGCTTGCTCCCCTATTCTACGCGGTTTCCCTAGCAAAAAAAGCTGTAATAGTTGTAGATGAAGTAAACTCTTTATTGGGTGAATGTCTTGTTATGTTACAGGTTGTCGGTATAGAAAGCGGTTATTTCGTGTTACGTAATTATGTTTCCAAAGAAAAAATTTTACCCCTAATTAAAGGAACTAGCCTTGAAAACTTTGAAATAATAAACGATGACCCTATACAACTTCGTGAACAATTATTAGCAGAGGCTGCAAAACAGAAAACTCTGGAATTAACCTTTGGTCAGCAACCAGTTGGCATAGTGCCTGTAGATCATGCCTTTAACGTTAAAGGCGTAGGTGTTGTAGTACTAGGCGTTGTAGCTAACGGCTTTATCCAAAAACATGCAACCCTAAATGTACTGCCCGCCGGTAAAACAACTCAAGTTCGCTCAATACAAAAACATGACCAAGAATGGGACCTCTCAAGTGAAGGCGACCGCGTAGGTTTAGCCCTAAAAGGTATAGACGTTGAAAACCTTGACCGCGGCACCGTATTAACAAACGACCCAACAGTAAAAACAAGCAAAACCATAAAATGCCAAGCGCAACTGATTAAATACTGGCCCTCCCCCCTAAAACAAGACATGGTCATGCACATAGGACACTGGACACAATTCCTAACAGCAAAAATAGATGCCGTAACAGAAGAAACCGACTTTCGAAAAGTAACAATAACTATGACACTAGACAAACCCCTAGCTTACAAAACAGGTGACACAGCAGTACTTATGTACCTAGAAGGCGCAAAACTGCGAATTGTCGGCACAATAACCATAGACTAACCAATTTTTATCCTTACTTTTGAAAAATATTCCTAAAAACTTGTAGATTTAGTCTACAAAATTGTTACAGGACATTTCTAGCTAATTATTATGGTGGACCGAGCCGGATTCGAACCGGCGACCTTTCGATTATCAGTCGAACGCTCCAGCCGTGCTGAGCTACCGGTCCCCGTGATGTTTGCTGAAATAGAGAATTAGGACTTATCTATTCTCTTTTCAACATTTTATTTCCCATTGGGCTTACGCCTAAAGAGTGCTTCTCATAAATTCTTTTGTTATTTAAAAACCCTTTGCAATAAATAACCCTTTTACTATTACCTCTCACTTATAGAACCCTAACCCGGCTGAACCGGAACCAAAACTAGTTTTTTGAAATTAGAAAAACATAAAACATTCACTATAGCATTTGAATCTGTGGGTTCAAATGACAACAGCATCAATTCTTGAACGATACAAATCACA
>Ga0209755_10006301_pt1 | contig 13191 bp, 9 predicted proteins | sample TergutCo191P1_FD_187301 | JGI IMG/M metagenome (GOLD analysis project Ga0209755, IMG submission 187301) | Cornitermes sp. P1 segment gut microbial communities from Petit-Saut dam, French Guiana - Co191P1 (SPAdes) (version 2) | ecosystem: Host-associated > Arthropoda: Insects > Digestive system >... | reverse complement strand
TAAGAAAGAGCACAGAAATATGAGGAATGTAATGGAGAAATGTACAGTTGGATGACATGATACAGTGCATACTGCAGTGCAAACGGCAAGGACACCAAGCCTTAACATAAGGGATGTGTAGTGCAGAAAACCTCATATTTGCAATTTCAGCCCCAAGAAATATGTATTTCACACTCAACAAATTAAGATTATTGCCACATCATCACCACCACCACCACCTTTATGCAGGGTACTGACAATTATATACCTGAAACAAACCATGTTTCTAGGATATATACTGTTGTAGCTGTCCTGTATTTACAGTTTGTGCTACATGTAATGTTATTTCACCCATGCAATATGTTTTGTACTGTTGCAGTAGTACTTGCCATAGTATGTGTGCAGTGCACAATATGGCTGTTCTTTGTAGTTCCTTAATTTCATGCTTTCCTGGTATGTTGCTCAGGTACTGGCCGAGTGATTTTGAAATGGTTCCAGTTGCCCCTCTTATTATTGGTATCACTTTTGCTTTCACATTCCACATATGCTGAATTTGTATTATCTCACTTTTGCTTTCACATTCCACATATGCTGAATTTGTATTGTCTTTATATTTTAGAATCTTCTCAGCCTTTTTCACATTTCTGTCTCCAGAAGTTGCAACATCTATTAATATGTCTGTTCCTTTTTCATTATCATGGACTATGATGTCTAGTTTATTGTTAGGAATGGTTCTGTCAGTTCACATTCCATAATAGGGTTACCTTACCTTCATCACTTGCTTCCACTGATTTTGGTACATGGTCATACCAGTGTTCATTGTCTAATTTCACCCCTACTGCCATGCATGTGTTAAAGTGTTGTTAAGCATACACACTATCATGTGTCTGTATGTACTGTTGTTTTGCCAATATTCGGCATGCTGATATGATGTGTCCTGCTGTCTCACCAAATTGTTTCGAGAGTCTGCATTTGCTGTTTCTGTTTGTAGTATTTTTTTGCATAATATATGGTTTGTAATGCCTGATCTTGTGCTGCTCCTGTTGTTGTTATTATTATTATTATTATTATTCTCATTATTATCGTTGTTGTTGTTGGTGGTGATGGAGGTAAAAGTAGTGCAGACAAAGCTGGGTCAGAACATTCAGTTGATAAATATGGTTGTTATCCATATGCTTGCATACTCTGGTCATTAATATTGGTATGTTATATACATATGTGTACAGATCATGATATTTCTGTGTAAAAATGTATGTACATTATTGTTATACAGGAATTTAAAATCAAAATGAGGTGACATGCACGGTGGTTGCTCTCATTGTATTACAACTCACTGCACTACAGTGTGTAGAATATTTTTTTCCTCAATCTTAGACCTGTATTTTCAAATAAAATGTCGGTTAACTGTTGGTCAATTGGTGTCAAGATTAGAGTAATTAATTTTTCCTGCTCTTGTGATAACATAAAAATTTGATCAGTACAGTTTCAGTGAGTCAAGGGGGGAATCTGATTGTAGAATGGTGGGAAAATTTTATTGTTTCATATCTTCCATTTTTAGCTATTACTAGCTTCCATTTAATTTTGTTATTATTCACGTTTGCATTTAATGTTACACAATCCCCTACTGAATTAACAACACTGTGCTACCTGGAGGACAATGTAATATCAAGTTATGAATTGCAGATACCAGTTAAGAATATGTATGTTACTAAGCATAAGTTCCTTTATGTATGACTGTAATTTCTCCCCAGTTATGCAAGTAAATGTTGTGAGTTTTATCAAAGATTGTACATAATTTCTAAAGACTGCAAATCCATACTGAAATAAAAATAAATATGGCAAATGATAAATAAGAACTGCTTGGTTTTTAAAAGTATGACATCATGCATGTCACTCATACATCATATGTTTAATAATCTAACTGATGAAATATAATATATGGATAATTACTTTAACAGCAATAAATTTTCCTTTTCCAGGCCTGTCAAGATTCTTTGTGTAATCACATTATAGATGCATTATGTGTATATGTAAATATCCAAAACACTTTTTTTTTTGTACAGATACATATTTTATTGTATTTAAATGCAAATATGTTGATACTTTTGTATAAATGTAGTTTCTTTATTATATTATTAAATGTTCTTAACATGTTTATATAAATAACTAATCCATTTCCTCCTTTTACGTAATTACACAATTTCCATACAGTCTTCTCTTCATGACTTGAACTTTTTAAAGGAAACTCCAGCTGACCAAGTACACAGACTATCTGCATGATGACAAACACTTCTTGTTTCCATCATGTAGGTTGTTTTTTCAACCATTTATGTACCTACATAGTTGAATCACTATAGTAACCAGGGCAGAAACAGGTTTCATTTTTAAATTTACAGTACATTATGTGGGTGCAGTAAGATTTGAGCCCCCATTGTTTTTATTGCTCTTGTGTGTAGAACTGGAAGAAAACTGTAACGACCAATTAACAATTGATCACTTAAAATCTTCAGTAACAGAAAAATAAGTTTCTTACAGGTTGAATAACATCACAAATCATAAAGAAATCTAGTATCATAATTACTGTCACTATGCAGTGTGGCAGAATCGCCATCTACATCTAAATTTGCACTCTCATGGAAGCAAATGTTCACTGAAAGGTACAAAAATCCTTTCAACTTACAATACCTAAAATCTAAATGTTCACTATACAATAATTCATACACTAGGATTTTAATATACCTGAGATATGAATATCCTACAAAATATTTTCTGCTCGGGCTGGGTTTATGAGACGGAAGTGGGTGGATTTGAATATTGAAAGTTCAACTTCTATACCTACAATGCACTCAAACTAAGACCCATTACCACTGGCACAAGTTAAAATGTACAACAGTCCCTTGAAATTAAAACTTATGCACTCACATGTTTGTGTTAAGCAAGGTATTTTTAATCTCAATGTCTACAGTTATTTGAGCTGATATAACATTGTTACTTTTCTGGTTAAGGTTACCCATATTTTTCCACTACTGTTCTCTCTACAGGATACATCCCAAGTTACAATGAATATACATCAGTTACTGAATGTTAATGTACTTCATGTCCTACATTGTTCTGAAACTAATGAGGGAGATAGGGAACCAATGCACATATGTCTCTATCACCATTATGGTTCATGTTCTCTGCTCTTACATAAAGTTTAGCACAAACTTTTATGTGTAATTCATATTCATTTAAGTGCCTGTGCATATGTTTATGTGTATCCAAACTTTCCTGAACATGTGCAAAACACAACTGAAAAATTAGTTCAAGCACTCATAATTACATACTTTACTCAAAACACCCAAAAAGACTGTACTTAAAATGTCTAAAATAACACATTTAATATGGATGGACAAAATGTAACACATGTTTTATGTGTTAGTATTGGAACAATTTTCTGGTAAAGTCCAAAAGAACCTGAAGGAACAAGTCAGCTCCTTCTGTCCTGTATGTATCATGTTAATAACAGCACAGAAGTTTATTTAAAATTATGTAAAGGAATAAATGTATAGATGTGTATACTTTTATGTACAGTAAAAGCTATTTATATTTTGGCTGCTCCCAAAATCATGGCAACTACCTTATGGCCAAAAATATGGCACCACAGGAAATGAAGAATATACGTTTGAAAGCACATGGCAAGTACTTGTAAATGTTACCATCAGATGAGGGTAGAATATATATGGGAGTGAACAACATTTTGTGCACAAACATCACTGTGCTGGTGACTTTACACAGGACTAGTAGTCCATAAAGCAGAACAGCATGCATACAAGCAAACAGCTGTTCTCTGGGCAAAACTGCATTGAACTGCTGAGCTACATCAAGCATTGGGTGATTGTACCCTGCTGTATCAAACAGTTGCAAGGTGGGTGCAGACATTCAAAGTGTCAGCGTGAACTGGTGACATGCAACACAGTACATGTTCCCTGTCTGTTCACACAGACATGTCAGTGACCATAACTGAACAGTGCATGGATGAAGTCAGATGCTGCACTGTAACAGAATTAGCTCAGCCTTTTGTATGTGTGCAAGTACTAGTGAATGTTGCCAAATTAACCAACAATACATGATAAGATTAAACTTTCTGAAAGGTATATGAATTATGAATGCACCATGTTTTTTTTAATTCTCTTATTCAATAACATCTAATTCCCAATATCTTACAAGAGCTCAATCCTCCATTTTTATGATACCTTCAGCTCTTGAAGGTGTTCCATTAGAACCCTACAAGTACAAAAATATGTCAAAAATTCTCTTACACACACATAGATGTATGCAGTGGGATTAATTAGCATTCTTAACCAATTGTGGCCCACAAATGCTAAGAGAGTAAAGTGCAACTCCCTGTGTTGAACAATGGATCAGTCCATTTCAGCACAATGGTTTCACAGGTACGTTCCTATTTACTTCCTGTGACAATTTCCAAAGCAAATAAAGCTTCCTGTTCTAAAGAACTTCTAAGCTGCCTGCATACTGGTCTTTCAATGTCAATAATTTCTCCTCTCTGACATCAAGCTGTATACATGACAAACAGTAGAGCAACAAGTAGTACATACTCTTTCCTTTCAGTCCAAAATATTATATGTGAAGAAAAAAATTCAAAACAAACAATAATGTATGTATATTTATGCCAAGTGGGCTGATATAAATAGAATAGAAAATTTATAAAATGTTCCTTAACTTTTAATAACCATCACTGGGCTCTGGTAAAGCTCCAGCTACAAAGCCAGTCAAATTCAGATAATCTAAAAATTAAGCCTAATATACAGACACCTACTTCCATCACATGCCAGATTCTTTTAGAATGCAAATACATACAGTTGTCATAAAGACACAATGTCTACATAACCAACAAAAAATCAACAGTATAAACAGCCTTTCTCGAGAACCTAATAGATGGTAAGGTAATCACACAATTCTCTGCATTAGATATAATGTTCACAAAAGTCCTCCAATGATCCCTGAATTTAGCCAAGTGCATCTAGTCCTTGCCCTCCCATTCAATGTCTTTCTGATTAATTTTAATACAGACACTCCCCAAATTACAAAAACGTTCCATTCCACAAACCTTTATATAACCTGACTTTCTTGTATGTTAGAGTTAAACCCACTACCCACCAAACATATACAGAGTAAATAACTCTAGTTATATTTATTTATATAGTACATGCATGCATGTAGTATTGACCCTACAACTGTTTACTGAGGTTCCAAGCAAAAATTGTGTTAAAACCTTAAAAATAATAGTGAGCACAGTAAATATGGCAATAAAAAAAAGAGTGTCTTAGTTTGTGTGATGCAACTTTCAGTTCAGGCATGTGTTACTTTTTAAAAATATCCCAAATAACAGCAGTCTACAGTCAAAAAGTAACACAATATTTATACACCTTGAATTATTTTATATGCAGTTTACAGAAAAACTATGTAATGTTCAGCTTATGTAACACAGGGCTTACATAACTTGGGAGGAATGCCATTACTGTTGTCCCTTCCATGCCTAGATCTTCCAAGCAGTCAATCTCCTTCAGGTTTTCTGACCAAAACTGTGTATACATTTCTATTTTGTCCCATATATGCTACATGCCACTCCCATCTTACCTTCCTTAATTTGAATAACCTAATGACATTTACTACATACTACATCTTTCAGTTCCCAAATTTTAAATGTCTTCCAATACAGTTGATACTTGTAGAGATATTATTAAATCAAAAGTATGGAAAATAATCACAGGAAGTACTACAACAAAGACTAGAACTGCTAACGTGTAATGTGTGAAGATTAAAACTGCTAACACATGATATATGAAGCTGCTTGGAGTGAAAAACAAGTAATTTTACAAAATATAAAAATTATAGGTATATTTAAAATAAAGGAAAAATGAAGGATTATTACCATATATCCCAAGAACATTTTTAAATTACAAACTACAAGTGATGAGAAATATTGGAAGACCAATAAGAGAATGGATCTTGCAAATGAACAGTTTAAATGGAACAGAACAATGTATGCATCCTTGTCCACAGACTGACAACACAAAATATCAAGGACCACAATTATGAAACATCACCAAGCATGTATTTGTGAAATACAATGTATTCAACAAGGAATATATCTTTCCACTCTTGTGGCAGTCCTTGACAGATGAAATTATGAAATACTACATCAAAACATACTGTCAAAAAGAACCAGTTACTAGTATACAGACAGCAATGCTTTCCACATTGAACCTACAAAGTAAATGTTACTACTACTAAATAACTGCAGCAGTCAAATGGTTAGCACTCCTGCCTTATATACAAGAGGTTCCCAATCTGGAGAATGGCTATTCTGTCCAAGGTTGTCTGTGAATTTCCTCAAACCCTCCAGCCGATGCTAGGGGAATACCTCAAAATAGCTGTGACCCCATCCTCTTCCATCCATTATCCACAAAATCATTCTATCAATCAACATAAATTATCGCTGTACCTGAAGAAGCTTTATAAAATTACCACAGATTCGATAAATCAAGCAATACTGTGATAATGAGGTATCATTATAGTTCACAGACAAGAGAGAGCATATTTCATTTCTGTGAAACTAAACTTCAATTTAAAAATCCTGTCCATCCAAAGCTTTAAACAAGAATGAGAGTTTGATATAGTTGTTGGCTTTCTGAACCACATAACCATGTAAACATATTCATTCACTGAGACACGTTAACTGGTGGTATGTCCAGTTTCAGAACATGTAACATCCATCTCTGGTGCTGTCTGGCGAGTCGCTGCTGGTGTAACTCATCTGGCCGACAGCTGCTGATGAGTTTTACTTCATTCCATATCATGGCTCCTTGCAGGTGACATAAATCTCTGTCCAAAGCACTAAGCTCCTCAGAACTAAGCTTCTGGTCTTTTTCTAATGGAACACCATCAACATTCATGTGACTATTAGACTTACCCTTCTGTGGGAGAGACAGTCCTTCACTAGGCTTCTCAGCACATCTGTTCCTCGTTACAAGCACTTTACTGTATCTACAGCCCCCAATCCCATTCATGTCTACCCTCCTACAAGAAATGAACTTTTTGAATGTCATCAGTAAATACCTGCGATGGCACCACAATGCTTCATGCCCTGCAAACCTCAGAATAAGATCCGTATTCAAGAGAAGTTCAGATGCAACCAGTCCTAAAGATTCAATTAGAGCAGACTGCATAGTACCAATACTGTCCGCACTCTGGCTGCAGGATAGGAGCTTCTGTATTGACTGTCTTGCTGTGTCTACAATATCATCACTAACTGAATGTCTGAAGTCAAGCAAACAGTCTAACAGAAACTGTCGGTACTGCATCCCACTGTAATCTGACACATGAGTTGACACCCACGCTTCAGATGCAGCCCACTCTTTGAGCAGACAGTTAATATCCAGTGGGGCAATATGGGTCAGACACCACATTCTGTGACTCCATGCATGGTAGTTGTTCGGATAATGATCAGCTGCATACTGGGACACTCGCAACTCCTCTTCTAGTAGCTCATCCTTATCTGCACCAGCTGCACAACAAAACATCTTCTTCTAAACACCATCATAATTACACGTAACAAGAACTTCCAGCTGTACAGATATTACCTGCCTAGGCTTACCATAAAACTGACTGGGATTACTTAACTATCCTTAGGGTGCGTAAAATATCAAATGTAGGCATACACATACACCCATCTTCACATTTGAACAAAATCAATTTCCACCCCTCTACCTTTAATACAAAACTTTTACAACACATAACATCAGCCTACAATCAATATGACTGTCTTAAGACATGTAAGGAATAATTCTCTGACAACAACTTAAGTCACATGATATTAATATATTTTGTGTAAGAAGTTAACACGGAAAGTACAGAACTTTGGGCAGCTTTGAGAGTGACTGTGCACCTTCTACTCAGTCACTTATTCATTTCTATTATATTTGACTACATAATGCTTAATAAACACAGTATTTGCCTTATCAGTAATTACGATCCTACAAACAACTGAAACTCAAAGGTAATGCTGCGTTGCAGTACTGTAAATTAATCTGCATCTTTAAAGATTTCAACTTACAGAGACCAAAATGGGCAAGAGAGTCGCATGGCACAATAAAGTAAAAATAAGAGTAACAGTGCTATGCACCTAGCAATAATCTTCTGACCACCCACTTGCGGTGAGCAAATGCATCAGCACATTTTGGTTTGCGAGACAGTAGCACTGCTGTGAAGTGCAACTCCCTGGGCATGTCCAGTCTGCTGGATTGCAACATCTCACGGCGCATGTTCCAGAAAGTTGTCACGTCAGGATTGAGCAAGAGAGCACCCGACAGTAAACGTGCCAACAAGGCAGGATCTGAAGCAAGCAAACATTAACCTTGTTATGCAAATAACCAAAACACAATTGAATTGTGCTCAAAATGCAGCAGAAAACAGCATATCAAAGACCATTTTCTAAAAAGTTAAAATGGATTTTACAGAATAGGAGTGGAAGGATGAGGAGTAAAGTAAAATACATCAGGACAGGCACCACAGTGACCCTTGCAACCTGACTGATTCTGATCTTTCCTAAGCCCCTTTGCTTAAGCAATGGTGAGGAGTAAATTTACTTGGTTCTTGATAAGGAACAATGGCACAAACATGAATATAGTTACAAGCTCTTGCATTCCATAAAATGCCAAATATTTCTTTTTGTAACTGAAAGACTATTAGGTTCTCAAGAAGGGCTCTGCCCAATGAAGTTAGCTATAATTTCTGCAGTCCATGTAATATTAAACTACTTTAAGAATGTAAAACTAATGTTTCTCTGAACATTCAACTTAATGAAAAATGAGTGTAAGTCACACACAGTCTTTTATGCACCACAACTCACCCAACATTTTACAATTCTATAAAAACTTCAAAACATCCTGCCCATACTATGAGCACAAGATACAAAAATGTGGCATTCATGAGGCAAGTCCCCATTCCCACGGTTAATTTTCAGCCTCATACTCACATATTCATATACAAGGATAAATTATAATGGCCTTACATATTGTGTACAAGGGCACAGGCTTAAATTTCTGTAGTGCTAACATGTTACTTTGTACTAGGACTATCAACCTTCTTAGAATCTGATACATTGAAAATCACCTCTACATCAAAGAGCATTCTTGGTTTATATAACAAAAATTTACTAGCACTGACCATACAGGGTCACATTAAAGGACATAATATATTACAAAGATAAAGAAAATGCAGTCAGTCTAATTTGATGTGGCAGCCCATACACCAGAAGGATACAAGGAAAATGCAGTCACAGTCTAATTTGATGTGGCAGCCTAACACTTACCAGGAGGGTGTGAGAAAATTCATCAAAAATGTTACTCAGGATAAGCAGCCTCATATGAGATTTGAGCACGGACCCTCCTAAATACAATGAGGAAGTGCCACCCATTCAACAACATACAATCCATTAGTAAGTAAAATTCCACAGCTTCATACCCCTAATAAATATGCTGGATTCAGAATTCAGCAAAACAGCGACCTTTTCAGGACACCCAGAGATGTACCTCTGAGTCAGAGCCTCCTAACAAATTGAGTCTCTCAAAATGTACAATGGGAAAAAGACATGATCTGCTTCCAACCAATTTTATTTTTGTCAGGTCTTAAGTGGAATGGCAAATACTCCAGTGAGCATCAATACAATCCCCTTAAAAATGTTTATGATGGGTACGTAAATTACAGGTGCCAGGTTGTCCGGGCGACTAATTTTTGTACAGTGCTGCCTAACATTTGTGTGTTGTCCATTTGGAACTTGTTTCATGTAACCCATCTGGCACCTAAAATTTTGAGATGGTTCCTACTAGATGTTTGAAAAATCAGTGTACCCTGCTGTAAGAAATATAAATTACTCTTCTTCCTGAACACTACTGTTTCTATAACACCACAAGTAATCCAACATGTGACTACAGAAGCTGGAAAAAGCCAAAAAATGAAAATTTCAATACATAATTCAATCTAAAAAACAGCAGCATGCTTTGAATTGCAACATACGGTTCTACAATTAATTAAAAAAAAAAAACTTTTTACCAAACAGATGCAAAAATAATCTATGCCTTTCACAAATCCTGGTCTTTTCACAGCAACATCTGTACATTTAACTCTTGCCACAAAACACTTTTTATCAAATCATCCCTATCACTTCTTGCAGCACGGGGAGAAGTTAACCCTTAGACACTGAACGACATATATATATGTTGCACAGTGAGCCCTTTAAATAGTCGAACAGCCACTAAAGTGGTTGGGGACTGGGGGATTTAATTCCAGCGAAAAAGATTTAATTCCAGCATCAAAGGGTTAAACTTGCAAAACAATTCCTACACAAAGCCCAGGTCAGAGTCAACAGTTTCTGTTCAATAATCACACAATAATAATATCTTAGAAATAACAGAAAAGGAAATGTTTTCCATTGAACAATACTGTCAATTGCTGAGATTATAAAGCATCAATGGTAGATAGGTGAAATATGAGTATGGTGCATTGGTAGAATGTTAATGACAGGGGATAACTGAAGTACTCAGGGTAAAACCTGTCCCAGTGCCACTTGGTCCACCATGAATCACACATAGGCCAGGTGGGAGGGATCAGCAACTAACCTCCTCAACCGTGGCACAGCCTTAAACCTAATGAATCAGCCATTTTGAAAAAACACTCCATACAAGCCTGCCAGATATAATGACAGAAGGATCCTGAGAAACAGTATAAGTATGTGGCAGCAGTGACTAACCTTCCCTGCGGGTGCGCAGCTGCCGGGCATCCATGAGACGGTGGTATGTGTAACAATAAACATGACGGACGCACCAAGACTCCAACCCCAGGCAATGTTCAACATGAATCACAGGTGACTTGTTATGGTTCACTGTCACTGGCACAATGTCAAACTCTTTTCTATAATACAAACACACAAGACATACTTGGGTTGGATTTCCAAGAACACCACATTGCTTATCACCACAATTAAAAAAAAAAGACTTTACAAACTACCACCAAATGGACACCAGAAAACTGTGGAGTTCATTATTTTACTGTATTAAAACCTATATCAGAGACATTCAATGGTCTAGTGAAAAAGATAAAGCATGCTAAAACTAAGACTTTGACAATAATGTACCAAGGCTTCTGTATGAAACTATCTCTGACATGGCACCGCTGGAATAAATAATGAACAGCTGCTCTGTTGGCTTATTATCACCTTCACATTAGCCTCTGAAGTGAATGTACACGGTCAAACAACAAAGTTCCAGGATTGATGCTAACAAGCAAGTATTGAATGGTACACAAAACCAATTATGACCAATCTATGTTACTTCATGTTATGATGGCCAGGGATTAGTAAAAATAAGTTCTACCTCAATCTTTCCACCTGCAGCAGCATTTTGCATTAGTTGTGTTCTTTGTTGTCACCGAGCAACGTGAGCAATCATCCAATTTGTTTCAAACACAGTAAAACATCCACGAAACATACAAAATGTTTAATGCTAATTTATAAATATAAAGCTGTATACCACAATCATGCCATCCAGTGGTTTCAACAACTTAGAGAAGAGGGCCTTAAAGAGGATCCGAGGAATGAGAGGCTGTTAAATGCTCAAAATCAAGAAACAGTCAAGAAAGTTCATGAACTGGTGGCTAAAGAAAATAAAATAACCCTCAAATTGATGGAGTATCAACTGAATGTTAACACAGTAATGATCTGTCAGATTTTAAATTAAGATTTCAGAAACAGGAAAACCTGTACAAAGTCTGCTCCACATAGTCTCACTTTGCCACAACAGTGTAGTGCTTACTGGCATATTGCAGCATGATAGATAACAGCCAGTCAGTCAGCTTTTCTCTATTCCCTGAAGTCAGAGCTACCTCATGAAGACAATTTCAGGTCTTTGAGGACATCACCTCCATGTAACAGCCAACTGACACACAGATCCCTTGGATACCTTCAATGGCTGTTACATGTAAATTCTAAAAAGATATGTAAAAATTGCTTGCAGTCAAAATATATTTTGAAAGAAAATACAATAGTTTTCTACTTATTTCATGCATATCTGTTCTTACAGCATTAATCCCAAAACTTCACTCTCTGACTACACATGTGATTTACCTTTATCCTGCTGGGATGGTATTTAAATTTTTGTGTAGAGTTTACACAAAACATATTATTTGAAAATAAAAAGATGATAAAATTATGAAATAATCAGCACCTTTGTGGAAAATAAAACAGGGATTATGCAGCATATCAAAAATGCCACTGATTTCCTTGTTGTCAAAATAAATAAAATTAATTTCTTGAGGTGTTTTCCAAAGTAAATGCAAATACAAGTCTTGATAAGATGAATGCTGCACACCATGTGACCTGAAATATCAATGAAGTAAGGTTTCTGCCACCATGCTTATTTCTTTGATACATTCTTCTCAGACACCTGTTCAAGAGTCATTCAGCTTTAACAACAATGCTCTGCTGCGTACAGTACCAGTATCATAAGTCTACTAATTTGACCAAAGTTACCACAGAAGTTATGCCAGAACAAATGCATCCCCTATTGGTCATAACACTGGTGCACATATGTCAGCATTTCCAGTTAAAAGTAATCAGCTTCAGTGAGTAGACAAATACAATATCTGTAATTTGGATTGTCACACCAAGTTACCTAAGAGTATTTTTCATAATGTTGTTATTTTTCATCAAAATATTAGAGACCACGTACCAAATATACCAATATTCATTACTGAAAAACACTTGAATTATTTGTTTACACACAGTTTATTCTCTTCTACTTGTCTAATTGGGTGGGCCAGGTTAGCATAGTCAATAGAGTGACAAGCTACAGGCTGGATGGTCTAGGGACTGAATCCCAGCACAGGCAACATTTTCTGCACCCATCCAAATTGGTACTGGGGCCCACCCAGCCTCCAACATATACCTGGTCTGTCCCTGGGGTAAAGCAGTCAGGGCATAGCAATGACCACCCACCCCTGTCTAGCACCATGTTTAGAGCTATAAGTCTACTCCCCCTCTTGGCCTTTGTGGCCTGTTCTAGGGTGAAATTTATCTTTACCTTTACTCATCCAATTGAAATACTGTTATTCCACATAATCCCACAAGGTTAATCTAAGGCGACTTTTTAAGTT
>Ga0209755_10006299_pt1 | contig 13192 bp, 15 predicted proteins | sample TergutCo191P1_FD_187301 | JGI IMG/M metagenome (GOLD analysis project Ga0209755, IMG submission 187301) | Cornitermes sp. P1 segment gut microbial communities from Petit-Saut dam, French Guiana - Co191P1 (SPAdes) (version 2) | ecosystem: Host-associated > Arthropoda: Insects > Digestive system... | reverse complement strand
TGGAACAGTTAAAATCGCTTTTAGGCTTGGGCGTGAATCGCATAATGCTGGACAATATGAACAACCAAACCATGCAAGAGGCGGTTCGCATTGTAAAGGAAAGCGGAGACCCCGTTGAATTGGAGGCGAGCGGAAACATGACTTTGGAAAGAGTTAGGGAAATAGCGAATATAGGTTTGGATTTTATTTCCGTTGGCGCATTAACCCATAGCGTAAAAGCGTTAGATATTTCGATGAGAATATGAAAAGCACTCTTGTTTTAACCGTGGACATAGGCAACAGCCAAACTGCAATCGGTGTTTACAGAAACACAAATGTAGAAGCCAGCTTTCGTTTAACCACAAACGATAAAGCAACCAGCGATGAGCTTTTTTTCAGAATAAGCGATTTGGCAAAACATTCCAACCATAAGCCGAAAGATTTTACCCACATAGGTTTGAGCAGCGTTGTGCCGCAACTTTTGCGCCCCTGGGTAAAAGCTCTTAACGCATACTTTAACAAACCAATTCAAATTGTAAACTCAAAAAACTGCTTGGACTTGCCAATAGCTTATCCTCGTCCCGCAAGCGTGGGCCCGGATCGTTTGTGCAATGTGATAGCCTTGCGTTCAATGGGTCTTTCAGACGGAATAGTTGTGGATATGGGAACCGCCACAACATTTGATGTTTTGCATCACGGCGGTTTTGCCGGTGGTTTGATTGTGCCGGGCATAAGCGCATCTATGGATACTTTAACGGAAAAGGCTGCGATGCTTTTGCCGGTTTCCATAAAATGGACAAATAAATTCGTTGCAAAAAATACAGGCGATGCAATGCGAGCCGGTATTCTTTACGGATTCTTGGCGCAACTGGAATTTTTGCTCAAAGGCATTAAACACGAAATTGGAATGGAAGACATCCCGGTAATAGCTACAGGCGGTTGGAGTCAAATGTTGCAGAAGCGCACTTCAACAATCAAAAAATATGACCCATATTTAACTTTGGAAGGCATTCGCCAAGTTGCAATCCACGGAAACGGCTTCAACAATCTTGACGGCGAAGATTAGACTTCTGCCACTTACGTATATTTTCATGATGCCCCGATAGCAAAATTTCCGGAACCTTCATTCCTTCAAATTCCTGTGGTCTTGTCCAAACAGGGCAACTGAGTAATCCTTCTTGTGCAAAAGAATCAGTCTCTGCGCTTTCCATAGTGCTAAGTACGCCAGGAATCAACCTGACAATCGCATCGCTCAAAATCATGGCAGGCAGCTCACCGCCGCTAACAACGTAGTTCCCAACGCTAACAGATAAATCAACACGACTTTGCCTAATGCGTTCGTCAACGCCTTTGTAATGCCCGCAAACCAAAACCAGATGCTCTTTTTGCGAAAGTTCCTTTGTCAAAGAATGCGTAAGTGTTGTGCCGTCTGCCGCAAGCAAAATAACCGTTGCATTGTTCTTTTTAGGTTCGCAAAAATCTATAGCTTTAGCCAAAGGTTCCGGTCTCAAAACCATTCCGGCTTCAACCCCATAAGGCGAATCATCAACCTGCCCATAATCGTTAATCGCAAAGTCTCTTAAATAAATTGTGCGAAAATCCAAAATGCCATTCTTCCGAGCGCGTCCCATTATAGAATGGCTCATAGGCTCAAACATTTCGGGGAATAATGTTATGCAGTCAATTTTCATACTTATCAAATAAACTCCCACACGGGTTTAAATTGAATGACAAGAGTTGCAACATAAGTGTAAATATAGTTAATTATCGCTAAAACATCGCTCTCACCATAATGGCAACGCCGCCCAAATCCCAGGAGTCCAAAATCGCATTCTTGTCACTGGACTTAACCTCAAGGCTCAAATATCCAAGCTCACCCCAAATTGAAAATCCTTCCCACTCCCAAAAACGATAACCCAAAAATACGCCAAAACCGCTCCCCAAAGGATCAAAATCCGCCTTCGCATTGCCCCAAGAAGAATAAATCTCCGTACCCGGAAGCATCCAGTAATAACGCAAAAACAAACTAAAATAATCACCGTTTTTTATAGAAATAAAATCCGGGGAAATCAACAGGCGATATTCCACAAAAAGAGGAAATGCCTGCAACGCATATTCATAATTGCGGTTCTCATCGTGCTTATCAGTTAAAACCACAGACTCGCTGCTATACACAAATCCTGTGCCCAAACCAACAGAATGCACATCGTTAAACTGCCATATAAGGCCAGCCATTATTGGAAGTGCCAAATTCGCAGTTTGAAAATCCTGCTTTAACGGAGGTGTAAAACCTTCATAGTCATTTGCAAAATCTTCCCAGTATTTAACATACTGAGTATCCAAAAGAGCCTTGAATTTAGAACGACCCTTAAAATTTATGAACTGTGCGCCAACCGAGGCAAAAAAATGAAGGCCGGGTTTTATTTTTACGGAATCTGCTATCATAACCGTTGTATCTGCAACAATTGTGTCTGCTACGGCAGTATCTGCAACTAGCGTATCCGCTACAGTCGTATCTACGGCGGTTGTGTCTGCAAAAACCACGGCGCATAAAAACAGGCAAAAAATTATAGCTTTTCTGAAAATCATTTTTCTAGATTATTAAAAATAGGAAATTTGCGGAGGCTCCATGAACCTGAAAAAACTTTTAACTTATGCTGGGTTCTCACTTGCCTTAGCATTCGCTTTTTCCTGCTCAAATGGCACTTCCGGTTCAAGCTCAAATGATATTTCCAGTTCAAGCACAAGTACAGTGCTTCCTACAGGGGATAGCCCTGTTGAAGCCTATGGCGAACTGCAAGCCAAAGGAAATAAACTTGTCGGTTCAAAAACCGGTGGAGTTGCGGTGCAAGTCAGAGGTGTAAGCCTTGGTTGGAGCAACACTGGATGGGAAAGCGCTCCGTTTTTCAACAGCACAACGGTTAGTGCTATGGTAGATCACTGGAAAGCGGAAATAATCAGAACACCGATCGGTTATGCGGAATCCGGAGGATATAGGAACGACCCTTCTAACCTCACACGTGTAAAAACAGCCATAGATGCTGCCATAGCCAAAAATGTTTACGTGATCATCGACTGGCATTCACACAATGCGAACAATGAAACAGAAGCTGCTAAAGCTTTCTTTGCTCAAATGGCTCAGGAATACGGGCATTATGACCATGTTATTTTTGAAATATACAACGAGCCTACAAATGAAAACGGCGGAACTTGGGAAAATATAAAAGCTTATGCGGAGCAGGTGATTCCCGTTATTCGTGCTCATTCGGACAATTTAATTTTGGTAGGAACCCGTCATTATTCAAGGCATTTGGAAGATGTGGTAGGGAATGCGTTGGCAGATAATAATGTAGGTTATGTGCTGCATTTTTATTCGGATAATCTCTTTCTGGATCGTATTTTAGAAAGCGGTGACCCAAGCTCTCCGACCTTCAGGCAGGCCATCACTCAGGCTATGGATGCCAATCTCATGGTTTTTATAAGCGAATACGGCACAACCGACAGCAACGGTGGGCAAGGCGACAAAATAAACTCGCACAATGCCGCAAATACCGACGAGTGGTTAGAGTTTATGGATGAGAAAAAAATATCATCCTGTGCTTGGCATGTGAATAACAAAAATGAGGGTTCGGCCTTCTTTCTTCCGTCTTTTAATCCTCTTTCGGGGGATTATAACAACAAAGATGCCATGACCGCTTCAGGTGCATATATTTATGATAAGCTAAGAGCATATTCCCAAACTGCGCCGTGGCGAGAGTAGCAACGCTCCAAGCAAAGTGTGGTTGCTTGAAAATTACTATTTTATAATTGTTTTTCATGGGATGTAGTAATGGATTTTGAAATAAGATATAGCAATTCGGCCTTCAAACATGGAGTGTCTGAAGCTGACATTTTATGGGCATTTAAAACGCTTGAATATGACGGAGCTTTAGAAGAATATGTAGATAAGCATTTGCTCATAGGTTTTGACAGAAATGCAAATTTAATTGAGATTATGTATAATGTTATTGATGATAATACAGTTTTAGTTTTTCACGCGATGAAATGCCGTCCAGCATATATTGCTTTGTTAAAATAGGAGGAAACGCCGATGACTGAAGAAGAATACGATGCCTTAGACGAGTTGTTAACAAAGACAACTCCAAAGGTTGGTGCAAATGGAACTGGTTTCGTTAGCAAACGAAACGCCAAGCTGTTTGGTTTGGATGACCTCTCTTTGAATTATCTTATCACTAGATCTCTTGCTACGCATAAAAGTCCTGCGGAAATTATTGGTAGTATGGTACGAGAAAAGATAGCTCTTAGCTAGAGCTTGTTCACACTGGATCGTATTTTAGAAAGCGGTGATCCAAGCTCTCCGACCTTCAGGTGCATATATTTATGATAAGCTAAGAGCATATTCCCAAACTGCGCCGTGGCGTGCCTCATCATTATAGCTTTTCTGAAAATCATTTTTTCTTTTGCTTTTTTCGCAGGTTTTCCAGAATTTGCTTAACTCCGGTATTATTTGGGGTAATTTTCAATACCGCTTCATAGTCAGCTATGGCCTGATTATCATAACCCATATTCATGTGCGCAATTGCGCGATTGAATAATATTTCCAGGTCACCGGGCTTAACACTATTTGCAATCGTATAGTCTATGACTGCCGCTTTGTAATTTTTCATTTTGCTATAGGCATGGCCGCGCCCAATCAAAGCATCAATATCACCTGGCTTTAACTTTATGGCTACCGTATAATCTACAATGGCTTTGTCATATTCGCCTGTTTCTACATAAGCCCGACCCCTGCCACACAAGGCAGGAATATTACCGGGCTTTAGCTCAATCGCTGAGGTATAGCTTTTGATTGCCTTGTCATGCTTGCCTTCTTTGAAATAAGCTTCAGCTTTGTTATACGAAGCTTCGGGGTCATTCATGTGGCTTATCAGTGAATTGATGCCCAGCCCCGCAAACAATATAACCACAAGCGCAGAGACACCATAAATAATCAGTTTTTTTCGCAATTGCGCTGATATTACTGATTTCTTAGCTTCAGCAGTTCTTGAATCGCAATAAGAGCAATTCGGGTTCATTGGACCGCCGCAATTAGGGCAATAATTAGCCATTTTTTCTTCCTCCATTTAATTTTGAAACCGTGTGGCATACGGCAAAGACTATTATCTCAAAAGCTACTATAAGGCAAAGAAGCATAACAAGAAAGTTACCTTTTAAGCTTTCTATAACGGAAGCGTATGGCCCTATGAGTTTCAAAACAAATAGAGCCGGAGGCGGTAGCGCAATGACTTCGCCTAAATTGCCTGGGAGCAAAATGCCTAAAACAAACATAACCAGGCCAAGAAAGGAAAAAAGCCCGGATAATGAAATTTTAAAAGCCGTTTCCATTTTAGAACGCCCAAGAACAACCAAAATAGCTGCTGTGAATATTATAATTCCGCAGTTTACTCCCACGCTTAAAGCTGAGTAAAGGTCTAAAATAAGGCCAAAAATAATATTTAGCGAAATGAAAATAAAAGCGCATATAAAGATTAAGAACTGCATATTTTACCCTCCTGCCGGTGGTGGCGGTGGCGGTGGAGCAGCTTGCGGTGGTGGCGGTGGTGGTGCGCTGAATGTCGTTGCAAACTCCGGCTGGTTTCTTATAGGCAGCCAACCTGTCATCCCTTGTTTCCAGCAAAGAGTTTCTGCATTTATCTGCCCACTTTGGAGCATGGGCATAATTGACGAAACAAGATATGGCCCGTGCTGGGTGCCATTTATCAGAACATGGTATTGAGTAGCTTGCGGTGGTGGTGGCGGTGGTGGCGCAGCTTGAGCTTGCATATTTAGGTTTTGGCTAAACATGTTTCCCATGGCGCTACCAACTCCAAGCCCCGCGCCAAGCCCTGCGCCCATGCCTACAAACTGCCCGGCAGAACCTTCATTTCCGGCGGCGGTTTGCATAACATCTAGGCTACGTTCCATTTGCAGCATATTTACAGCCGCTGCGCTCATCTTATTTGCTTGAGCATTGAACTTTGCCCCTCTAGCCATTCCTTCTTTGAGGTCTCTGTAGAATTCGTCTTCTATGGGTTTTATGCTCTGTATTGAAAAAAGCTGGACTTCCAAGCCATAGCCTTGCAAAACATTGCATAAAACTTCATTGCAATGCTTGCTAAGTTCCAGAGTTTTTGTTGTTATTTTTGTGACAGAAATTTCATCTTCAATTATTTTTTTTGATATGGCATCTGTAAAATGGGTCAATATTTGGCCGCTGAAGAAAGAATCCAGATCTTCAACGCTGGCAGAGGCGGAGTTGCCAACAAACGTGCGCAAAAAATTTTCAGGTTCAATTACTTTGAGTGCGTAGGTGCCATAGGCATTTAAGTTAATGGGCACTTGGTGAATAGGGTCTTCTATTTCAATGGGTGTTTCGGTTTCCCATTGTATATTTCCTTGCGGTTTAGTATCTACAAACCAGACTTCTGCTTGAAATGGGCTATTTTTGCCAAAAGGCAGGTTTATCAATTTGTTGAGCAATGGGATATTATTTGTGTGAAGCGTATAAGTTCCTTCTTTGAAAGAATCGTATATTGCGCCACCTTTTACAAAAAAAGCAACTTTTGATGGATGTACCACAAGCTGGGTTCCAAGCATCAAATCATTTCTGGGAAATTTCCAGCAAAGCAAGGGGCTATTGCAAATAACAACGTCTATCATAGCCATATTATAATCTCCTACTTTAAATTAAAGCAAATATAGTAAAGTTTGGCAGCGAAAATTGAAGATTACGAGTGCCAATAAGGTAATTTTCAAATAAAAAATTCCCCTCTAAAATCTAGGGGGGAGTTTTTTCTATATTACTGCTTCCACATTCGCGAAAGTGGCGGAATTGGCAGACGCACTAGGCTTAGAACCTAGCACCGCAAGGTATGGGAGTTCAACTCTCCCCTTTCGCATAGTATTTTTTACCAGGAGAGAACATTGGCTATAAATTGTCAAACCAATATAATCGAAACTGACGAAAACCATCGTTCAGTTGAATTTACCGTTTCCTTTAGCGAAATGAACAGGCTTTTTGAAAAAAGCATAGGCGAATTCCGCAAACAGGTGTCCATGAAGGGTTTTCGTCCTGGGCAAGTCCCAAAACAACTCTTTGTGTCACGCTTTGGCGAAGAAGTGTATCACGAAACGGTGGAAAAAGTTGTGAACGGTGAACTCAGAGAGGAGTTTGAGAAACTCATTGAAAAATGGAAAACAGAAGAGAAACTGGAAATAGCAGCCCCAGCCGAGCACGGAGAACTTCATGCACACCGTGGAGAAGACCTCACCTACAAGCTCTCCATTGCTCTCAACAAGCCTTTCACAGTACAAAACTATAAAGACCTTGGGGTTAAAGTTTCCCCCGTAGTCGTTTCGGAAGATGAAATCAACGAAATCCTTCAGGATGTGCACAAAAAGTTTGCAAAAGAAGGCGAAGAATTCGACTATTCCGTGATAGGAGCAAAAGACGAAGAAGACTTGAAAACCAGAATATCAGATGATGTTTTAGCAGACAAGCAACGCAATGCTCGCATGAATGCATTCAAAGAGGCCATGGATAAGGTAATTGAGCAAAATCCGTTTCCTGTTTTGGAAGAGCAAATTAAATACGCTGCGGAAAGAAGTTTGCAAAGGCAAGGTGATGAAGAAAACATAAAGATTACCGAAGAGCAATTGGAGTCCATGCGCTCTGATGTTATTCGCGCAATTCAAGAAGAACGCATTTTGCGCTCCATAATTGAGCAGGAATCGCTAAAACCAACGCAAGCCCAAGTGGATGCAAGAATACAGACAATTGCAGATTCAATGAGAATGGATTTTACAATGGTCAAAGACACCATGCGCAAAAACGGACAAATAAACAAAATCCGCGAAAATCTGAAAGTGGAACTTGCGCAATGCCTGCTCACAGGCGAAACATTGCCGGAAAAAGAACAGCCCCAGGAGAATGTATGATTATCCCCAGCATTTTTGAAGATACAGGCAGAGGCGAGCGAGCATTCGATATTTACTCCCGTTTGTTAAAGGAACGCATAATATTTTTAGGCGCTCCCATTAACGATGAAGTTGCCAATGTCATAATGGCGCAACTCATTTACCTTGAATACGAAAACCCGCAAAAAGATGTTACCATTTACATCAACAGCCCGGGCGGTTATATTTCAAGCGGCCTGGCTATCTACGATACCATTCAGCACATCCGCTCAGATGTTGCGACTATCTGCATAGGCGAGGCTTCTTCAATGGCGGCCATCATACTTGCAGCCGGCACAAAGGGCAAAAGATTTGCGCTCCCGCATGCACGCATAATGCTTCATCAGCCTCAAGGCTATGCTAAGGGGCAAAGCTCAGATATTCAAATTCACGCAAGGGAAGTTATAAACACTCGTGATAAACTGAATGACATAGTTGCAAAGCACACAGGAAAAAGCACGGAAGAAATAAAGCAAAAAACCGACCGCGACTTTTACCTGACACCGCAGGAAGCTTTGGAATTCGGCATAATAGACGAGGTGTTTAAGCCCAGAGACAAAGGGAACGCGAAGTGAAAAAAAATCAGGCATCCTGCAGTTTTTGCGGAGCTAACATAGAAGAAGTGGAGAGGCTGGTAAGCGGCCCCGGTGGGGTTGCTATATGCAATAGATGCATTCAGACCTGCCATACAATAGTTATATCGGATAAGGATGTAAAATCTGTGCCTGCGCAACCTCAGCCGGAAGTTCTTTTGCCTTCTCCGTCTGAATTGAAAAATCATTTGGATAAATTTGTGATTGGCCAGGAAGCTGCGAAAATCGCGCTCTGCGTGGCTGTATATAATCATTACAAAAGGCTTCATTTAAAAAAATCTCAAAATTTATCGGTTGAAATAGACAAGTCAAATGTTATCTTTGTTGGGCCCACAGGTTCAGGCAAAACACTTTTGGCGCAGACTCTTGCCCGTTTTTTAAAAGTTCCGTTCACCATAGCAGATGCCACGGTTTTAACCGAAGCCGGATATGTAGGCGAAGATGTGGACAGTATTTTGGTAAGGCTTTATCAAGCTGCGGAATACAATTCTCAGGCTGCGGAAAGAGGCATTGTTTTTATAGATGAGTTGGATAAAATTGCTCGCAAATCTGCCAATCCGTCAATTACGCGAGATGTGTCCGGTGAAGGAGTTCAGCAAGGATTGTTGAAAATTCTCGAAGGAACAGTTGCTGCTATTCCCCCAAAGGGAGGGCGCAAGCATCCGGAAGCTCCCTTGGTTCACATAAACACTCGCAACATTCTGTTTATATGCGGAGGTGCTTTTGAAACTCTGGATAAAGTTATTTCAAAGCGCATAAATTCCGGTGGCGGCATGGGTTTTGGGGCAGAAGTCGTATCAAAGAACGAAAGCAAAATAGGCGAAGTTCTCAGCAAATGCGAACCGGAAGATTTGATCAGCTACGGATTGCTCCCGGAACTTGTAGGCCGTTTGCCTGTTATAGTAAGTTTAGATGAGCTGGACGAAGAAGCTTTATTAAAAATTTTAACAGAACCGCAAAACTCCCTTATAAAGCAATATACGGCGTTGTTCGAGATGGATGGAATAGAGCTTACATTTACGCAAGAAGCCTTAAAGGCAATGGTAAAAAAAACGGTTGAGCAAAAAACCGGAGCTCGTGGTCTTCGTAGCGTTATGGAGAGGCTTTTAATGCCTTATATGTTTAATGTTTCAAAAGAGCGTGAAAAAGCGGTTTTAAAAATAGATGCTAAAATTGTTGAAACAGCTTTGGCGAAGAACAAAAAATAACAGAGGTGCAAATTGTCTGCAGAAAAAGTTGAAACAACCATAAGCAAAGAAGATGCCGGATTCCCCCAGCCTGAATTCGACAAGGGTTTTCCTGTTGTTCCTTTGCAAAAATTCGTAATGTTCCCTCGCATGGGCACAAGGCTTTCCTTTGACAGGCAAATAACCTTGAATGCCCTCAGGCGCATAGAAGATTCCAAAGGTTTTGTGATTTGCCTTTTGCAAAAAAACATAGATTCAGACATTCCAAAAGAAGATGAGATGCATTCGGTTGGTATTTTAGCTTATGTAAAAGGAGTTTCCGGTACTCCTAACAATTTGCTTTTGGTAAATCTGTTCGGAGTTTTGCCGGTTGACGTTAGCAAACTTACACTATCGGAGAAAGACGGAGAAAAATATTTTTACGCAAATGCAAAGCCTCGCTTTTTGGAATTCAAAGATAAAAAACTTTCAAAGCCTCTTGCAGAAAATTTGTTAATCTCAATGGAGCAGTATTCAAAAACCCGTCATAATCTTCCCGATAATCTTAAAGACATTTTAAAGGGTATGCCCCCCGAAGAGCGTTGCCTTATAGCCCACAGCTTTTTGCGAATTCCAGACGATGAACATCAGAGCATTTTAGAAAGCGTTTCTTTAGAAGAGATGTATTCAAAAATAGATTTGGCTATAAACACGGCTTTGGAAGTTCACAAAATAATATCTCTTAACAGGCAGCAAGTTGAAATAAAAATGCAGCGTTCGCAAAGAGAATACATGCTTCAGGAGCAAATTTCCCACCTTCAAAAAGAACTGGACGAGATAAACGCAAACGATCAGGATAGCGAAAACTTTTCAAAAAAAGCAAAGGAACAGCATTTTCCGCCAGTGATCAAGGAAAAATTTGACGAAGAAATGGCTCGTTTAAGATTGCTAAACCCTATGAATCCCGAATACACAGTGGTTCGCAACTACATAGACTGGCTTTTAGCTCTTCCGTTTGGCGTTTATACCGAAGATGTTTTGAATATAAAAAGAGCCACAGACAGCCTGAATGCCAAGCACTTTGGTTTGGAAAAGGTAAAAGAGAGAATTCTTGAGCATATAGCTGTTTTGCAAATGGCAGAAAAGCTAAAAAACAAAGATGTAAAAAGCCCAATTCTGTGTTTGGTTGGTCCTCCGGGAGTCGGCAAAACAACTCTTGCTATGTCTATAGCGAGTGCGATGAACAGAAATCTGGCCCGCATCTCTTTAGGCGGAGTCCACGATGACGCAGAAATACGTGGCCATCGCCGCACATACATAGGTTCAATGCCTGGTCGCATAGTGCAGGCTCTTCGCAAGGCCAAAAGCATGAACCCGTTAATTCTGCTAGACGAAATAGACAAAATGTCCAAAGATTTCAGAGGTGACCCTGCCAGCGCAATTCTGGAGGTTTTAGATCCTGAAATAAACACAGAATTTACCGATCATTTTATGGAAGTTGGTCTTGATCTTTCCAGAGTATTTTTCGTAGCAACGGCCAACACTCCGGATGGAATTCCATCGCCTCTTTACGACCGCATGGAGATAGTTCGCATCCCTGGGTATTTGCAGTTTGAAAAGGAACACATTGCTCGTGATTTTTTAATTCCGAAAATTCTCAAGCAGAATTCTCTTTCCACAAAGCAATTCCAAGTTTCGGATTCTGCAATTAACGGCATTTTGCGTGAATACACAAGAGAGGCCGGAGTTCGGGAATTGGAGAGAAAGCTTGAAACTATGGCTCGTAAGCGTGCTATGGAGCTTGTGTCAAAGAAAAGGTTCACTCCGCAAGTCACTCAAAAGCGTCTTTCAATCTACCTTGGAGTTCCGGATTTTGCGGGCCCGCGTCTTATAGACGAGAAACGAGCCGGCATCACAACGGGCCTGGCGTGGACACCTGTTGGTGGTGATGTTCTGCACATAGAGTGCATACTTTTGCCCGGCAAGGGCAAGCTGCAATTAACCGGACATCTTGGCGATGTTATGAAGGAGTCTGCTCAGATAGCTCTTTCTTTGGTCAGGGAGCGAGCCAAAAAGTACAAAATCCCGGAAGAGAAATTCCGCAAATGCGATATTCATCTACATTTTCCGGAGGGAGCAACACCAAAAGACGGTCCGTCTGCAGGCATAGCAATCACTCTGGCCATGCTTTCTGCATTCACCGGCAAATTGATTTCTCCATTTGTGGCATTCACTGGCGAAGTCAGTCTTGTAGGTCGTTTAATTTCCATAGGCGGTTTAAAGGAAAAAGCTTTAGCGGCTTTGGATTCCGGCGTAAAAAAATTGATTTTGCCCAAAGACAACCAAAAAAATGTGGAAGATTTACCAGAGGTGGTAAAAAACGGCCTGGAAATCAAAATGTTTACGCATATAGACGAGGTGATAGGGGAGTTGTTTTAAGCTTGCGTTTATTTCTATATTACCCTCAGATAATAGGAGAGGATACAATGGCTACAATAGCGGTTACAAAAACATTAGCGGATTTTGCAAATCCGAATTTTGTTCTTTTTTCCGAAAATACGCTGGAATGCTTTCGTGACAGAAAAGATGAGCGAATTCAAAATACAGTGGCTCGCAAAGATCCAAAGCAGGATTTTTGGGAAGCCTTGAGCGAAAATATGGAAAATTTTAAGAATTATAAAATAGAAGATAAAACTATTCTTGAAATATTCAGGAGTTTGCGAGATTAGAATGAATATAGAAGATTATCCTAAATACGAAAAAACAACCGACTATCAAAAAAAGGAAATGGCCAAGAGTTTTAGCCGTTATTTGGCTGGCCTTGCCGATTTGTTTAAGTCAGAATCCACGAGCATATCTTATTGTGAAGGTTCTCTCTTTGATATTATTGAGTTAGTCTGGAAACGGAAAGTATATTTTCAGGTATTTCATAATGTTAATGGTCTTAATGAACTGAAAGAAGCGTCTCTTTATTGTTTTTGGGTTTTGAAGCTTCAGCCCTTTTTATGGTTATCTACTGACAAGCCGAATTACCAGTTGAATGCAAAAATAGCTTTATTTATTTTCACTAGCGGTTTACATTTTTTTGCAACACAAAAAGGCAAAAAAGTGAACTTGCCTAGCAATGCTATTCAAAATCTGTACTATTCTTTTCGTTATAGGGATTGGAGTAAAGAAGCGTTAATGGATTTGGCAGAAAGTTTAGTTTCGTAAAAACCATTCAATCATAGACCCTCCGCTACAAGCTAACCTATGGCCAATTTTGATTCAGATTTTTTCTATATTATGTTCCATAATGGCAGATTGTTGCGAAAATAGTTTTGGCGAGCTTGTGGTGCAGGCTTCATTGGCTCATAAGCGCCCAAATTTGCCCTTTATTTTCTCTATGGCGGAAAAGGGATCCAAGTCTCAGAAAAGCGATTGTAGTCGCTCTTGGGGGCATTTAAACGCATTCTGTAC
>Ga0209755_10006298_pt1 | contig 13193 bp, 10 predicted proteins | sample TergutCo191P1_FD_187301 | JGI IMG/M metagenome (GOLD analysis project Ga0209755, IMG submission 187301) | Cornitermes sp. P1 segment gut microbial communities from Petit-Saut dam, French Guiana - Co191P1 (SPAdes) (version 2) | ecosystem: Host-associated > Arthropoda: Insects > Digestive system... | reverse complement strand
ACCGGGGCTTTGTTTAATGGGTCTACCAGGCTGTGGCCGGTGTCCACCAGGGCTTGCAGAGATAGTTCGCTGTCGCCTATGTAGATTGTTATTGGGCATAACATTTGCCGTTTTATGGTGATGCCTTCCATTAGGCGTATTCCTATTTTTATCAATATATATGCGATTATTACGCATACTATTAGAAGCGTCCAGGTTAGGTCTGCTAGTCTGTATAGGAGGGTCATTCCTAGGCCTCCTAGGGTGAATGAGCAGATGTAACCTATTAGTAGCTGTTTTATGAAGGATTGGATGGTTTTTGGTTTTAGGGCTATTGTTATTCCGGCGGAGATCATGGCTAGTGAGGATAGGGCTGATAGTATGTAGCTGAATGGTAGGTAGATCATTGTTAGGAGGTACATCAGTGCCATGATTAATCCGCCGGTTAGTAGGCGTGGGTAGTTTGGGGATTGTCTGGTTAGTTTAGCTATTGCCCATAGGATGAAGGTGTTCATTGTTAGGTTTACTAGGAGTAGTAGGTCTGCGTATATTGTTATGGGAATCGCCTCCTTTTTTAGTCCTTTCCAGTTGGTGACTGTGAGTCACCAACTGAAAACCACTTGCAATAATTGGAAATACCCGTCATAATCATAATCATCCCAAGCACATTCATTCTAAGCACTTACAAAGGCGTAATTTGTCGTAAGTCGAATGTGATCGTAAAAAATATTCTGACAATAATAGAGGTGTAAAAAAAATGAACCCACAAACAAATAACCCAGCCTGGAAAACCTTCAACGAAGGCATCTGGCAAGAAGAAGTAAACGTACGCGACTTCATCCAGCGCAACATAACCCCCTACCACGGCGACAGCGCCTTCTTAGAAGGCGCAACATCCCGCACAAAAGCCTTATGGAAAGAAGTATGCGAACTTACAAAGGAAGAAAACGCCAAAGGCATTTTGGATGTAGAAACCAAAAAACCGGCCTCAATAGTCTCGCACGGGCCCGGCTACATCAATAAGGATCTGGAACAAATAGTAGGCCTGCAAAGCGACAAACCTTTAAAACGCCACATAATGCCAAACGGGGGCATCCGCGTAATAAAGTCAGCGCTGGAACACTACGGCTATACCCTAGACCCGGATACCGAGGAAATCTACACACACTACCGCAAAGCCCATAACGACGGCGTTTTTGACGCCTATACTCCTGAGATGCGTAAAGCGCGGCACTCTGGCATAATAACTGGCTTGCCGGACGCCTATGGGCGCGGCCGCATTATCGGTGACTATCGCCGCCTGGCACTGTACGGTAGCGACTTCCTGATTGCAGACAAAAAAGCCCAGCTAAGACGCACTAACTTGGCTTTTTTGGAACAGCAACATATCTTAATGCGCGAGGAACTTAGCGAGCAAATTCGCGCACTGCAACAGCTAACCGAAATGTCTGATAGCTACGGCTTTAACGTGCGGGTACCGGCCGCTAACGCCAAGGAAGCCATTCAGTGGACTTACCTGGCCTACCTTGCCAGCGCAAAACAGCAAGACGGCGCGGCTACTTCGCTTGGGCGGGTATCTTCCTTCTTAGATATTTATATCGAGCGCGATATTCAGGCCGGCACACTAAAAGAAGCCGAAGCGCAAGAACTAATAGACCACTTTGCCATGAAGCTTCGTATGATTCGCTTCTTGCGCACGCCGGAATACAACGCGCTATTCTCAGGCGACCCTACCTGGGTTACGGAGGCCATAGGCGGCATGAGCGAAAACGGCGAGACACTTGTAAGCAAAACTTCGTACCGTATGTTGCATACGCTTTATAATATTGGCCCGGCGCCTGAGCCTAATTTAACGGTGCTTTGGAGCGTTAATCTGCCAGAAAATTTCAAAAACTACTGTGCGCAAGTTTCGATAGATACAAGCTCCATTCAATACGAAAGCGACGATATTATGCGTAGCCACTGGGGTGACGATTATTCTATTGCTTGCTGTGTATCTGCCATGCGGACTGGTAAGCAAATGCAGTTTTTTGGCGCACGTGCCAACCTCGCAAAATGCCTAACCTACGCAATAAACGGCGGCAAAGACGAAAAAAGCGGCGAGCAAATAGCGCCGGAATACGCGCCAATAACCAGCGAGTATTTAGACTACGACGAAGTTTACCGCAAGTTTGACCAAATGCAGGAATGGCTTGCCCAGCTTTACATCAATACCCTAAACGTAATCCACTACATGCACGATAAATATAATTACGAAAGCCTACAAATGGCCTTCCATGACCTTGAAATTTTGCGGACTCACGCTTGCGGCGTAGCTGGCTTGTCTGTGGTTGCAGATTCCCTTTCGGCCATAAAATACGCCAAGGTAAAAACGATCCGTAACGACGACGGCCTTGTGGTAGACTACGAAATAGAAGGCGATTACCCAGCCTTCGGCAACAACGACGAGCGTGTAGACCATATCGCCTACGATATAGTCAAACGCTTTATGGAGAAACTGCAAAAGCAAAAAGCCTATCGCAACGCGGTACCAACGCTATCTGTTTTGACCATCACATCAAACGTGGTATACGGCACAGCTACAGGCTCTACCCCGGACGGACGTAAAGCGGGCGATGCCTTTGCACCGGGCGCAAACCCCATGCATGGCCGGGACGCCCGTGGCGCTGTGGCATCTATGGCCTCGGTATCTAAACTGCCTTACGCCTATTCCTTGGACGGAATTTCTTATACATTCTCAATTATTCCGGGTGCGCTGGGCAATAATCCGGAAACGCGCCGCCATAACCTTGTGGGGCTGATGGACGCCTATATAAACGACGGCGGCCATCATATAAACGTCAACGTGTTCGATAAGGAAACCTTACTGGATGCCATGGAACGCCCGGAAAAATATCCACAGCTAACCATAAGGGTATCGGGCTACGCCGTAAACTTCGTTAAACTCACCAGGGATCAACAGCTAGAGGTGATCCACCGAACCTTCCACGAGCGTCTATGAAACAGGGCTATGTTCATTCAATAGACACGGGCGGCATGGTGGACGGCCCCGGCATAAGATACGTGATATTTTTAGCCGGGTGCAGTCTGCGCTGTAAATACTGCCATAATCCGGATACCTGGAAGATAAACAGGGACAAAGAAACAAGCGTGCAGGAGCTAATTACTGACATTAAAAAGTACCGCTCGTACTTGAAATTTTCTGGCGGCGGCGTTACTATAACCGGCGGCGAGCCCTTTGTGCAGTCCGGCTTCTTAATAGAGCTTCTAAAAGCATGTAAGGAAGAGGGTTTTCATACGGTGCTAGATACCGCCGGGCACGCCCCTCTTCATATAGCAGAACTAGCCCTGCGGCATACGGATTTGATATTGCTAGATATAAAATCCATAGACCACGATACCTACAAAGATTTAACGGGAATGCCGCTTGATAGGGCGCTAAAGTTTCTTGGCCTAAGCGAAGAGCTAAAAATTCCGGTCTGGATACGCTTTGTGTTAGTGCCGGGCTATACAGATAACTTTGACGACATACAAAAGCTATCTGACTATTTGCAACCCTTTACAAACGTACAAAAAATTGAAGTCTTACCCTTCCACAAGATGGGGGAATATAAATGGAAGGATTTAGATATTCCCTACGAACTAGGCGACGTTGAGCCGCCAAGCAAGGAAGTATTAGAAAGGGCAAAGGCTATTTTGGAGATAAAATGAGCTTTTTAGAAAATTTATACAGCCAGTGTATAGCGCACGGATTTTTCCCGGTAAGTCATGACGCTGTTCCCGTGGCCGATGCCGCGGGTTTTACCTTGGCCAAGGAGGAAAACGCCGCCCTATGCCTGGTACAAGCGGCAGATTTAAGCCGCCTAAGCACAGACATATGCCTGTATTTACGGAACGTAGAGCTTGAACGGGCAAAGGCGCTATCCGGCTCATACAGTAGCGTGTGGGTGGTATTTTTGTGGATAAGTGACGAAACTTCCCCGGTAATTGAAAACGCGGAGGGCTATTACGGCCAATCGCCCTACGCGCTGTACTGGCACATAAATTCAGAAACTTCGCAAATTACCGTAGCGCCCGGCCAGCCAGATGATATAATGGGCTTAAAAGCCGCACTACAAGCGGAGGAAGCCCCACAAATAGAGGAAAAACGCACTCAGCCGCCAATCTGCACCTTCATACTGGCCTTAACCAATATTCTGATAATGATATTGATGTACCTGCGCGGCTTTGCCGAGCGCCCCGTTGAGGTAGCCGCCCACTTTGGCGCAATAATCCCGCCGCTGGTATGGGAAGGCGCATATTACCGGCTACTGACAGCGATGTTCGTACACTTCGGATGGACGCACTTGCTATTTAACATAGCCGGTATGCTAATCTTCGGCATTCGCATAGAGCGCTACTATGGCAAGGGTAGCTTTTTGGCAATTTATTTTATTTCCGGGCTTTCGGCATCGGTCGCAAGCTTGTTACTTACCCAGGGAATCTCTGCCGGGGCGTCTGGCGCGGTTTACGGGCTACTGGGCGCGGCATTTGTCTACACCCGCTACACCAAAAGAGCCATGGACATAATAAACAAGCACGTAATTTTAATATACATTATACTAGGGCTGGGAATGGGCTTTGTTATGCCAAACATAGACTACTTTGGCCATATAGGCGGCCTAATAGCCGGTAGCCTGGTAGGATTAGCGGCTTTAAAATTGGAGGAAAGAAAATGAGAGCGCGGCTAAAAGATCACAAACGAATAGTGGTAAAGGTAGGCACCACCACTTTGACATATCCCAATGGTGAACTGAACCTACAGCGCATAGGTAAAATTTGCCTGGTACTGTCTGATCTGTGCAATCAGGGCAAGGAAATGATTTTAGTAACAAGCGGAGCAATAGCCGTGGGCGCGGATTGCTTGCGTCTGGGAAGCCGCCCAAGGGATATAGAGGGCAAGCAAGCGGCATCGGCGGTAGGACAAGCCATGTTAATGCAGATATACCAGCGCTTTTTCTCGCTATATAACCGCCAGATTGCGCAAATTCTATTGACTAATGATGTGCTGGAAAATCCCCTACGCAAGCAAAACGCCAGCAACACAGTAAACAAGCTAATAAGCATGGGCGTAGTACCAATAGTAAACGCCAACGACACCATAGCAACAGAGGAGCTAGACGAAATAAGCGACAACGACACCCTATCAGCTCACATGGCCGTTTTGTCAGAAAGCGATTTATTAATAATGCTATCAGATATAGAAGGCCTATATAACGCCGACCCAAGAACCGCACCCCAAGCCGCCTTTTACTACGAGGTACATAAAATTACCCCGGAAATGGAAGAAAACGCAGGAGGCAGCGGCACAAGCCTGGGAACAGGCGGCATGACAACAAAACTAACAGCCGCGCAAATGTGCATGGATAGAGGCATAGACGCAATGATAGCCTCAGGCGAAGAGCCAGAGATATTATGGCGTATACTGCAAGGCGAACAAATCGGAACATTATTTGGAGGTGGCAAAGCTTGATCTACTGCGATAAATGCTCAAAAATACTAGAAAAAGATGTTCAGTTTTGCCCCATATGTAATGAAGAAGATATATTTTGGCTTTCCTCGCCAGAAGAGCCAGTGGCAGTAAGCCAAGGAAAATTTAGAGGCGAGGCCTTCGACCGCCTACGCGAAATAAACCTACACATAGAAGAAAAAAGCCAAAATCCAGAGCCAAGAAAACAGCAAATAATAGAAGAAAAACCAAGCGCACTACTATACGCAATGATAATATTCCTGTCTGTATTTTTCAGTATCGGCGGCCTGGTGCTGGGGGTAGTTTATGCGAACAGCAGAAACAGGCATTTTCGGTCAATGGGCTTTGTAGCTATAGTGGTAAGCCTAATTTTCATGATATTTACGGTAGTATTTTTCTTCGCCCTACTGCTTATGATGAGAATGATTTAATATGCCGACTATTTTTTTATTAGCCCTTGTGGCCATAGCCCTAATACTGCAAGCAAAAAATAAGTCCTTAGAAGGACTAAAATACAAATACGAACTTTCGCAAAATCTGGTAGCGCCGGACGAAATTTTTATACTAATAACAAGCCTAAGCAATCACAGCCTACGCTTCATACCCTTCGTGAAGATGGAAGAAGCCCTACCGACGGGCAAAACGCTAAATAGCACCGTATATTTAATGCCGCGCAGTAAGCTGGTAAGAAAAGCGCCAATATCGCTACCAACCAGAGGTCGCTATCTTTTTACAGGGGCAATACTAAGAGGCGGAGATTTTCTAGGACTAAGAGAAAGTTATCAAGAAGTAGAAAGCCCAAACGAACTAATAGTCTACCCAAAGCCAAGCGAAGAAACCCAAATAAACAAGCTAATAAGCGGCTTTTTAGGGGACATATCAGTCCGCAGATTCATAATAGAAGATCCAATACTAACAGTAGGCTTTAGAGAATACAGCGGCAGAGAGCCAATGAAAGCGATCTCCTGGCCGCAGAGCGCAAGAAGCGGGCAGTTAATGGTAAAAACCTACGATTACAGTAGCGAGCTATCAGCCAGTGTAGTACTAGACGTAGAACACGATAGGCCAGAAAGCATAGAAAACTGCCTATCAATAGCCCATCAAGTATGTTTAATACTAGAAAAGCAAAAAGTCAAATACGATTTCTATTCAAATATATTACCAGAAGGCGCTAACAACAGATGGGCATATATAAGCGCGGGCTTAGGCCAAGGCCACCTAAGGGCTATCCTAGAAGGCCTAGGCAGAGCCACACACTACGCCAGCGAACCCTCCGACAAACTACTAGAGCGCGTAAAGAAAAAAGAATCAATGATCTTTATAACACCCAAAAGCGAGAAGGGAATAATTTTTAAGATATGACTTTTGCACTAAAATTAATAGCCGATATTTCTTTTTACCTCACTTTCGCGAGCTTCATTATGTATAGCTTTGAAGTACCTGCTTTGTTTATTTTAATACAGCCGATTATCTATATCATATACTGCCTGATAAAGCCAAAAGCAAAGGCATACGACTACGAGCCGGTTTTTAGCCTTTATATAAAACTATTTGCCCCCTTTAGCCTATTTGCCCTAGCCTTTACCCGGGTGGCTTTTGAAACGGCTTCCTTTCCTTTTGCGCTTATCTTTTTTGTAAGCTCTATAAGCCTTATGCGAATGTCTCGCCATGACTTGCAGGTACAGAAGCAATTTTGGTTTAGGCTAATAAATTTGCTACCCATAGCCGCCGTGTTTTTAGCGGGCCTTGTTCTTTCTTCTCGCTTGCTTTTAGCCGTCTTGAGGGGGCTATATTTTAATATAATTTTGCCAATTTTGTTATTTATAATCGACATTTTAATAATTTTAACGGCGCCCATAGATATAAATATCCATCTGCCAGAACGCACAACAGAAGGACAAACAGTACAGGCAAACTACGAATTTATAGAAAGCCTAAGAGCCGCCGCAACCACCACATACTTTGACCTTAATACCACAATAATAAGCGTCCTACTGCTTGTGCTGGCTGTGTTTATTGTAGTAAAATTATTGCACTGGATGGCCAACATATCCCGGCTTTCCGTAGGGGGTGCAGAAGGCCTTAGCCAAGAATATCTGCCCCTCGATAGCCAAAGCAAAAAAAGCAAAGCCAAAGGCACACGCAGATACTATCGAAAATTTTTACAGCTCTGCTGGAAAAGAGGCATAAAAGGCCAAACCAGCACCGACTATATAATAAACGCAGAAGCGGCAGAACTACGGGAATTATATCTTCCCGTGCGCTATGGCAACAAAGCATCAGATAACAGCAAAGCCGCAAAAAAACTGTACAGACATATAAAAAGGGGTACTTTATAAATGTTCCTTAAACGACTAGAATTATCTGGCTTCAAATCCTTCCCAGACAAACTAAAGCTAGACTTTTTATCCGGCGTAACAGCCGTAGTGGGGCCAAACGGTAGCGGCAAAAGCAATATAGCAGATGCAGTCCGCTGGGTAATGGGCGAACAAAGCGCCAAAAGCCTGCGTGGTTCAAAAATGGAGGATGTAATCTTCTCAGGAACAGAACACCGCCGCCCCCATGGCTATGCAGAAGTGCAAATGCTGATAGATAACTCAAACAACCTACTACCAGTAGCTTTTACAGAGGTAAACGTAACACGCCGGGTATTCCGAAGCGGAGAAAGCGAGTATCTATTAAACGGAAGCCCATGCAGAATGCGTGATATTCACAGCCTTTTTATGGATACGGGCGTGGGACGCGAGGGCTATTCGATAATAGGCCAAGGCCGGGTAGACGAAATTTTAAGCACAAGAAGCGAGGACAGACGCCATCTATTTGAAGAAGCCGCCGGCATAGTAAAATACAAAAGCCGCCGCCAAGAGGCCTTAAGCAAGCTAGAAGCAGAAAAGCATAACCTACTGCGGGTAGACGACCTAATAGAGGAACTAAACGCCCAACTATCCCCCATGGCCGCCCAAGCCGAGCAAGCCAAGCTATACTTGAATTTACGCGACCAATATAAAATAATCCACGTAAACTTATTCCTGGAAGAAGCCGAAAAAGCCGAAGCAGAGCAAGAAAAAACAAAGGAGCTAATAGCCAATCTATCAACTCAATCAGAAAGCGCAGAAAAGCTACTGGCAGAATCCCAACAAAGCCTACATAACCTAAAGGAAAAAGAAATAAAGGCCGAAGCCAGCTACAAAGAGTTAAACAAAGAAATTATAGCAAGAGTAACAGAAATAGAAAAATCTGAAAGCAACAAACGCCTAACAGACCGCATAGAAGTAGAAATAAAACGCCACGAAGATGCCATAAGGCAAAAGCAATCAGAAAAAGTGGCGGCAATTGCAGAGTCAGAAAAAATTCAAAAGGCCATACAAACAACCAAGGAAGCATTAACCCAAATAGAAGCAAATCACGCCAGCTTAGAAAAGCAAGTAGAAGAATTGCAAGAGGCCAACTCAAAGTACAAGCTACTACTAGAAATGGAGCGTGGCCACGAAGGTTATTACGCCAGCGTAAAGGCAGTACTACGCCGCAAGGATCAAGACCCTGCTTTCGGCAATGGCATCTACGGCACGGTAAGCGAGTTACTTAAGGTGCCCAGCGCCTACGAATACGCTATATCCGTAAGCCTGGGCGGTAGCGCACAAAATATACTAACCGCAAAGGAATCTGACGCACAGCGGGCTATCGCCTATTTGAAATCTTCCAAAACGGGCCGCGCTACTTTTCTGCCGGTTGCGGCCATGCGGCCAAGAAATATAACTGCCGAAATGAATAATCTATTAAAAGAACCTGGTGTTGCCGGCCTAGCAAGCTCATTAGTGTCGTATGACAGTATATACGCTCCGGTTTTTGGCTATCTGTTGGGCAATGTCTTTGTGGTAGATCACCTAACACGCGCCATAGAGCTTTCCAAGCAATACCGGCAATCGTACCGGCTAGTAACGCTTGACGGCGATTTAATAAGCCCCGGCGGCTCTATGACGGGCGGTAGCCAAGCAAAGCAATCCACCGAGCTAATAAGCCGCAACAGGCAAATAAGCGAGCTTGCCGGTAAAATCGAAATTTTAACAAGAATCCGCAAGGAGCGCGATAATTCCAGCGCCCAGCTTACGGACAACAAAATAAAGCTAAGCAACTTGGCGCAAAGTCTGCAAACAGCGCGTGCAAACAGCGCCAGACTAACAATAGAGCTAGAATCCATGCAATCAGAAAAAGCCACACTAGAGGCCGAGGTAGTAGAAAGCGGCACAAGCGAAGATACAGATAGCTTGCGCATTCAATTAGAAAAGCAACAAAACGAGCTTACTGCCACAGAAGAGGAAATGAGCAATTTACGCGAAACAATAGCAAAAGTTGAGCTAACAGAGCGGGAACAAATGGAGATAATAGCCCGCCTAAGCAGAGAGGCGGCAAGGCTGGAAATTCGCTACGAACAATACGAAGCAGACAGCCGCCGCCTACACAACGAGGTATGGGAGTCCTATAGCCTAACCTACCAAAGCGCCCAAGAGTTCCGCAAGCCAGACTACAGCCACAGCTTTCTGCGCCGCGAGGAAAAGAGCCTAAAAGCCGAAATTGCAGAGCTTGGCAACGTAAACGTAGGCGCAATAGAGGCCTATACGGCTCTAAAACAGCGCCACGAATTCCTAAGCGAACAGCGTGACGATATTCTAAACGCAGAAGCGCAATTGCAAGAAATAATAGGCCAACTAACAGAGCAAATGGAACAGCAGTTTAGCCTACAGTTTGCCATAATGGCGCGGCATTTCAACGATGTATTTAAAGAAATGTTCGGCGGCGGCAGGGCCGGCCTAGCCATGAGCGACCCAGAAAACGTGCTAGAGTCCGGCATAGAAATAACTGCCCAACCCCCCGGGAAAAATCTGCAAAGCCTATCGCTACTATCCGGCGGGGAAAGGGCACTTACCGCTATTGCCTTATTATTCGGCATTTTAAGAATGAAGCCCTCGCCATTTTGCATACTGGACGAAATAGAATCAGCCCTGGACGATGCCAATGTATTGCGTTTCGCCAACTTCCTAAAGGAATACGCAGACGGCACGCAGTTTGTGGTAATAACCCACCGCAAAGGCACAATGGAAAGCGCCGATACGCTTTACGGGGTTACTATGCAAGAGCTTGGGGTTTCTAAGATGGTGTCGGTGGATTTTAGATGAAAAATTATATTTTGATTTGACATTAGCCAATAAATTAATTAAAATGAGGCCATAATAAAAACAAGGAGCGTCCTATAGTGTCACCTGTAGAACGCCCACTTGCACTCGCACACCGCTAAAAAGGCGGTGGACTTACTCGGATTTTTTTATAAAGCAAAGTAGCCGATTCGTCCTCGTGTAAAGGATTCGGCTACTTTTTCTTGTTAATCATGATTTTAACAATCGCTACCACCAATCCAATCAAGCCAACAAGGAAAATTCCAAATGTCAGCAAGACTGTCATAGCTTCGTAGGACATCATGAGGTTCTCACCTCCTTCCGTCGGATATATCTATCCTCCTTCCAGAGAGTAAGCCCTTAAAACGCGAAAAATTCGTGCCGCCTTTACGCTTAGTGCTTGTCCAGATTATAAAGACATTTTCATGATGCGTCAAATCACACATCGGTGGATTTTAGGCACGCTACATCTTAAACAGCGTATCAAACTTTGTTAAAAGCACAAAGTTACCGCGCACTTTCAAGCCGCCTATCATAAAAGCTTTTTGGGCAGTATGCTTGCCCTTAAGCACATCATTCCAAGTCATAACATCTGAAATTATGGTGATTTCCGGGTTTTCTGCAATGCCGTCAAAGTAATCACATTCGCTGTCTACTATCCTTAAATAGCCGTCAAAGCCATCGGCGCCTGAGATGTTTAGCTGTATGGTAGCCGTAAGACCGCCTGCCATTTGAGGCTGGTAGTAGTGCGGCAAGTTTTGCGTTAGTTGCTTGACCGACCTAAATTTAGGCTGGGGCGGCGCAGATGCCTGTCCTTGCCCTTGACCTTGACCTTGGTATTGCTGTTGCAAGGGAGGCAACGGCACGGCCGCCGGAGGGCGGGGTGTAGCTGTTTCTTGAGGTACATATTTTTGGGAAAACAGCGCCGTTAATTCTTTAATATCTTGCTCTTGCTGCTCTGTAAATGCGTCAAAACTGAGTTTTGCCGCAGGAGGCGTGGGTGGTGCAGGTGGCGGCGCGGGAGTATATGTCGGAGCGGACGGCGTATAAGCAACAGAGGCCGCCTGGGGTTCCGGCACTATCGGCAACTCAAAAACCGGCGCTACAGCAACAGGTGGTGGCGGCGGTGGCGCTGACAATGTCGGCATTGGCACCGGCAAACTTGTAATAACACTATCAGTCGGCGTAATATATCTGCGGTTTTGCCTAATTGCACGGTAAAAATCCTCTGCGGACTTTTCTATAAAATCCCTTACGGAGCCGGGTTCGGCTTCTAGGCCTTCCTGTATGCTTCTTGCATGAGGCTCTTGTATACCTATGCGCCCGCTTTCAAAGCAACCAAGCGAGCTTAAACTACGCGAAAGATACTCAAGCGCACTGCGCTCTCCCCCGGCCTTAGATACCACTGCCAGCAGGCAATATTTTTCCGCAAGAACATGTTTGTACTGTTCGCATTCAAAAAACTCCATAAAGGTTTGCAGTATAGCGCTAGGAGCTTGCTGTTGGGCGGTGCAAGCTATAATCGCACCGTCTGCGGCCTGTAAACGCGCAACAATATCGTCCATGGCCTTTGCGCGCATTCCGTCAAAGTACGGCAGTTGCGAAAAGCCTAAATTAATTTCGTCCAGTTCAACGCCAAGCTCTACCAGGGTGTTGGCGGTAACAGATATTACCTTGCCCAGCCCATGATCGTATTGTGGCATACTTCCGTTAATAACAGCTATCCTCATAAAATATCACCTCGCGCCCGGTAAATCCGGTAGTTCCGTAGTATATAGCCAATAGTTAAAAAAACGAGCCAAACTTCTGCCATGAATCTCTTCCGCAAGCTCAATAAAATCAGAAGCAGAGGCTATGCGGAAGGCGAACCTTGTATAATATTCCCTTAAAAGCTCTTTAAAATTATCGTCGCCCATTTCCCGGTATAACGAATAAAACATCAGCTTTGCCTTGCGGTGCTGTACCATAAAATAGTCGCTCCAGCGCTCGTAACTATCTATGTGGGTCGCTAGACGACGGCTTTCTTCGTCCGCTATACCGCGTAGCCCGTCTTGTACTATGCGCTGTTCCCGTTCTATTAATAGGCGAAATTCCTCTGGCCGGCTAATTAGCCCAGATTGCAAAAAATGCGCCAGCCCGCCGTTTAGCCAAGCTTCTTCTATCGGGTTGCCACCTATTATAACAGAAAACCACTGGCGGCCTATCTCGTTACGCAAAGAGCTTAAGGTGGGGGAAGTACGCAAATGGTTACTATCCATAAATATTACCGAGGAAAATCTTTCGCCCGAGCGGAACATATCCGTCTCTACAATGCACAACTGTGGGTAGGGATAGGAGCCTATTAATTCTTCAAAGAAGGTAAGAGCCTCTGCGGCTACGTTCAGTATATGCTCTGTTGGCAAATGCGGGCTGTAATGATACAGATTTATTTCAACCAGTCCGGAAGGCGACATTTTACTGCTACGCTGAAAGTAGGGCGAAATCGCAAAAGCGAAATCACGCGTTACTTGCGCGGTAAACTCGGTTATAATTTG
>Ga0209755_10006297_pt1 | contig 13195 bp, 12 predicted proteins | sample TergutCo191P1_FD_187301 | JGI IMG/M metagenome (GOLD analysis project Ga0209755, IMG submission 187301) | Cornitermes sp. P1 segment gut microbial communities from Petit-Saut dam, French Guiana - Co191P1 (SPAdes) (version 2) | ecosystem: Host-associated > Arthropoda: Insects > Digestive system... | reverse complement strand
TCGCAAATGGTATCTCTGCCGCTTTCTTTGAGCATTTCAGCAACGGAGGAAAAATGATAAAAGTTATATGCTGCATATTCTTTATGTTATCCGCAACGGTTATGGCAAACCAGCAGCAATTGGAAACTTTGCGCCGTGAAGTAGAGGCGCTTAAAAATATTCGCTTGCAAAAAGCCGACCAGTTGGAGCAATTGGAAAGCCAGCGCTGGAAAGAGCGTTATGAACAAGACCGCTTAACGCAAGATCATCAAGACGAAGGCAGAGCTTTGGAAGCACGCTACTCAAAAGCAGCAAGCGATTTGAGCCGCATAAGCGATGAAGTTGGGCAAGCCCGAAACCTTGCCGCAGACTTGGAAGAAAAATCGAAAATTTCCGATTCCGGACTTAGCAATTTCAACACACAAGTAAAACAAGCTGTGGATAAAATTGCCGGCGACCTCGCTACGGATTTTCCCCTTGGCATGGAGCAACGCACCCTATCGCTCGCTCGTGCAGGCACTATGCTTGAGAGAGACAATTCTCAAATAGGCGAAGCTATGCGCTCTTTATTTAGCGATCAATATAAGCGTTTGCAACTGACTCAAAACCAAAGTTTTGAAACTCGAGAAAGTCAAATAAACAGACGCACGGATGTATCCGTATATCGTTTGCGTTTAGGCACAGTATTCCTCGCCGAACAGGAGCGTGCAGAGCCTGGGCAGTCGCAAGCCTTGCTCCGAACAGGAGTTTTGCAAGGACAGGTTTTTGAATGGCGTGCAGACCTCGCAACATCTCTTGACGAAGGCATTCGCAAAGCGATATTGGCAGCCAGGGAAACGGGAAATTCTTTGTGGATTCCTCTGGATCTTTTGCAAACGAAGGCGATTAAAAGCACCACGGCATCCGTACAGGAGCAAGGGTGGCAAGCGAAATTAAAAGAATGGTTCAAAGCTGGCGGCATTGTTATGTATCCTTTATTGTTTGTGGCAATTCTCGGGCTAATAATGTCTATTGAAAGAAGCCTTGCCTATTTATGGCGTGGACGCATCAGCAGAAAATTCATAGATAGTTTGCATACATTAATTTCCGAAAAGAAATTTGCAAAAGCGAGCGAGTTGTGTTCTAAGCAAAAAACTTGTCTTGGAAATGTATTATATGCGGTGGTAAATCAAGCGCATAATTCGCTTGCAGCCGCAGAAAAATCTTTGCACGAGGCATTGTTGCGAGAGCAGCCTGCGTTGGAAAGGCGTATGGGGCTTCTTGCCGCAATGGGATCGATAGCGCCTTTGCTCGGTTTGCTCGGCACGGTGACAGGTATGATCACTCTTTTCAATGTTATAATTGAAGTGGGTACCAACGATGTAAAAGTATTGGCAGGCGGCATTTCAGAAGCGCTGATCACCACAGAAGCAGGTTTGATTATCGCCATTCCAATTTTACTGATTCACGGCAAGTTAAGTGAAAATCTGGACTACATAACCGGAGAATTCGGCATTCAAAGTTTTGCCTTGCTCAACCGTATATGGCCCGAAAAAAGCGAGAGCAACGCATGAACTTTTTTTGGCAAAGATTATTTAACGAAATTCACTCAACCTTTCAAGCGGGCGGTTGGGTTATGGTTCCGATTTTATTGGTAGGAGTCATAGGTTTTTATTATTTGATCAATGTTTATTTACGACTAAAGTCCGTATCACGAGAGTTGCGCAAGTCAAATGTATCAATCGAAAGGCGTTTGGAAATAATGCAAACTTCGGATAGCGGAATGTACTTGGCTGGCGTTATGGCGGCAACAGCTCCGTTGCTCGGTTTGCTCGGCACCGTAACAGGGATGGTGACTACTTTTCAGGTTATCACTCTCTACGGCAACCAAAATCCAGTTCTTATGGCAGACGGCATTTCCGAAGCGCTTATAACCACTCAAAGCGGTCTTGTCATTGCGTTCCCGCTGATACTGTTTAAGCAGCGTTTGGAAGAGCAGATCAAGCGAGTGCTGCAATCACCTCTATTTCAACCAATGCGCCTTTAGGCAATTTGGAAACCTCTACGCAAGAACGAGCTGGTCGGCTGGCAAAGTGTTTTTCATACACTTGATTGAATGCCGCAAAGTCATTCATGCTTTGCAGAAAGCAAGTTGTTTTTATAACATTTTCAAAACTGCTTCCGCCCGCTTCCAATATCGCAGCAATGTTGCGGATAATCTGTTCGGTCTGTTCTGTAACATCTTTGCCGACAATTTCTCCGCTTTGAGGGCTAAGCGGAATTTGCCCAGATAAAAACAGCAAGCCATTTGAGGTCATAGCTTGTGAATACGGCCCAATCGCCGCAGGAGCATTCTGAGTTTGGATTTTTTTAAGCATGGGTGGAATTTAGAAAATTTTAGGGAGAAGGATTGGATTTTTCTAATTTACGCCTATGCAATTAAAAGCAGGAGAGAAGAAGCGATGCTGATAAATAGCAGCGAATATTTCGAGATTTTGAAAAATATTAAGGAGCAAATCAAAACAGCCCAGTATAAAGCCGTTTTGGGAGCTAACAAAGAGCAGATTTTGCTTTATTGGAATATTGGGAAAATAATTTCCAAAAATATAAAATATGGAAACACTTTTGTTTTCAACCTTGCTCGGGATATAAAACAGGAATTCCCCGGTAGCAAAGGCTATTCTGAACGCAATTTGCGATATATGCGAAAATTTGCCGAAATTATCACGGATTTTGAGATTTTGCAGACACTGTCTGCAAAATTGAGTTGGTCTCATAATACCTTACTGCTTAATAAAGCGAATACTCAAGAGGAAATGGCCTGGTATTCAAAACAGACGATAGAAAACGGCTGGTCGCTGTCGGTGCTTGAGCATCATATTGAGAAAAAAGCGTATCAAAGGCAGGCAATAGCCGAAAAAACTACGAATTATGAGCGATTATTGCCGTCTCCGTTTAGTGAGTTGGCGGAAGAATCGCTAAAAAGCCCTTATATTTTTGATTTTGTTGAAAAACGCAAAGGAATCATTGAGCGTGAAATTGAGCAGGAATTGGTAGCCAATATAGCAAAGACCATTATGGAACTTGGCACAGGGTTTGCCTTTGTCGGGAATCAGTATCATATTGAAATTAGTGAGAAGGACTATTATATTGATCTTTTATTTTATAATATAAAGTTGCGTTGTTTTGTTGTAATTGAGTTAAAAAACACTGAGTTTAAGCCTGAGTATGCAGGAAAGATGAATTTCTATTTATCTGCCATTGATGATATTTTGAAGCATGAAACCGACAATCCAACTATCGGAATTATGCTTTGCAAAACGAAGGATAGATTAACTGCGGAATATGCGTTGAAAGACATAAACAAGCCTATCGGCGTAAGCGAATACAAGCTATCTGATTTTGTTCCGGAGGAGTTGATAGATACATTGCCGAGTGCGGAAGATATAGAAAAGCGTGTGAGATTGAAATTTGATGTTGTGGATGGGGTTTAGAGATTTTTCAAGTCTTTGGGGCAGGGTCTGTGTTGAAATATGGTAAAAAGGGGGAAACAAATCCCCCACGCTACAACCACCTGTGGCGTTTTCCGCTGCCCCCAGAACGGGGTTGGTTCGCTATGCTTCCTAACACCCCGTAACGCCCCGAGTGCAGAATTTAATCCTTTTGTCAGAATCTGAATTGGCCAGAATTTTTCGGATTAACAGAATTATTTGTGTTTGGCAGCGTAAATTGTTAGGTTCGATTCTTAATTCTATCTCATTATAAGAAATCTTATAAAATTTACTCTTTTACTTCGCCTTGTTATATCATCTATCTTTTGCCATGAATATATATGTGGCATTTTTTACTTAATTTATATAAATGTTTGGTTAGATTTATTAATTACTTTGAGCTAGAAGAAAATCTGTTCATCAATACTTGAAATTATTTGAATATTATCATTACAACTATTATCAAAAATTCTATTTATATATAATCATATTGGTATCTTTTCTATCTTTAAATTCATGCCAAATGCTTCTGAAATTTGCTCAATTATTTGTTGTTTGGCATCAGTACTGCTATTTGTCATAACATACAATCCATTCCCAACTGATTTTTGAGCTATTTCATAACGAGGCAATGTCGTTTCAGAAACCAAATTTACTTTGTTTACAAAAATACCTAATGATTGAACATTGGAAAATCCCGCATTTTTGATAACGTCTATCAATGTTTTATACACTTCTCTCTCTGCTACTATTCGCCCATCTGGATACGTAACTTTCAAAATATACTTTTTTCGTTTTTTAGTATAGGCATAATTTTCTTGATTGGAATCTACAATATATGGAACTTGCGGTTCTGCAACAATACAAACTTTTTTTGAATATAAAAATTCTATAAATTGGATGTATTTTTTTAATGCACAGCTATACATATTCTTTCCTATCTTGTTAAGCATCATATATTCATGAAAAGTAAATAGTTTTGACAACCATAAGTTTAGAAGCGAAATATCTGTAATTTTAAAAATGTCCTCTAAATCTGGATTTAAATAATTTCTAATTCCGTCTGAAATTCTACCTGAAAGTTCTTTGACATAATGAGAAATTGTAGTTTCTGATAAATTTCTCTCTTGCATATAATTGACAAATTCATTTTTAATATCGTCAATTGATGTTTTGTATAATGATTCTACATATTCATTGCATTCAATTAATTCAGCAACAGAATCTCTGTAATCAATATTTTTGATTAATACACTCCAATCTTTCAATTTCATTGAAGGAAACTGTTCTTTATAGTAATCTGCAGCAACCTTCATTGCTTGTAAAGTATGATTACTCTCAATTAGAGGCTTTAATTGTTCAATTAATATGTTATCAGTAATTTTTAATAATTTATCACCAGAAATACAATAGTTATTTTCACCAAATTTAACTTCTTGTGATTCTTGGCTACTAGAGAAAAATGCTGATGTATTACTTTCATTTCCATCAATAGAAAAGAAACTATCAATTTGTGCGAAAAAATCAAGTAAATTTTTCCGTTTAAAAAGAATTAATTCATCTTCATTTTTAAGATATTTATGTAAGAATGAGCCCAGTAAAACTTCATCCTGAAAAAATTGGCGAGAATAAAATGATACACTTTTTTTCTCATTCAATCGCATTTTAACGACATGAAAATTCCAACAAACTAAAACATCATTATTTTGATCATAACCTAAAAAGATAAAAGGATTAATAGATTTTTTAATTTCCTCAAATTCATCTCGTATAGGTAATTGAACTCGTGTTGTGTCTGGACGTTCAGGAAAATACGCAGACGATAAATTTTTCACATAAACATAATACTCTCTGTTGGCAAAGGACATTAAAAATGGTTGTATGCCTTCAATGTATGAAAAATTTGATGATCTCTCCAAGACATCAAGCATCAATTGTAAAAGCGTTTCTGGATATATCTTTTCTATTTTCATATTTATAAACTTCTAAAAAGAGCACTTTGTGAAATATCAAGGAATTTATTTTTTATTGCTTTAATATTTGATAGATCACAATCCAAGCGTATATTACTTATTTCTTCAGGTATACAATCATTACTAATTGTAGGTATGTCTTTAGAATTGAAAAACGCAATAGTATCAAGTGCTTGCTGGTAATCAAAATAAATATCAAATACTTTATCAAAATCATTGCCAAGCGTTTGGGCTACGATCTCATTCAATCGAAATTGTAACTGTAAATCCTGCGTACGTTTGCAAATAGAATTTATCATATCAAATATATTCTTTCCTTGACCAGTTTGAATAACAAAAATAGAGGCAATCAACAAATTAGTATTTTTATTTGGATTTAATTGTTCAAGGGCAAACGTGTGAATACGATGGACAGTAGAAGTGCTTTTAACTTCAATTTTGTCATACCCATCATTGAAATCAAATCTATCATCCGGCGATGAATGCCAAGATTGAATTAGATATTCAGGACTTTTAGCTTGCTCAATAATTAATAGTTCCGCCCAAAGCCCTTGTATTGATTTGCGAGGCGGACGATTAAATTGACTGAATAAATCTATTAACTTTTGAATTTCTGTTTTAAGTTGTTTATGCGAAGGGTTAAAAGGCAACTGTTCTAACACGACACAAACAATATCAAGAAAATAACGTTGAAAATCAATATTACCTGTTTTTAATGAAACTATTGTATAAATATTCTCAGAATATTTGTTATTTTCATACAATTTACAGGTTCGATAAAAAAGAACAGAAATGAATTCTAGATTTATATCTAAAGAAGGCATCGCATCATCACATTCTATAAAAAACACAGGAAATCCTTCTGGAGAAATGCCAATTTTATGTTTTTTTGTAAAAGGCAAAGCTGTAGCAAAGAAACTATTTTGATTCGTTTCTTTGCGTTCTAGACTAGCAAATATTTTATAAATTGAACTTCTCATCTTCTAATAATTTCCGTTTTGATTTTCAGTTGCCACATAGTTAATTGCAAGATCTTTAGGATAATAAATGGCTAACGTATAAGCTACTTTGTTACCCCAGTTTATAGAATCGCATTTAAGTCTCACTTTATGAAGTTGAATACAAATTGAATCTTCAAAACAAATTTTCGCATCACCAGGATAAACTTTTTGACCCGAAGTCGAACGCCCAGAATGAAGGTTTGACAGTTTCATAGTTTCAGGATTAAAATCACGTTCACGTGCATCCCCAGCATACGCCATTTGAATAATGTATGCGTGTTCCAACGGAGAATTTTCTCTTATTGCAAGATACTTCATATATCTAATGGTTGCCTGTTTGCGAGCCGCATCAGGCATATTTGAGAATTTGAAATTGGAGAGAAATTCTACAACTTCCTGCATTGGTAATTTTACAAAACGATGATTGCGGTCAAGTGTTCCAAAATCTCTTTCATTTATAAAATTAGTTTTAGCAATAAAACTTTCCACAAAACTTGTATTTTCTTCTATTACTTGGAACGCATTCATTTTACGCCAACCATTAAGTTTTGTTTGCACTGTGTTTGCTGAAAGTATATTTTTACGAGTAGCATTCAGTTTCGGAGTAATTAACAACAGCCGTTCTACCGCTTCAAGGCTGGAATTTTCCTTAAGCCATTTGCGCATTTCTTCCTCATGATCAACATATTCATTGTATTCTAAAAATGTTTCTTTTGGTAAATATACCCTGCACGACTCCAAATAATTTAATTTATAACCAAAAAAACGACATCTTTGTTGAATAGTATCTGCAGTAGATTTACCAACACTATAGCGAGGCATATAAGTCACTGCCAAATTTTCAACCGTAAATCCACGATTAAGCATTTCTGCTCCAATTAATATGTGTGATGAGCGGCTTTCCCAATCAATCTCTTTATTATCCCCTTGTTTTTTTGTTCTACTTATTATCAATTCAATATTTGTATCGAAAATTACATCCCGTAATTGTGCAAAAATTTCATCAAATGAAGGAATTGCATCATTAGATAAACTGTAATTTTGTATCACTTTGGGATAAACACTCTTGAATGATTCAATCAACTCTTTGCAAGCCAAATCATTATCATCACTATTTATTTGCCCTGTCCACATTTCAATTAAATTCTTTGTCCAAGTATGAAATGTTTGACTTGCATCCTGATCTTTATCAGCATGAATCATCATTGATAAATATCGCTCTTTTTTTAAAATACAAACAACTAATGCAACATTCATCAAATGAATTTGCAAAGCCTCTATAAGAGTTCCTGGACAGTGTTGCAGAGGATTTCTTTTACTGTTAAAAACTTCATTTTCAGGGATAGTAATGATTAATTCAGATTTATCCTTAAAAAAAGTTTTACCTCCAGTATATTTTTTACCGGGACTCAAAACAGTATGATGTTTTGGCGAAAGTAAATCTAACATACTAATTAATAAAGGTCCTTGCGGTGTAGCTGTATATTGAATATAGGAGTGATTTGGAATAGACGATTTTAATTTTAAAATACTACTATAAGTTGTCGTATATTCATCCTCTTCCCATTCTTCAGATGCACTCTTTTTATAAGCATAACCATTCAAACTCGCTTGATCTGCCTCGTCATCAATAATTAAAACAGCAGAGTTTCCTAAAACAGACTCGACCTGTTGAGATTTAAAAATATCAGCAAGTGCATTTATATATTTATGATGCTTTAGAACTGTTATTAATACTGCAGGCTTTGTGGTTATTAATAAATCATTTCTGATGCCCTGTACATCATCAATTGATGGATTTTCATGCAACTTATAAAATTGCCTGTTTGCTCCGTTATTTCCTAAATCTTTTTGTAATCGCTTTGTAGTTTGTGTCAATAGATTATTTTTTGTTCCAGCAAAATACACAATTATTCTAAAACCATTATCATTCGCCATTGCAGATAAAGTTGTAAAAGACATTGTCTTTCCACTTTGCACATAACCAAAAACAAGATTAGTTATGGATTGTGCTTCATTTAGATTTGGATTCGTACAATGCGACAAAATACTTGCTGTTTCTGTTAGCAATGTATCTACCTCATCTTGGTCTAGCTTGCCTTTCAATCGGGTTATGAGTTCTTCTGTTTTCTCTCCAATAATTGGAGTAAAATTACTGTCTGGTAGTGGTGACAACACTTGAATTTCCATGTTATTTTCTCCGTAAATAATTGTTAAACATAAGTCTGATGTATGAGGCATTTGCAGTACCATTTTGAGAAGCTATAATTTCTGCCAAAGCAAATGTCTTGAAAATCTCCACAATAGGTTGATAATCATCAGATTTTTTGAATTGATCAAAACGAGTAAAAAAATGATGTGCAAGATTAATTTTACAAACTATTATTTTGCTATTTTTCGTATCATATTTGCTAGTTTCATCCAATGAAACGGAATAAAGTTTATCTACTACCGTTTCTGTAACAAAATCAACTCTTAGTGTGTAGTTGATACCATTACATTGAAAAACTTCTGTATAGCTATCTAGTGTTTCCGCTTTTTGTATCAGAATTTCTGAATGTTCCGCCAGTTGGATATTTTGATCCTTAACTTCAATTTCCTGAATTCTTTTTGTAAATTCTCGAGGCTTCGTTTCTTTTTTAAGAGTTGCAGTAATTCCTTTTGCGATTTTAATTGTATCTTCTCTTGGACGTTGCCTATAATGTTCAGCCTGACCATACAAATCAAACTCTGGCGAAGTAAGTTCTTTTTTTAATTCTTCCATGAAAACATATAAATCGTCTTCTTCTCTAAATCTATTTTTATTAAACGAAATTTCAAATCCGTCAAGTTCTATTTCACCAAATATCCTTTTATAACGTGGCGATCCGATTTGACCACAAATAACGTGAGGATAGTATTTTTCTTCAATAACTCGCCCTCTTCTTAAAAGAGCAATGCCATTAGCATTTTGTTGCATTGTTTTAAGTATGGCTATAAATCCCCTCGCTTTGTATTCTCTTAATTCAAAATTAATCTCCTTTTTCCATACAATATCTATATCATCGGAATTTTTATAATACGGTGCTTTCAATATTTCATAATCAGGATAAAGCAATTGTTGATCATTTATATAAATTCTTATCTCATCATTTTTAATAAATTTACGATAAATACTAGATAAATGCCGTCTAATTTTATCCATTTGACTTGGCTTGGGGGCTTGATTGGAAAGATTGGACATAACAATCTTTGTGTAATGCTCATTTTTTGGCTTCTGTATTTCTGTAACAATCAACTCTTCTTTATTTTCCCTTGTAACTCTCTGTAAATCAAATACCGTAAAGCGTTCAACTGATTCCCCCAACGCTTTTGTATAAACGCTCCAATTATCAGCTAACCAAACAGAAGCCGTTTTCATGCCCATACCAAACTCATTTAAACCAGTAGAATCTAGTGGAATGTGAGCAGGCTCAAAAGCTCTTTCATAATTTTCAATGTTAATACCAGCAGCATTGTCTACAATTGTAATAGTTCGCTCTGTCCAATCAACCGTCATTCTAATTTCCAATTTATAATCAGGTTCAATATACAAAAGAGCATCTTTATTATTGAGATAACTTTGCACAGCATTATCAACATATTCTCCAAAAGTATATGAAACTGTATTATTCAACGCCCGAAAAGTGTTATAAACACTTGGCTTAAGTGCAATAGAGACTTTATTTATCTGTTTCATAATTTACCAACAAAGTTTTTGCAATTTTTTTTACTACCTCAACATTAACAGCATTACCTAAAGCCTTAAAAACGGCATGATCATTTTCTGGGAGTTTCAAACCATCTAACGCTTGTAACTTTAGCCCTTCTTCCCTTGAAATATAACGTTTTTGCCAACCAATGATTGGTATTTGAGTGTTTGTACAAACAAGTGAAGGAAAAAAGTCAACTTTTTTTACTCGGATTCCAGAAGCTCTGAATTGCAAAATGTAATCGGTTAAAACCCTATCTCCATTACCAACGTTCCATTCTAATTTTTGCCAACTTTGTGAATGATATTCTGCAATTTTATCTACTACATCTTGGATATATTTTCTATGTTCTTGATAAAATTCTCTATTTAGTCTTATATAGTTTCGTTTCCACTCAGGAAAAGCCTTTTCAACTCTCGCATAGCTTGGGAGTTTAGCTCTCTGCTGACTTTTTGTCAAACCATTTAATCTACAGCCAAAATTCCCTCTGTATTTACCTAAATTATTTGCAGAAAGTCTTAATGGATACGAAGTTTCATACGGATAAGTCGCTCCAAATTCCATTCCCCAAATAGGAAATCCTGGCAATTTTGTTTCTTTTGGTATATTACTAATAAATCTTTGCCATAAATTCAAGCATTCTTGATTAGCTTTAGGCAATTCTTTAAAATGTTTAGGCTTATTTTCAATAAATTGGCGAACATCAATTAATGAAGTTTTTTGTTCATCAATTTTATCAAAAGAAAAATGTTCGAGTCCATTGAGAGAACCTACAATAAAAATTCTCTTACGATGTTGAGGAATTCCAAAATCCTGAGGAGAATAAATCCTTTGATCGATTGTATATTTTAGTTCTTCAAGTTTCTTGCGCATATAAAGCCAAGTATTTTCGTTATCATGATATTTGATAAATGGAACATTTTCAAGAATAAAATATTTCGGAGTTCTGTATTCTAAAATTTTTATTATCTCATCAAAAAGAGTTCCTCTATTATCTTTACGTCCTAGTTGTCTACCTGCTTTAGAAAATGGTTGGCAAGGAAAACCTGCACATAAAATATCGTGTTCTGGTATACAAGAAATTTCATTAGCAACTATCTTTCTTATATCACCCCTAGGCTCAATTCCCCAATTTACTTTATATATATCTTGTAGTGTAGGGTCTAATTCACTTGCAAAAACACATTCATGCCCTAGCTCACCTAGAGCTTTGTGAAAGCCACCAAGTCCTGCAAATAAATCAATAAAAGTCATCTATGCTCCAAACACTATTTTTGAACTTTTAAGGTATAATTTTAATAAAAATTTAAAAAATAAGGTAAATTTCACTAGCATAGCTCCTATTGCAGAACAACCTTGTAAAAATATAATCATTGCAATTCTTATTTGTTTGAACATTGAAGGGAATCTAGAAAATTAATGTATTCAAAATTTAATAACGCTTTTCGCCTAATTAACCTCTAATTCCAAGCCAGAAGGTTAGCGGAAAACGCCAACGGCGGTTGCAGCGAAGGGAAGACTTTTCCTTGCTAAATTAACAGCAACCTAACACCGGAGGCCTTGACCATAAAATTTTTCTCCCTTTTTCCATTATGGACAGTGTTGAACTTTTGGAAAAATCCATTAAGCAAAGCAATTTGCTCAATAAGTATATGCTGGAAAGAATAGGCGTTTTTGGTTCTTTTGCACGTGGAAAGTCGACTAACGATATAGATTTTATGTATATGCCGACAATTGCAAATTGGCTGATTTAAGAGGGCTTAGAAGAGACCTCGAAAATCTTACAAACAAAAAAAGATTTAATGATAAAAAAATATGATTTACTTGTTGAAAGATGATGGAAGTTCTTCATTAAATATCTTTTCCACACCCTTTGCAAAATCTATAAACTCTTTAGTCTCATCCAAAGTCGGCATATTTCCGCTAGGCATAGCTCCAATATCGCTCGGATACCTAGCTTTTATGTATAAACCATTAAGGCTCGCCAAAATAATCTCGTCTAAATTCCAATTTTTTATTGTCTTTACCTTGCCGTACAAATTCAACAAATCGTGCGTTTTAGGAAATTCAACAGAATGCTCTATTAGATATGCCTTGAAAAACTTCTCCACTGCCTGCTGACAAAAAACTGCAATGGCACCAGTAGCTTCCGGGTCTTCCGTATTAATATTATTGTTTATCATATGCATGTCATTATTTGCATAAAAAATCCAATTTTTTGTCTCATCTTTCATAAAGAACTTTTCCTGTATTTTTTATCTCTCTGAAAAAGGTCGTATCTTTCTCGCCCATATAATCATATTCGGCTTTAGAATAAACCAAAATATCCATAGGAATTTGATAATTAATTTCCTTGACTGCATTTGAAGCTAGCAAATACCTTGTATTTTGCTCCTTAAAAGTTTTTGCAAACTCATTTGAATCCAACACTACCAGCACATCCAAATCGCTATCTTTTGTCGCAGTGCCTTTAGCGTAAGACCCAAACAAAATAACCTTATACGGCTTTAATTCTTTAAACCGCTCGGTCATTTCATTTATTAAATGCTGATTCTGCATAAGCGTTAATATAGAAAATTATTTTGCAACTCACTACAAACCCCTCACCACCTTCACAAAAAAAGTCCTCTCCCTCGGCGGATCAAATTCGCAAAAATAAACACCCTGCCATGTTCCGAGAACTGGTTTGCCGCCATTCACAATTATTGTTGCGCTTGAGCCAACCGCACTCGCTTTAAGATGAGCAGAGCTGTTGCCTTCGGCGTGGCGGAATTCGGCTCGGTCGGGAAATGCCTTGTCTAAGCCTATGAGCAAATCACGGACAACGTCTGGGTCGGCGTTTTTCAATGATTAACGCTGTTTTCATAAAGCTCATGCGGAGCAATGTCTTGCCCATTTGCCCACTCTATTCCGTAACCGTTATTTACTATGCGTACGCTTTTAAAATAATCTTTATTTTTCAGTTCGCTGTACCAAGAACCCTTTATATACGGAGATACATCAAACAATTTTCTCTCGCCTGTCTCATATTCAAGAAACAA
>Ga0209755_10006296_pt1 | contig 13198 bp, 5 predicted proteins | sample TergutCo191P1_FD_187301 | JGI IMG/M metagenome (GOLD analysis project Ga0209755, IMG submission 187301) | Cornitermes sp. P1 segment gut microbial communities from Petit-Saut dam, French Guiana - Co191P1 (SPAdes) (version 2) | ecosystem: Host-associated > Arthropoda: Insects > Digestive system >... | reverse complement strand
GGCGGCGCGATAGGCGGCAACAGCTCTCAGCACGGCGGCGGCGTGTATGCTACCGGCAGCGGCGCTGTATTCATCATGAATGGCGGCATGATCAGCGGCAATACTGCGAGCGGCAATGGCGGCGGCGCAGTTGTAACCGTTTCCGCTGTTTCCGCCATGAACGGCGGCGAAATCTCAAGCAATAGAGGCGCGATTGGCGGCGGAGTGCGCGTCACCGCAAGAGGCGTATTTACTCTGGCTAACGGCAGAATCAACGGCAATACCTCAACAAGCAACGCAGGCGGCGTTTCTGTGACGGGCGCGGGCAGTATATTCAACTTAAATCGCGGAGAAATCTCAGGCAACACTGCGGGCGGTTTTGGCGGCGGCGTTGCTATGGAAACCAGCAGTACATTCAATTTAAACGATGGCAGAATCATCAGCAATACTGCGGGCGGAAATGGCGGCGGCGTAGTTGTGACCTCTTCCGCTGTTACCGCAATGAACGGCGGCGAAATCTCAGGTAATACAGGCGCGGACGGCGGCGGGGTGCGCATCACCGCAAGAGGCGTATTTACTCTGGCTAACGGCAGAATCACCGGCAATACCGCAAGAGCCACCGCCGGCGGCGTTTCGACAACGGGTACTGGCAGTAAGCTCAACATAAACGGCGGCGAGATAAGCGGCAATACCGCAGGCGGCAACGGCGGCGGTATAACTGTAACCAGTTCCGCTGTTTCAACCATGACCGGCGGCGAGATCTCAGGCAATAGAGGCGTGGACGGCGGCGGGGTTCGCATCAGCGCAAGAGGCGTATTTACTATGTCTAATGGCAGAATCAACGGCAATACCTCAAGCGGCGCAGGCGGCGGCGTTTCGGTAGCGGACGCGAACAGTGAATTCAACATAAACGGCGGCGAGATATCAAGCAATACCGCAGGCGGCGTAGGCGGCGGCATTTCGGTAACCAGTTCCGCTGTTTCAACCATGACCGGCGGCGAAATCTCAGGCAATAGAGGCACGGACGGCGGCGGAGTACGCGCCAGCGGAAGAGGCGTATTTACTCTGGCTAACGGCAGGATCATCAACAACACCGCAACAAGCGGCACAGGCGGCGGCATTTCGGCAGCGGCCACTGCGGGCAGTATGTTCAACTTAAACGGCGGCGTAGTTGCCGGAACAGGGGCGAATATTGCCGCAGTTGTCAGCGGCACTCACAACCTTAACAGAGCCGCGCCAAGCAACGCCGTGGTAATTGCGTGGAACCGTCCCTCAGGTACGTTAAACTACACTGCTGGCACAAACACCAATTTGACGCTATCGCAAGGAGCCACGGCAACATGGGCGAATCAGGGCGGCGTTCTCGGTGTTTCGTACACGAATGGGGCGAATAGAGGGTGGATAAGAGCGTGGTGATGAACAATATGAACTTTATTTTAAAGAGAGGGTCTAATGAACAGGATTAAAACTTTGATATTGGCGGCACTGCTGACAGTATTTACTACGGTGGCGCAGGCGCAGATTACCGATCAGATAAGAGCTTACGCGACGGCGACAGCGAATGTGGAAATCAGGCTTGACCGGAACATCACAATCAACGAACTGGTCAGCCTGCCTTCTCCGCGCACAGCCGGTATAACGCTGACCATACGCAGTGCGAACCCCAATACGCCGGTCACGATCTCCCGCGGCGCAAGCGGTCACTTGTTTACCGTGCCGAACCGCACAACGCTTATTTTGAGGGACATCATTATTGACGGCGGCAGCGCTTCCAACGGCGGCGATTTTGCGGAAAACGGCGGGGGGGCGCTGGTGCGGGTGAACGGCGGCACCTTTGCCATGAATACGGGAGCTGTGTTGCGTAACAATGCAAGCATGGCAAATAACGCTGACGGCGGAGCCGTAACTGTATCGGGAGCCGGCACCTTCACCATGTCAGGCGGTACGATAAGCGGCAACAGCGCACAGCGTGACGGCGGCGGCGTGTTTAAAGGCGGCAGCGGTACATTCACCATGAGCGGCGGCACGATAAGCGGCAACACCGGAAGGAGCGGCGGCGGCGTGAGAATAAATAGCGGCAGTTTTATATTTCAAAACGGCGAAATTACTAACAACACCGCTGCCAATGACGGCGGCGGCGTGAACATATCCGGCAACGATACAGTAGTTACGATGAACGGCGGCACGATAAGCGGCAACACTGCCAATATAGTAAACGGCGGTCTTACAGTCCGCGGCAGCGGCGTATTTGTGCAGAGCGGCACGTTCAATGTATACGGCGGAAGGGTATCGGGACCAGGCAGGAGAACCGGCGATGTTGTTTGGGGAGCGCATAATCTCAACAACGCGGACATCACATTCAATGCGGAAGCATTACCGCAATTCATCGAAATGGTATGGATAGAAGCCGGGACATTTACACAGGGGAGTCCTACGACGGAAACGGATCGTGATAGTAATGAAACACAGCGTCGAGTAACCTTAACACAGGGATTTCACATGGGCAAGTACGAAGTGACACAAGAACAATATATGGCGGTAATGGGGACAAATCCGAGCCGTTTTCGGGGAAGTAATAATCCTCCTGCATCCGGAGAAATACAAGGCAGACGGCCTGTAGAGGGTGTAAATTGGTATGATGCGCTTGTATTTTGCAATAGGCTGTCAATAATAGAAGGGCTGACACCTGTGTATAGGATAAATGGCAGCACTAATCCTGATGATTGGGGGGCAGTACCTGATAGGTGGGATCATCCAGATCGTCCAAAATGGGATGCCGCACAAACAGTAGCCGGATCAACAGGGTATCGATTGCCTACGGAGGCGCAGTGGGAGTATGCATGCCGTGCTGGTACAACAACGGCGTACAATTCCGGAAATACAATAAGTAATAATACCGGTTGGTATCGTGCTAATAGTAGTCCTACCGGTAACTGGCAGGACGGTAGAACACGACAGGTAGGATTATTGCCTGCGAATGCATGGGGATTGCATGACATGCATGGGAATGTGTCAGAGTGGTGCTGGGATTGGCATGATGTTTATGCAAGTGGTGCACAGACAGACCCTGTTGAATTATTTACCGGCGGTTTCATCAATAGTCGTGTGATGCGCGGCTCCGAAAGTCGCGTTCAGCGCGGCGGTTTTTTTTCCAATAACGCTGGTGGTTTGCGTTCGGCGCATCGGGGCGTCAGTAGGAGTCCGCACATGCGGGGCGTAGATGGCAGAGATGGGTTCCGTGTGGTGCGAGGCACAGTCCTCAATCAAACGCCCCATGCCCGACATTACACCTTTGACAATTTTCACAATCCCCCCGGAAAAGTTACTGCCGTAACTATAACGCCAAAAAACGGAGCATCAACAGGGGTGGTGAGCAACATTCGTTATAACGGTAGTACGACAATTCCTCAAACAGCCGGAGTTTATACAGTTACTTATGATGTAGCGGCGGCACCGGGCTGGAATGCCTCTACCGGTTTGTCTGCCATAAACCTTGTGGTTCGTTCAACACTGCCCATTGAAATGGTAAGGATACCGGCCGGAACTTTTACACATGTTCCGTTTGAAAGGGCGGATCGTTGGGAGGAGGACAACAGACAGCGAAGAATAACCTTAACACAGGGTTTTTACATGGGCAAGTACGAAGTGACACAAGACCAATATATAGCGGTAATGGGGACAAATCCGAGTAAGAATAATGGTAGCAGAGGCGAGGAACCTGTAGTCGGAGACATTCAAGGTTTAAGGCCTGTGGAAAGTGTATTTTGGTATGAGGCTATAGTATTTTGCAATAGCTTGTCAATAATGGAAGGGCTGACACCTGCGTATAGGATAAATGGCAGAACTAATCCTGATGATTGGGGCATTATGCCATATTATGATGAAGATAGGAGACAAGTAGTAGGCGACGAGGCTGCCTGGAATAATGTACAAATAGCAGCCGGATCAACCGGGTATCGACTGCCTACGGAGGCACAGTGGGAGTATGCTTGCAGGGCGGGGACAACAACGAGCTACAATACCGGGGACACACTTATATATCCTGATAATTATATTACTCATGGAACACGTCAAGTAGGATTACTTCCTGCGAATGCCTGGGGATTGCATGACATGCATGGGAATGTGAGAGAGTGGTGCTGGGATCGGGCTGTTGAGTTTTATTGGATTGATGTATTGCCGGGTACTGGTGTACTGACTGATCCTACCGGGCCGGCTTCCGGTCGTATGCGCATTCATCGCGGCGGGGCTTCATCGTCTCGGTTCGAGCTGCATCCGATGGGTGGCAGACTCTTCTTCACTGATATGGGGTTTCGGGTTGTGAGGCCATTGGAATAGCAGAAAAAAAAGAAAGAAATAACAACTAAGGAGAAATATTGTGATTAAGGTTAAGGTATTAATTTTGGCGGCGGCGTTCTTTTTTGCGTTGGCTGGGACGGCGCAGGCGCAGACAACCGGAAAGATTGTTGGGCTGGCGCTCATTATAGAGTATCCTGATAAAAAAACAGTGCACACCAGAGAACAGGTGGAAGAAGCTTTCAACCGAGTGGGCGGTATGAATGGTAACTCCTTCTCTATTTATGACTACTTCAAACATTTTTCTCACGAGCGTCTTGAACTTACCCATAAAGTAACTCCGGTTATTACCCTGCCGTTCACACATGCACAGCGCGGAGATGTCGGTGGTCGCGCTTTATTGAGGGAGGCAATGAATGTATTAAATACTATGGATTTTGATATGAGCGGCGTTACTCTTAACAACCGGGGCGAGCCGCTTTTAAACACTATGCTTCTTTCAACTCCGCGCGCTTCCGGCAGTTTCGCTCTAACCGGCACCGGCATTTCGTGGACAAGAATGAGTTCCAATCCGAACAGTAGTCCGCCAATTTCTATGGTGGTACTCGCGCACGAAATAAGCCACGCCATGATGGGCTGGGTGCATCCCGGAGAGTCGGCAAGAGGGCGTTGCCTTATGAAAAAGGGCTGGGGACCCAACCCTTATTACAGACATATTGCCGGATGGATAGACCCGGTTGACATTACCAATATGCCGAGCGGAACAAAGCTTACAATAGAAGCGAACAGCAATCAGGCGTTTATGTACCGCAGAAGCGCAAACGAGGCGTTTTATATAGAAGCGCGCGCAACCGGCTACAAACATGTAAGAGGGGTTGGCAGAGGCTTGGATGAAAGCGGGCTTTTGATATGGCATTACAATCAGGACGGCGCAAAGGGGACGGCGGCGAACGCAACCGGTTTCTGGCGCGTGGAACTTGTCCACGCAAACGGCCGCAGTGAAATGAGAAACAGCAACCGTTTCGCCCTTTTTCGTCATGGAGTCAGAACCCGCTTCGATAACACGACCACCCCGTCATCTGCCTGGCGCGACGGAACGCCGTCGGGTCTGAGCATTTCGCGGATAAGCGCAGCGGGGAACACAATGTCGTTTACAGTAGGCTTTGAAAATTACATTGATGAAATGTTGCCGGAGGTAAAATTCCTGGATGATATATACGCTTCAGCAACGGCGGCAAGTAACGTGGTTGTTACACTTAATGAAAACCTTACGCTCAATACGCTTATCAATTTTCCGGCACCACGCACGCAAGGCGCAACGGTAACAATCCGCAGTGCAAACCCCGCAAGACCTGTAACAATTACCCGCGGCGTGGCAGGCAATTTATTTACCGTCCCCAACCGCACCACGCTTATTTTGGAACACATCATTATAGACGGCGGCGGCAGAGGCAATTTTATAAGCGACGATGATGATGATGACGACGAGGATGGTGAAGCCGATGATAACGACAACGTCATTGTTGCCGCTCCTAAAGTCAATGACGAATCTGAGGATGCTCCTGCGGCTGGGACTGCCGCAGTCGTTGCAGGCTCGCTTGTGCGTGTAAACTCAGGCGGCACGTTCATTATGGAAAACGGCGCGGTTCTGCGCAATAATGTAAACTCCGGCAATGGCGGCGGCGTGTTTGTAAATACTCGCGGCACATTCACAATGAACGGCGGAGAAATTACCGGCAATACATCCGGCAACGAAGCCGGCGGCGTGCTGGTGAACACTAACGCTGCATTTACCATGACAGGCGGTAAAATAAACGGCAACACCGCCAAGAACTCAGGCGGCGTGTATGCGCGCCGCAGCGCGTTTACCATGAACGGCGGCGAAATAAGCGGTAATACTTCCGCGACTGCGGCGGGCGGTGTGCGCGTCCATATCGGCACATTTACCATGAGCGGCGGTCAAATCAGCGGCAATACTGCAGCTGGCGACGGCGGCGGAGTATTGGTAGCAGGGAGCGGCAGCGCATTTACCATGAACGGCGGCGAAATTTCCGGCAATACCGCAGGCGGAAACGGCTCCGGCATACGCAGAGCCAACGGAACTGTCAACTTAAACGGCGGCGTAGTTGCCGGAACGGGCAGGAATGCCGCCGCAGTTGTCAGCGGCACCCATAACCTCAACAAAGCTTCTCCAAGCAACGCTGTAATAATCGCGTGGAACCGTCCCTCAGGTACGTTAAACTACACCGCCGGTTCTAACACTCATTTGACTGTATCGTCAGGAGCCACAGCAACCTGGGCGAACCAAGGCGGCGTGTCCGGCGAAGCTGGACTTGGCATTTCGTACAGAAATGGTTCAAACACCGGGTGGCTGAGGCTGTGGTAATATAGGAGAAGTGAAGAATTTTTTATACTAAAAAAAGGAGATTTTATGAAAACTTGGAATCAAACAACATTTATCAGCGTATTGGCAATTCTGGTCCTTGCTGTAACAGCCTGCACCCGAAGCGGTGCTGTAAGTAACGGCGCACAAGCGCAAGCACAAGCACAACCGCAATCAGAAGCGGCAAGCGGAACGCCCTCAGCGCAAACAAGCTCTGCATCTGCCAATCAAGAAGAAATTGCCGGATCGCCTGTATCGCTTATTATGGAAGACTATCATACAGAAGAAAATCCAATATGGATTTGGGGCTGGTCAAGAGACGGAAAAATTGGCATATCGGAGTTATCTGATTCCGGAGGCAGAGGGGGAATAATAATAAAAACTTTCATTTTCAACGCGGTGGATGATTCTGTTGTATGGGAACGCAGCATTGACTCCTTTGATTATGGCGACGGTTATAGCGGCATACCTGAAAATGAGATAAGAGCTTTTTTTGATAACTTCCAAAGTACATGCAAACAAGTATTTGGCATAGAAATAAAGGAAGTACGTCCGGCGGTACCGTCCGGATCGGCAATCAGGCATAACGGAAAATCATACGCTATTGCCGTAAATTCAACAGAGGAAGATGAAGACGACATGATAAGAAAATATTCTGTTACCGCTGAAACAGGCGGCAGAAGTAAAACAATACTATCCAAAGATACTTTTCTGCCGGTTTTACCGATGTTTTCCCGGTACAGTATAAGCCCGTTTGAAGAAAGAGCGTTAATTATTCTCCGGTGGTCCGGTTTTTCTGAATCGTATGGCTTCGTATATGCCGGATGCCATTTATCAATTGGGTTCAGGTAGAGAAAAGTAAAAAGGAAAATTATATGAAATCGAAATATGGCTTTATTGCTATTTTAACAATATTCGCTCTGTTCGCGGGCAGTATCCTACACGCGCAGCAAGCTGCGCAGCAGACGCTTGCGGCAAACGTTCCGGCAAACGTCACTTTAAATGGCGGGCAGAGAGTGCAGGTGAGTTTTACCGCGCCTGCAACGGGAGCTTACAATTTTGAGTCTTCAGACAACGGAATACTTGATCCGGTTGCGTATTCGTCGGCGACCCGCTCGTTTAGCTCGGACACGATTGACGATGACAGCGGGCAAGGTAAGAATTTCCGCTTTTTGCGGCATTTAAACGCAGGGGAAGTTTTCACTTTCTTTGCGGGTGTTATCGGCAACGTGGGAACAGGCAGTTATACGGTAAGCATTAATACCTCAACTATCCCGTCAGTATTGCTTGCGGCAAACGTTCCGGCAAGCGTTACAATAAACGGCGGGCAGAGAGTGCTGTTGAATTTTACCGCGCCTGCGGCGGGGACTTACATATTTGAATCTACAAACAACGGAACGCTTGATCCTGTTGCGTTTTCGGCAGTGAGCGGCACAAGGACAATTAACGATGACGGCGGGCAAAGCCGTAATTTCCGTTTTACGCGAAATTTAAGCGCAGGAGAACTTGTCACCTTCTTTTCGGGGCTTAACCGCGACAGAGGAGACGGCAGTTATACGGTAAGCGTTAAAGGCAGCGGCGCGGCGGCTGTTGCGCAGCAGACATCAACGCAGATGGCAAGTTCCGGCACAGCGCAGCCGGCAGATGAAAGCGATTCCCCGATAATACCCGATAATGACGAACTTGAATCGCTGCTGAGGGAAACACCGAATCCTCAAGCTGTAGTCCGTCCATTGATACAAACAAAGTGGAACCAGAGTCATCCGTATAATGATTTGTTTCCTTTTATTCCCGGTCACAAGAAAGATGACGGCACCGGGCGGCTCTATACCAATTGTACCAATACGGCATGGGCGCAGATAATGGCGTTTCACCGGCATCCGGTACGGGGTCGCGGGCAAAGTACGGTTGTTGGTCCGAATCACAATGTCACCGTATCATCTGTAAATTTAAACGTTGCTTATGATTGGGATAATATGCTTAACAGCTACCGCAGCGACGGCGCAAACAGCAGTGAGCGGCAGCGGAATGCTGTAGCTACATTAATGTATCATAAAGCCCTGGCAGTGGGTGCGCAGAGAAATCAATACCTAACATTAACCGATAGTTTTGATTATGATAGAAGCATTCAAGCACATGAGCGCGTATATTACAACGATGCCGATTGGGAAGCGCTGATAAGATCGCAGTTGGATGCCGGTTTACCGGTTTACTATACGTCAGGCGATCGTCAAAACCCCGGCCACGCTTTTATAGTGGACGGATACGACAACGCCCGCAGGTTTCATGTCAACTGGGGATGGGGGGGCAGCAGAGACGGATGGTATTCCCTGAACGAATTGGTCCCCAGTCCGGAACGAAACTACAACCGCGATCACAGCGCAGTCATCAATATAAGACCAAATCGGGGCAGTACCGGCAGTCATGAAATGGGGCTGCGTAATTTTGCCGCGAATAAAACCGGTGTACAGCAAAATGAATTGTTTACGGTTACCGCCAATGTAACAAGCTTCGGTTTTTTCTCAGGCGGTCAGGTCGGAGTGGCTCTGGTAAATACAAGCGGCACTGTTACAGCGCAATCTCTGATTGCAGTTATAGGAACAGTGAATCAAGAAAGCCGCCGCCCGGGAGAATCCCTTTCCACTGCTTCATCAGGTCATACTATAAATTGTTTTATACCCGAAACCGTAAGACCCGGACAATACCGGTTGATGACTGTCACCAGGCAGACAGGCGGCGAATGGAAAATTGTTACAGTATCCCCGGTTAATATCTCTAACGCTATACCTGTCACCGTTACTGCAGGGCTTGCAAACAGCGGCGGTTACGGTCAGGCCTTATCGGCTTTTAGAGTAGATCAAACTACAGTGTCGCAAAACGAATTATTAACCGCTACGCCAAGCTTCAGAAATGTCGGTACGGAATTTTCAGGCGGCCAGTTTGGGGTAGCGTTAGTGGACAATAATGGCAGAATTGTGGAAGTAATAGGAACCGCCAACAGGGAAGGGTTCCTGGGAACAATACGCGGCTTTGTGCCTGAAACCGTTAGACCCGGTCAATACCGGCTGATGGCAGTTGTAAGACCGGAAGTCGGACAGTGGCATATCGCCACGCTGGCTTTGCCGAATATTCCAAACTCATTTGATTTAACCGTTACGGCAGAAAGCGTAACGCCGGGAGGCGGCTACGGGCTGGCGTTAGAGGATTTTTCCATAACCAGAGCATCCGCAGCGCGAAACGTGCGTTTTCAGGTTACTATGGCATTTAGAAATGTCGGCGCGAACACTTTCTCAGGCGGTGATGTAGGAGCGGCGTTAGTGGATAATAACGGCAGAATTGTGGAAGTAATAGGAAGCGAAAGCCGGAACGCGTTAAACGCAGGAGCTGCAACAAGATTTATGAATATAAATTGCACAGTGCCAAGCACCGTAAGCCCGGGTCAATACCGGCTGATGGTTGTCGTAAGGCTGGCAAAAGGGCAGTGGCGGATTGCCACGCTTACTATGTCGAGTAGAACCCCAACCGCCATTGACTTTACGGTGAGGTAATTTCAGAGAACAAATAACAACAAAGGAGAGGTTTTTTATGAAGAAGATTAAGGTATTGATATTGGCGGTGGCGTTCTTTTTGGCTTTGGCTGGGGCGGTGCAGGCGCAGACAAGTACCGGTTACGAGCTGACATTCCGGGCTTTAACCGCCGACAGTATTTCTGTGACTCAGTATGAAAACGAACAGTTTAATGTTAATTATGATATAAGAAATCCTGGCTCGCGGACATTTGAAGGTTCGTTAAGCGCTTTTTTAACTGATAATGCAGGTAATGTCATAGCAACAATCGGAACAAGGGCTTCCACTTTGTTTGGCGCAGGCTCCGGCCGCAGTTCATTTGTTACCTGTTCTGTTCCCGCTACAGTAAGCCCGGGTCTTTATCAAATAAGAATCGCTGTCAGCGCCGCAGGCAGCGAACGGCAATTTATTACAAATTCTGTTAACAGCGCTCCAACAAGCGTCAGTTTTCGGGTAACGGTAAATAATAATGTTGTAGTCGCGCCGCTTATACAAACGCAATGGAGTCCCTATGCTCCGTTTAATAATTTGTTCCCGGCCAATCCCGAAATCCGCTGGCATGACAGCAATTCCGGGCGCATCCACGCTGACTGCGGGAATACCGCTCTCGCGCAGATAATGTATTATTACCGCTATCCTGCAAGGGGAACAGGGCAGAGCAATTTGCTTATGGTGCAAAATGTCGCTGTCCCGACCGTAAATTTGAATGTCGCGTATGATTGGGATAATATGCTCAAAAGTTATCCAAACGCGACCAGCGGAACAGAGCGGCAGCGCAGCGCCGTATCAACATTATTTTACCAAATAGCCGCCGCGAACGGCGCGAATGGTATAACTTATCCCGGAAGTTATTTCGCTTCAATGACTATTAATTTCGGATATGACAGAAGTATTCAATGGCATGAACGCAGATTTTATAATAATGTCGAGTGGGAAGCGCTGATAAAATCTCAGTTGGACGCGGGAATGCCGGTATACTATTGGGGTCATTCACAGGAGAGCCTTTCCCGCGGCGTAGTTAACAGCCATGCTTTTATTATAGACGGGTATGATAATCAAGGCAGATTTCATATGAATATCGGCAATAACGGTCAGTCTGACGGCTGGTATTCTCTTTATAATATAGGAAACAGAGGATGGTGGCCCGATGAACAGCACATCATCATAAACATAAAACCGGACGCGGGAGGGGTGTCCGACAATAACAGATTCGGATTAAATTCTTTTTCCGCAAGCAAAACATCCGTATCCCAAAATGAACTGTTTACTGTCAATATCTCTCTCAGGAGTTTCAGCATATTCCCCGGCGGTCAAAGAGGAGCAGCATTGGTCGATAACAGCGGTAAAATTGTCGATATTATTAATATTGAAAATTACAACCCGATAAATCCCCGTTTATCCCGTACTTCGACAATAAATTGTTTTGTGCCTTCAACAGTAAGACCAGGGCAATACCGGTTAATGATTGTTACAAGACCTGCAGGCGGCGAATGGAAAATCGTTGCGGATTCAGATAAAGAGGCAGGAACACCCAACGCCGTTCTTGTCACCGTTACCGCAGGAGCTGCTAACAGCGGCGGTTATGGATTGGCATTTGCGTCTTTAAACGCTGACAACGGCATAGTTTCTGCATCACGAGGCACTCAATTTAATGTTAATTACAACATTAGAAATCCCGGCACAGAGTTGTTTGAAGGTTCTCTGCGCGCGGTGTTGATAGATAACGCGGGCAATGAAACCGTTATCGGAACAAGAGCTTCCACTTCATTTGGCGCAGGCTCCGGCCGCAGTTCATTTGTTAGCTGCACTATTCCAAATTCAATAGCCTTGGGAAATTATCAATTAAAAATTGCTGTAAGACCCGCAGGCGGAGAATGGAGAATCATAACGATGTCTTTTGATAATGCTCCTAACAGTATTAATTTTACGGTGAGGTAAAATAAAGAAATAATAAAAAAGGAGAATTATATGAATAAAAAGTTATTCGTTTTTATTTTGGTTGTATTATTTGTTTTCGCAAAAGTATCCGCCCAAACAAATGCCGGTTACGAATTGGCGTTAACGGCTTTTTCCGCAAGCGCATCGCATATACAGCATTACGAATCGTTTACAGTTACGGCGACTCCCAGAAATGTCGGTTTGGAACAGTTCCCCGGCGGAGAGGTAGGAGCGGCGTTAGTTGACAATAACGGCAGGATTGCGGCAGTTATCGGAACAAGAAACCGCGGTGTGTTAAATGCAGGATCGTTATCAGGCGCTTTGGAATTTAATTGCACAGTGCCGCATACCGTAAACCCGGGACGATACCAATTGAGGGCTGTTATAAGACCGACCGGTGGCGAATGGCGGCTTGCCACACAAACTTTGCAGAATATTCCAAACAGCATTGATTTTGAAGTAAGGGTAAACCCGAATATCGTTGTTGCGCCGTTATTGCAAACAAAGTGGGGGCAGGGAAATCCATACAATAGTATGCACCCTCTTGCTCCCGGTCACGTAAAAGCTAATGATAGAGGAGAACTCCCTACCGATTGCGGTGTTACCCAAACAGTGCAATTAATGGCATACCATAAACATCCAATACGAGGAACAGGACAGAGTACAGTTCTTGGACCTCATGGTATAACAGTGCCGCTTGTGAATTTTAAAGATTACCGTTTTGATTGGGCTAATATGCGTAATACATACACCACCGCAGACCCGGGCACTTCGCAGCAACGGAAAGCCGTAGCAGAACTTAACTTTATTTACGCCATGGCAGTTACTGTATCCAGCGGACCAGTTAATATACTGACAAATCATTTCGGATACGATAGAAGCATTCAGCGGCTTCCGCGCAAATTTTTTGCTGACGCCGAGTGGGAAGCAATAATAAAACAGCAGTTGGACGCAGGTCTGCCGTTATTGTATTTTTCACGAAGCGATAGCGGCGTCCAACATGGTTTTGTAATTGACGGATACGACAATTCAGGC
>Ga0209755_10006295_pt1 | contig 13201 bp, 9 predicted proteins | sample TergutCo191P1_FD_187301 | JGI IMG/M metagenome (GOLD analysis project Ga0209755, IMG submission 187301) | Cornitermes sp. P1 segment gut microbial communities from Petit-Saut dam, French Guiana - Co191P1 (SPAdes) (version 2) | ecosystem: Host-associated > Arthropoda: Insects > Digestive system >... | reverse complement strand
CTTGTGGTGATATTTCCATCGGTTATGGTTGTGAGGGGCGAAATTTCTCTTGCGCCCAGTTCCGATTCCAGGGTTGGGTAGCACACGGCGGCTTTGTCCTTTAGCAGTCCCAGCATCCCAAAAATTGTGGGTGCCGCACAAATTGCCGCAAGGGGATATCCTTTTGAATGGTGTATCCGCAAAAGTTCCAGCAAAATTTCGTGCTTTTTGTAGTTTTGTGTGCCGGGTCCGCCCGGCAAAATTAGCATGGCAAAATCTACAGTGGTAAGGTCATCAAAAATCAAATCGGCAGTTATGGCAATGCCCCTTGCACCCGTGACAATTTTCTCCCCCGTGAGGGAAACGCTTGCGGCATTAACCCCGCCACGCCGCAAAATATCCAGCGTGGCAATGGCTTCTATTTCCTCAAATCCGTCTGTTAAAAAAACTATGGCTTCATACATAATAGTAACCCCTCGCATAATTTTAGAAACGAACCGGTTAGTCACACCAACCATTTCGTTTTGAAATTTGCGTTTATTTTAATCGAAAAATTCAGGGTTGACAAACTCTCTCACATATTATAAAATTCCGTTTGCACGTGAAATTCGTGCGAACTTCACGTGAATTTAGAATTTTAGGGCGCATAGCTCAGCTGGGAGAGCGCCTGCCTTACAAGCAGGATGTCGGAGGTTCAAGTCCTTCTGCGCCCACTTACCCCTGTGGTTTTCCGCAGGGGTAAACTTTTCGGCGGAATAGCTCAGTTGGCTAGAGCAAGCGGTTCATACCCGCTAGGTCGCTGGTTCAAGTCCAGTTTCCGCTATACATAAGACCTGTTAAAATTGCACGTCCAACAAAAACCAACAAATAACTTCCCTTTGTGCTTGCAAGTGCAGTACCCGCAGTGTATGATGGGTGCAGGAAGTTTGAGGGAGGGGTTTTTTTCATGCGTTTGAAAATGCGAACAAAAATCGTACTTGGTTTGGTGCTTATTTTTATGATGCCCATTGTGCTGGGTATCTACGGCTTTTCTGCCATAACCAGCATCACCAACTACCAACAGCGGCAAGACCGCCTGGTAGATGCCAGTAACCAAGCAGACGATATGCTGGCGGCGCACCATATGTGGCTGTACCGCATAACCGCCGCTTTTTTGTTTGACACCGACGTTACACTGGGTTTCGACCCTACTGTATGTATTTGGGGGCGTTGGCGATACAGCGGTGAAGTTTACGATGCAGGCGACCCGCAAATTTGGCAGCTTATTTACGCCGTAGACTATCCCCACCGCCGCCTACACCTTGACGGACAAGAAGCACTGCGCCTACGTGACGCTGGCTACCGGGATGAAGCCATGCACATTATGCAAAACTACGTTATCCCTTTCGGTAATTTATCTACAGAAAATATTTCCCTCCTGGCCGACAGATATATGGAACTTTGGGAGGAAGTGCGCTACGCATCTTCCCAGGTAGTCCCCAGGGTAACAGTTGCAATCGCCTGGATTTACGTTATTGCCATTATAATTTTTGTTGGCGCAATTGTCATAATCCCACGCAGTATTTTGAAACCCGTACAGCATCTTGTTGGCGTTGTTTCCGATGTGCGAGAGGGCAAGTTTAACTCGCAGTTAAACCCCGCCCACATAGTTGATGACGAAATTGGCCGCCTAACAAAAGACGTTCACAGCCTTGCAGACGTTATCCGCGGCATTGTAGACGACCTTATGACCCTAGACCATGAGTTTAATATTCGCGGCAACATGGATTACCGCATTAATGCAGACAAATACCATAACTCTTTCCGGGAAATGGTAGATGGTGTAAACAACTTGCCCACCCAAACCATGCAGGATATTCAAATGACAATTAACGTGCTTGAAGAACTTGGCCGTGGAAATTTCACCGCCGATTGTCAAGACCTGCCCGGCAAAAAAATGATGTTGCCCCTGGCAGTACGTGCCACGGTTTCAAATATCAAATCTGTAACCGCAGAACTTAACGCAATGATTGATGCGGCGGCAAACAAAGGCGATTTAAGTCTGCGCATAGATGCCGATAATTACGATGGCGGCTGGCGTGAAATTATGACGGGGCTAAACAATATTGCAATCGCCGTTGACGCACCACTGCAAGTCATCCGAATAGGTATGGCAGAGCTGAACGCCGGCAATTTCGATTTGAATAACCTCGACAATAAAATTACCTCGGCGGGCTTAAATTCCAATACAAACAGCTACAACGGTGCTTTCCGTGAAATTATTGCCGCCTTTGACGCTCTGGTTGGAAACACATCTTCCTATATCAAAGAAATTTCCGCAGACCTTGAAGCCATTTCCCACGGTGATTTAACCACAACAATTACACGTGAGTACCTTGGGGATTTTGCCGCCATAAAGGATTCTCTAAACCGCATATCCCAGTCTTTGCACAAAACCATGTCGGAAATCACCGCCGCTTCCGAGCAGGTATTTACCGGCGCAAAACAAATTTCCGCCTCCGCAATGGATTTGGCAAACGGCGCAAGCCAGCAATCTGCAAGCGTGGAAGAGCTTAACGCCACCGTAGACCTTATCAACAGCCAAACCCAAGCCAATGCCGCAAACGCCAACGAAGCCGACGAACTATCCAAAACATCCACCGCAAACGCCCGTGAGGGTAACGATGCCATGAAGCAAACACTTGTGGCCATGAACCAAATCAAGGACGCATCCAAGAATATTTCCAAAATCATCAAAACCATTCAGGATATTGCGTTCCAAACCAATTTGCTTGCATTAAACGCCGCTGTTGAAGCCGCACGTGCGGGCGAACACGGCAAGGGCTTTGCCGTGGTTGCAGAAGAAGTTAGAAGCCTTGCCGCACGTTCGCAAGAAGCCGCAGGGGAAACAACATCCCTTATAGGCACATCCATTAACACGGTGGATTCCGGTGCGGAAATCGCACGCACCACCGCAGAAACTTTGGATACCATTGTGGAGAACGCAAACAAGGTGCTTGAAGTTGTAAGCAGTATCTCTGTTGCATCACAGGAGCAAGCCGAGGCTATTTCGCAAGTTGTTATAGGACTTAGCCAAATTTCCAAAGTGGTGCAATCCAACTCCGCCGTATCAGAAGAAGCCGCCGCATCTTCCGAGGAACTTACAGCCCAGGCAGAGCTTTTGCAGCAATTGGTTTCGTACTTCAAGTTGTAAATTTTTCGGTCGTTGGAAAAGGGGGCTGTTGCAAAATTTCGCAACAGCCCCCTTTTTTACGCCAGAGAACCGAACCCGGCTCCGAGAGAATGCGAACGCTTGCACACGTGTCCACGGTATTCGCTGTGCGCCGGGCGCACTTTTTTTCGCCAGGAAACCGAACCCAGGTTTGAAAAGCTGACGAGGTGATTTTATGTTGAAAATTGCAATTATTGGTGCGGGTAGCACATACACGCCGGAACTTATGGAAGGGATTATTCTCCGGAGGGATGTTTTCCCCGTGGGGGAAATTAGACTGATGGACATAGACCGGCGCAAACTGGAAATTGTGGGCGGGCTGGTTGGGCGCATGGTAGACCACGCAGGGGTTGCGAGCAAAATTGTGCAAACGGAAGATATTGACACGGCTATTGCGGATGCCGATTTCGTTTTTGTGCAGATTCGTGTGGGTATGCTTGCGGCTCGTATTTTGGACGAGAAAATTCCACTGCGCCACGGGCTTATAGGGCAGGAAACAACGGGCATTGGCGGATTTTTTAAGGCGTTGCGCACTATTCCCGTTTTGCTGGAATTGGCACAGCGCATGAAACAGCTTTGCCCGAATGCGTGGCTGTTAAATTTCACAAATCCATCTGGCATTTGCGCACAGGCACTTCTCGACCATACGGATATCAAAACCATTGGTCTGTGCAACGCACCCATCGGCATTATGGCAAACCCGGTAAAAGCTCTAACAAATGAAGCCGCCGAGGTGGATTACGTGGGGCTAAACCATTTGAGTTTTCTCACAAGTATACGCACGGGCGGGCGGGATTTGTTAAAAGAAGCAGTTAGCGGTGACGATGCGCTTCTTGCAAAGCTGGACGGGCAAATGGGTTTTTCGTCAAGCGTGTTACAAAAAGTGGGTGCAATTCCCAGCTACTACTTGCACTATTTCATTCACCCCAGGGCATCGCTGAAAAAAATGCTGGAGCAGACCGAAACCCGTGGGGAAGAATGCCGCCGCATAGAAGAGGAACTGCTTGCGCTGTACGCAGATGCAGGGCTTTTTGTGAAGCCCGAACAGCTGGCGCAAAGAGGCGGGGCAATGTACTCCGAAGCCGCTTGTGCCTTGGCGGAATCTATTTACACAGACGACAATAAAATCCATGTTGTAAACGCATACAACAACGGGGCGATTCCATTTATGGCGCAGGGCGATGTGGTGGAAACCCGTGCCCACGTGGGTAAAAACGGCGCAAAAATGATTGCGGCAAAAGAAACCGGCGGCGAATATATCCGAGGTTTGATGTGCGGGGTAAAAGCCTACGAACATCTTACCGTGGCGGCGGCTGTAAGCGGTTCCCGTGATATTGCAATTGCCGCATTAATGGCAAATCCGCTGGTTGCAGACCACGATGTGGCGTGCGCCTGTTTTGATGAAATGCTTGCCGCACACGCCAAATTTTTGCCAAATTTTGCGCCATCCAAATAGAAATGGTTTTTTCTGATTTTTTTCCTTGAAAAAACGTGTTGACATTCCCTTAGTTGCAGTGCTAGAATGCACTACGTGACTTTTTGATTTTATGGGGAGGTATGTATGTACTTCGCAAAATCCATGGCAGTTTGCAGGGCTATTGTTTGTTTGCTGTTTGTTTCCCTTGTATCAGGGGCGTTGCCTGTAGTTGCTAATACGGAGTTTCAAGGCAGTATGTCACTAAGTGCCGATAGTAATTCTATCGCCCAGGGTGAAAGTGTAAGTGTTACCGTTTGGATAGATGAAAACCCCGGCATTGCCAGCTTCATTCTAAATGTTGAGTTCGACCGCACCAGGTTGCAAGCTGATATGAGTGCGCCCGTTAGGCGGGCTCCTATTGTGCGTGACCGTGCATTGCGTAGCCTTACAGCCATACTTCCAAGTATGGCGGCGGCAGGGCAAGGCAATCTTCGTTCGCTATGGTATGGTGCCAACAACGATACTTCCTATGGAAACTTGCTTATCCTTGGCTTCACGGCGTTGCCTTATGCTCCGCCGGGCGATGCCTATGTGCGAGTATCTGTTGACCGTGGCAATTCCAACAGAATTATCCCCGGCGGCACAGTGCGGGTTGACTTTCCCGAAGCACGTGAAACAATTGCTGTAACGGGCGATGCCACACCCATTGCCATAACTGTTAATGCCGAAAACGGCGGCAGTGCAAGCGGTGGCGGACGTTTTGGTTTTGGTGATACGGTGCAACTTACCGCAAGCCCAAACAACGGCTACGAATTTGCGGGATGGTATGACGATAATACGCAGATAAATGCGAATGCGGCGTTTTCTTTCGAAGCAGAAGCCAGTAGAACTTTAACGGCACGTTTCCGTGCGTTGGGTGCGGACGTTCCGCCTGTAACCCCGCCAGTTACACCCCCGCCGACTATCCCCGATGAAGACGATGAAGAAGACGAAGATGATAATAACGGCGAAAACGGAAACAATGATAACGAAGACACTAACATCCCGGATGAAGACGAGGACGACGATGATAACGGTGAGGAAAACGGCGATGATACCGTCCCTCCCGCCGATGACGAAGAAGATGAAGCCGAAGCCGATATGCCCGATGGGCGCACGACACTGCCTACTCCTCAAGTATGGCATCCGGAAGTGCCGGAAATTGTTAACACTGCGGATTTATCCGAAGAATTACAAGAATTAATCGAAGATGATTATGTGTTTATGGTGGATTCTTATCCGTCGGAGCGTGTGCTGATGTTTATGCCGGTTGCCCACACGGGTGCAACGCCGGTGGAAGCACTTGTGCCGCATCTGGTGCGTGAGGGCGAGGAGCTTTCCGTTGTAATCCCCAGCTTTTTTGATGCGGGTCAGTCGGAAATGCGACTAATCGGCTACACGGGCGAGTTGTATATGGTGCGCCCAAACCTTGTGACTTTTACAGATGTACAGTCCGGTGCTTGGTATCACAGTGCAGTTACTTTTGTTGCCGCACGTGAACTTTTTGCCGGTGTAGGTAGCGGATTGTACGGACCTGCATCTCATATGACACGTGCAATGTTTTTAACTGTTTTGTCCCGTTTGGATGATATAAACCCGGCAAACTATGTTGCGTCTCCCTTTGCGGATGTAAATATAGGCGCATGGTATGGCTCTGCAATTGCGTGGGCAAACGCAGAGGGCATTATAAATTCGGAAATGATTAGCGCAGCATCCGAGTTTAACCCAAACAATAACATTACCCGTGAAGAAATGGCTGTGATTTTTGCAAACTATCTGGCGATTCGAGATTTTCCCCTGGTTCACTTGGATGTACCCGCATTTGACGATTTACACGAAGCCAACCCTTGGGCAAGGGTCGCTATACAGGAAATGCGCCAACACGCCATAATATCCGGAGTGGGCGGCAATCTTTACAATCCGCAATATTTTGCCACCCGTGCCGAAGTTGCGCAAATTTTCACAAATCTTGTGCAAGCGATAGTAGGCTTGAGCTAGGCGGCGTTGCCGCAGTTCACCGCTTTTCGCAGCGCAAGTTGCGTCTTGATGGTGCAGTATCCTGCGTAATAAAAAAAATTTAAGGAGCTGAAGAAATGAAGAAACGTATCATTTTGTCTTTTGTTGCGGCGGCACTGGCAACAACAATGGCTGTAACACCTGTATTTGCATCCGCCGGAAACATTGGTAGGATGTCTGCAACAGTGGCAGGCACGCCTACATCACCCAATATGCCGGTCGGAAGAAATTTATTGTACCTGCTTATCCGCCACGCAGAGGTAATGATTGGGCGCACCCAAGAATACCCCGGGCAACCCACCCATCCGGATTTGCTCAATCCCCCAACTGTTGCGCCATACAGCGCAGATTTCCCAGACGGCATTCTTACCAACGATATCGCTAACTATGACAGAGCTTTTGGAACACCTCACGATGGCAACGTACCTGCGGATGTTCCTGTAGGTGAGTGGGGCGTGTCTATACCAAACAGAGCTATATTCCAAGACGCAATTAATAGAGCATGGCAAGATTTTGCGGCGGGTTCATTTACGCCCGGTCAAGAATTTAATATTAGAATCGGAATTGAACGCCCTGAAACCGGCGGTGCCGGTTTTGCCGGAATGGTTATGGAGTTTGGCATTCCCGTGGAACTTGAAGTTGTTGGATTTTCTCATGAATTGAACGACTTTGCCCCTACCCCCCGTCCCGCTCCCTACGCTCACTTGGATGAGTCGGCGGAAGAAGGCTTCCAGCATTCTGCATGGCTTGCTGCCGTAGGCGGTTCTCTACAAGAAGCCCGCACGGAAGACGGTCGCAACTATTTCTATGCAGGATGGGCGCAAGGCAGAGACCACACCAATTTCAATGTAGTGAGAAACTCCGGTATTCCCGAACAGCGTACGTATACACTATACCCTCCTGTCCCAGACCCTGCCGGTGGGTACCGCACCACATACCAAGGTCCACACAATGAATTGTTTAACTTTAGAGTGCGTGTAGCCGATAATACGCCCCCCGGGCTTTTGCCGGCAATTACAGTACGCATAAACAATGCTATAGCCCCCGACCATGAACGTCCTACAAACATCGAGGGAGAAGCACTGGACTTCACACTCCCTTGCGGAACAAATGTTTTCAACGCAACCGCTGGTGAAAACAATACCGGCTATGTAGGAACCATTAGAGTAGTTGCCCCGTAAACAAATGCAAATTCCAAAAAAAACACTGCCTTGCAGATAGGGCAGTGTTTTTTTGTGCAATGCTACAAAAAGTGCGCCCGGCACACAATGCACTGCTAACCGGGGACACGTCTGCAAGCGCACGCATTCTCCCGAAGCCGGATTTGCTTTGTGAAAAAAAAGGGGGATGTTGCAAAATTTTGCAACATCCCCTTTTCCCCAGAAAACCAAACCCGGCCAGACGGGGTAAGATGCGAAACTCCCCACCCCCTCCCAGAAAAACAAACCCGGCTACGAGAGAACGCTCACATCTCGAAGACGTGTCCACGGTAATCGCCGCAGGCCGGGCCTGCTATAGTTTGAAGAATCCTACTAGTTGTTGGAGAAGTTCTGCTTGGGAGGTTAGTTCTTCTGCGGCGGCGGCGGTTTCTTCGGATACTGCGGAGTTGGACTGTACTACTTTGCTAACTTCGCTTAGTCCGTTTACAACTTGTCCAATCGCTTCTGCTTGCTCGCTGGAGGAATCGGAGATGGAGCCTACGATTTCCAGCACTTTGGTGGCATTGTCCACAATGGTGTCCAGGGTTTGTGCGGTAGATTGCGCAATTTCCGAACCCGTTTCCACCGTGCGGATGGAGGTGCCAATAAGCTCGGTTGTTTCCCCGGCGGCTTCTTGCGAACGTGCCGCAAGAGAACGAACCTCTTCTGCAACAACCGCAAAACCCTTGCCGTGTTCGCCGGCACGTGCGGCTTCAACTGCTGCGTTAAGCGCAAGCAAATTGGTTTGGAACGCAATGTCCTGGATGGTTTTGATGATTTTGGAGATATTGTTGGACGCATCTTTTATTTGGCTCATCGCACCAAGGGTTTCTTTCATTGCGGCGTTGCCCTCACGTGCATTGCTTGTGGATGTCTTCGAGAGGTCGTTTGCTTCGCCGGCATTTGCCGCATTTGCCTGGGTTTGACTGTTGATAATGTCCACGGTGGCGTTAAGCTCTTCCACACTGCTTGCTTGCTCGGAAGCACCGCTTGCCAAATCCATGGCAGATGCGGAAATTTGCTTTGCGCCGGAAAACACTTGCTCGGATGCAGAATTGATTTCCGCCATGGTTTTGTTAAGGGTTTGGCAAATATTGTTGATAGAATTTTTGATTGCGGAGAAGCTGCCTACATAATCACGGCTGATGGAGGTGCGCAAGTCGCCTTGTGCCACACGCCCCAGAACATCGCCAATTTCCTGCACATAGCTGGAAAGTGCTTGCACCGTTTCGTTAACAGCATTTTTGATTTGCAGGAAATCGCCCTTGTAATCGCCGGAAACTTGCCTGCTAAAATCGCCTTTCGAAAGGTTTGTCATAATGTCACGAATTTCCACAATTGGTGCGTCAACGGCTTCCGCAATATGGTTTAGCCCTGCAATAATCTCGCTCCAATCGCCCTCGTACTTGCTGGGGTCTACGTGGAAGTGCATATCGCCTTTGTTTGCGGCGGCATCTATCATCGCATTTATCTCCGCACTTACGCCGTTTAGGTTAGACATCAGCGCATCAACCGTGTTGTTCATTACGATTTTTTTGCCCGGCAGTTTCGCAAGGTTAGCCCTAAACTTGCCCTTGTTCACGTCCTGCAAAACAGTCAAAATACTCATAACATCGGACACGTTGCTATCCCCAAAACTGTTGAGGGAAGTCATCATTTCGTTGTAGCCGCCACGGTATTTTGCGGTGTCTACACGATATTCGATGTCGCCTTTTTCGGAGAACTCCTCCACCATTTTGGAAATATCGTCCACCATGCCACGCACAACGCCCACTAGATTGTAAACGTCCTGGGTCATTGCGCCAATTTCGTCTGTGGGGAGATTATTGCGCAAATTGATGTTGAAATTGCCATCCGCCACGTTGGAAATTACCGCCGAAACTTCTTTCACCGGGCCGGTGATTGCACGCACAATTACCAGCGCAATGGCGGCACCCGCAAGCACGGAAATGGCAACAATTGTCCACAGCATAAGGATGGAGCTTGATGCGGATGCGCCAAGGTCGGTTACAGCACCGCTCATAACCGATTCTGCCCGCTCCATCAGAGAATCCATGTGGTACATCGCCTCGTTCACGATGCCTATTGCGTCCCGGGTAATTTCCACGGTTGCCACAATATCACCACGATTTGAGGCGGCAATAACGGCCTCAATCTCCAGCCAGTACGCAGCAAGGGCAGATTCAAGACCTGCGACGTTTGCAAAATTCGCACTTCTGGCATCCTCTGCAATAGACGGGTCTATCGTAAGATTTTCCACATACAGTGCGATGAGCCTCTTCGCATTTTCCTGGATGGCACGAAATTCGCCCTCACGTATGGCATTGTCCGCAACGTCCGGCGGAGTAAGCCCTGAGTTCATAGATATGCGGTTCATGGTGCGCCGTGCATCCATCATCATGGTTTCGACATCGCTAATCAGCGAGTAGCGCACGAAAGGATACTCGATTACATACGCTGCTTCTTGGTTCATGGAGTTCATGGCAATGTGTGAATACGCCGTAATGAAGAAAATTACGGCCAGCAGTAACCCAAAACCAATTGCCAGCTTGCCTCCGATTTTCATGTTTCTAATTAGTGCCATTGTATTGCCCCCTTTCAGGCGGATTTGAAATTTACACATTATACATTGTAAATTTACATTGCGCAAGGCTTTAACGGCACACAATTTCTTCTAATTGCAAAATAGCGTGCCGCACCTGGCAAAAATGGATGAAAATGCACAAGATGCGTAATGCGCAGAAAGCCGCCGGAGTGTTTTCAAGCGGTAGTATTCTCTCGAAGCCAGGTTCAATTTCCCGGCGCACAAAAAAATAGAACCGGTTGGTGTGGCTAACCGGTTCTGTTTTTTCGCTGCGGACAACACCGTGATGAACGGCGTTTCCAATATTGCACAGAGTCGAAAAACAGTGTAAAATGGCGAAAAAGCAAAGCAGGTGAATATTATGGATTTTTCGACCATGTTGCGAGATAGGGCAAAAGCAGGTGACGCAGACTTTCAATATTGTGTTGGGAAGTCTTATTACTATGGGTATGGCGGTATAGGCGAAAACCATGCAGAAGCCATAAAATGGTATCGACTTTCCGCCGAAAACGGAAATAAATATGCGCAATTTTCGCTGGGAGTTATGTTTGATATTGGACTCAGTGTTGTTGGAAAAAATCCTGGCGAAGCCGTAAAATGGTACAAACTTGCGGCGACGCAAGGCCATGCCGTTGCACAAAATAACCTAGCCTTTTACCTCGAGAATGGCACTGAAGAAGACATTTGCGAAGCATTACGATTATATCGCCTGTCTTCAGAGCAAGGTTATTGGCGTGCGTTACTTAATTTAGGCAATCTTTATTACAATGGGACGAAAGTAGTGCGATATTTGAAGATGGCAAAATCATATTACGAAAGAGCGTTAAAAGATGCTGGTTTTCCGGATGACCCCGCAATGAAAGATGATATAGACAGTATCAACGAAAATATTTGCAAAGCAAAAGAAGCGATTGCAGAGCTTAAATTGAAAGAAGAACAGGCCGCCCGGGCAAAGCGTGCGGAAGCATCTTTCTTCGCCGGCATCGCAACGATTGCAAAGGATAAACTGGAAGAAGAAAAAACCGCCCCTATGGAAATGCGCACGGAAGTATTTATCAGCTACGCCCACGCAGAAAAGGACACCGCACGCAAAGAGGAACTGAAAAAACATTTGTCCATACTGAAAAGAATTGCGAAAATCAACATTTGGGATGACGAAAAAATAAAAGCCGGCGAAGATTGGCATGACGAAATCCAAGAAGCTCTTTCACGGGCAAAAGTGGCAGTGTTACTGGTTTCGGATAATTTTTTCGCATCGGATTATATATGGCGGGATGAACTCGGGCCAATTTTACAAGCACACAAAGATGAGGGAGCAGAAATTTTGTGGCTTCTTGTAAGCACTTGCCACTACAAGAAAACAGCCATTGCGAAAATACAATGCGCACATGACCCCAAGCACCCACTAAACTCACTCTCCACCGAAGAGAGGGACAAAGTGTACACGAAGCTGGTAGAGCGCATAGAAGAAATTTTCGATAATACCCCCGCATAACAAAAAAGTGCGCCGGGCGCACTTTTTTGTTGCGGAAATGAATTATTTATTTATCGTCATAGTGTCCCTTGCAAGAATATAACATTAGCTTATTATTCAAAATATTATATACCAACCGATTTTTCTCATCAATTCTACGACTCCACATCTCTTCGTCCATGTACTTGAGTCTTTCAGGCTTGCCAATGCCGCCGCTTACGCCCTCACGCTCAATGCTCTTTATCAGTTCATTTATTTTTGAAAGCGTCTTTTTATTATCATTCTGCCATTCAAGATATTCGCTCCACATGACATCAGCAAAGACTTTATTCATCGTCCAAAACCTCAATTACATCACGAACAACACCATCTCCATTAGCAATTTGGTCATATGCACGCTGCAATTTAGCAAGATACGCATCATTCCTAAGTTTTCGCAATTCTGCTTCGCTTTTCTGCGCAAGCTGTGAAATGTACTCCATGGCAAAACTTTTTGTATCTTCATCAAGTTTGTTGAAAATTTCCAAAACATTGGCTGGCATATGCGTCTCTCCCTGTCCCAAGTCAGAAGCAAATAAATCGCCTCCTTGGTTTCTACCGCTACTGTCATTAGTATGCGCTAAAACAGGGTCTGTGTATTCAACTTCTTTGTCTAACGTAAACACATTACCCGACCAACTGCCACTCGAAACGGTGTTCTTGGCCGACACCGACCGACCGCCAGCAGAAACATCGTTCTGCATGGGCAACGACGAACCGCCAGCAGAAACAGATTGCGTTGCAGACACCATCATTAATCCCCCTCGCTGGCTACACGCCGTACTCCTTTAGTTGGGCAAGGATTTGCTCTGCCATTTGTTTTGCTACCTCAAAGTTCAGACGCACAGAAGCCACATCAAAACGCTTATCTTTTCGTGCGTCAATCACCACTCCAGTATCCGGGTCTGTATTAATATCGGGCACAATTTGCTCGAAAACAATATGTATTACTTTCTTCTCTCGACTTGTGACCCACTTGTATCCATCTGCAACTTCTGTTTTCACAAATCAACAGTCCTTTCAAAGTTCAAAAAATGCTTGTAGCTTAAAAACCACAAGCATTCCATGTCTATAAACCAAATGCTTAAAAACTGAATACAGAGAAAGAAAGGCAAACTTGCGAATAGAGTTGAAGTGTGACTGAACTGAATCGAAAACTCGATAAAGTGTGCGTGGCTTGAGCCAAGCTATCATTCGGGTGCTAGAGCATACCAAAAGAAAGCAATAATGGACAAGCCCTCGG